>Ga0082335_1004683_pt1 | contig 20087 bp, 26 predicted proteins | sample Subgrocontami58m_FD_72375 | JGI IMG/M metagenome (GOLD analysis project Ga0082335, IMG submission 72375) | Subsurface groundwater microbial communities from S. Glens Falls, New York, USA - GMW37 contaminated, 5.8 m (SPADES assembly) (version 2) ... | reverse complement strand
ATATTATTAATGAATTGATTATTAATAGACGACAACATTGAGATTAGACAAACATGTTAAAGCATAAATCTGACCTTTTTTAGGAATTTGCCTTTATAGTTGCTAGACAGTTTTTTCATTTCTTCTTAGCAACATTCTCTGCGCGGACAATCATCTCTTTCTTCAAACCAAGAAAAACTCCGCCTTCCTTCGCTCCAACATAAGTATTTTCTCCAGGTTTTATTATGTTATTTAATTCGTCCAACTCAATATCAATATGGGTAACGCTCGCCCCAGATTTTCCTTTCAAATGTATATAGACATCAGCTTTCCCCAACTTTATCTTGCCTTCTCCAGGCCCGCTCATTTTTCCATCCCCATAACATCGTTAATAAAAGTTAATCCCGAGGCAATTCCAAATATAGAAGTTAAAAATGACAAATAAATCGAGAAATTAAATACAGAATAAGTTACACTGAGGATTATGATGGGAAAAGTAAATCCTTGCAACACAGTTGTTATTTTTCCAACCCATCGAACTTTAGGAATTCCTTTTCCTGATGATAAAAGCAATATTGCAACAGGGAGTCCGATTAACTCTCTAGAAGTTATCATTAATATCTGTAAAATATGGTACCTTGTTAAAGTACCCGCAAGACCATAATTAATTATGAATGCAAGAGCAACTCCAACCATCAGAAATCTATCTGCAACAACATCAAATTTTCTCCCAAATTCAGTAGTAAGATTAAACCTTCTGGCTATTTGCCCGTCAAAGAAATCAGTAAGCATTCCAACAACAAACAATACAACAATTGTAACGGCACCATATCCAGCGAATATAAAATAAATAGTTATAAAAGTTATAATAACTCTCATCAACGTCAGAGTATTCGGCACATTCCATATATTTCCGTCCTTTTTACTACTTTTCCCAGACTTGCCTTTATTTTTCCCTCTCTTTTTCATCAGAATTAAAGGATGACAGGATTTATAAGTTCTTTGATTTTAAGTAATTACTTCAGAACGAACAATTTAAAAACCCCTTTTATCACCTTCATTTAATATGGGAAGCAAAACAAAGAAAATCAAAGCAGCGGGAAAATTCAGCTCTTCAGGAGGAGTCAATGTTAGAAGAAAATATAACTCTGTTGAAGTTTTACAAAGAAAATATCAGCAATCTCCATTTCATCCAACAGGAAGAGCAAAAAGAATTTCTGCAGGAATTTGGAGATGCGTAAAAACAGGAAAGGTTTTCGCAGGCCATGCCTATTACTTAGAAGCTAAGAAATAATCTTAATAATTTAACCTTTATCTAGTAACAACAATAATAACGTTTAAATACCCTTTGTATCTAAAGTTTTTATGAAAAAGATGAGAAATTTAACACATAGAACGATAATTATAAATATAATTAATAAAACTCCAGGAGAGTTATTAAAATGACGAACCCAATTTTCAAAGCTTATCAATCTCTAGACGATACAATAATGAAAGGAGTAAATGTAGGAGTGAGAGCATGGAATTGGACAACTGGAGATACGAAAGCAGGCTTGGCGAATAAAATGCTGAAAATCTCGCCATTTATATTAGCTGCCGGCCCAATAATAAAAGATAGAAATTATGTACTTGCGGCCTTTTCTGGATTACTAGCCGGAAGCTATTCAGTTACCCTTTCTTTTGTTAATAATCGGATAGAAAATAAGGAAAATGAAGCAGCCAAGAATGCAACTTTAGATTATCATGTAGAAATATTAAAAAGACAGTTTCATGGAGCTGCTGGGCCAATGCTAGGGAGTTATGCAATTTGCTGTACGCTTCTTCCCGAAGATGGCACAAAAATGCCCCCCCAATTATTTGGCATTTTGAATGCAGCATCTCACTATATCATGCGTGCAGACTCTCTGCCTCCAAGAAAAGATTGCATTTCGAGAGGAATTGAAAGTTTAGTAGATAAATATCAAAGTTACCAACAACAAAAAGCATTAGTTCCGCAACTAGCGAGGCAGCAAAGATTATGGGGAATTATATGAACAATCAGTATGTACAACCATCAAGACGAGAATTTCTTAGATATGCAGTCGGAGTCGTAGGAGCCTTAGCTGTTCAATATACATCCCCATTGGAAGCTCTTGCAAAAGGAAACAAGCCAGAGAGAGAAAAGTCTCACAAAAAAGAACCTACTCCTTTTCAGCAAAAAGTAAAAAAAATGAGGGAAGCTAATTATGCTGATTTTGGAAAAGACTCAGACGAAGTCTTACTTGCAAAAATGTTGTTTGGAGAAGCAAGAAGTTGTTCAGATTTAGAAAAAGTAGCTGTTGCTTATACTACCTTAAACAGAGCAGAAGACGGAATTGCCTGGAATGGCAGAACAGTAAAAGAAGCAATTCTAGAACCATTTCAATATGAATGTTTTAATTTGGGTAATATAAATAGAGATAAATTAAAAGCTCCCAATATATATAACAGCAAATCCTTTGACCAATGTTTAAAAGTGGCAAAAGATGTTTTATCTGGAAGATATAGAGATCCCACAAATGGGGCAACAACCTATTACAATCCGGATACAGTTAGAGAACCAGAGCGTTTTAAAAAAATGCAAAAAATAGGAAGAGTTAACACTTCTCTAGGATTAAGCAAACACGTATTTTATAAAGAAAATTAATTATTCTTCCAATAATTTTATTAAATCTCCAGTAGAATAAACTTTTATTTTCGTTTGTTCTTTCAGTTTTTTATCATTGCTCCAAATGGCACAATTTAATTTTAAAGCAAGTGCAAAATACATAACATCGTCTGGATCAGGAGAAATCTTCTTTGCTTCTGAGATATACTCTTCAAAATCTTCTTTCGGTATAATGTTTATAATCTTCTTTATATCTCCAAATAAATTATCAAATTCACTTTCAATCCTATGAGTTTTTTCTAAAATTTCTTCTTTATGTTCCTCAATTTCTTGAAGAATAAATTCTGGAGTATAAAAGTTTAAAGTAAAACTCAACAATATCTCTGCAGATTTTCCTTCCTTTATAAGGGCAGATATAACTGAATTTGCATCTGTAATAAGGTTCATTTTAGCCCCTATATTTTTTACTAACTTTTTTATTAATATCTTTACCAATCCTAATCGTATCTTCTTCTGTCAATTCACTATCTTTTGAAAATTCTCTGAACTTTTTTAATAGTAAAATCCTTTTTTTAATCGCTTCTCTGGCTATAGCACTCCAGTTTATCTCATTAAATTGGTCCATTTCTTTCTTTAAATCTTCTGTTACAGCTAAGGTTATATTTACCATCTTGTTTTGTATTATGTGTAATATGTATATATATTTAAATGTTTCGATGCTTCCAGTTGATTGAACTGAATTGATTTTTTTTGAGTGGTTTTTACCGTCCTTATAATTGCCCTAAAATAGAATATTTGTATTTGTTTAGTTAAAAACAAAGACAAAATATCTAAAAAAATCAGGTTTTAAAATATTAAGTATAGACACGAGAAAACCAGATAAGAAAACAGGGTTTCCATTTAATAAATTATTTATCATAGCCCAGAAAAGATAAACCAAATCCAAAATCAAACTTTATACAAAAACTTATCAATTTCTTTTTTGGCCTTTTCTCTCTTCGCCTGATGTTCCTTCAAAAATACATTTATCTTTTCAATAGTTATTTTTTTTAATTCAGAAGAGAGCATTTTCCCAGACTTATAATCTTGATAAATCTTTTCAAGCTTTTTATCGTCTTCTTCAAACAAGAATCTTAAATATTGGAATGAAACATCGATATCAGGATTTCCTCCTAACTTCCTATGCTCTTCTAATGTATCTTTCCCTCCCGAAAAAGCATATTTCTTTATCTTTGTCTCAACTTCTTTTGGAGAATCTGTTGTTAATATTGCTGTATTCGCTTCAGACGAAGACATCTTTCCTTCATTGCCAATCAATGGTGGAAGAAAAACACATTGAATAGATGCGGGCTTATAATATCCCAATTTAGGTAAAATATCTCTAGTAATTCTAAAATGCGGGTCTTGGTCTACAGCATGAGGAATTAAACATGGAATATTTTTTTTAGCAATTATTGAAGGAATTATTGCAGGAACGGCCTGCATTGCTGTATAAAATATACTGCCTATATTTGTTGACTCATTCATTCCAAAAGATGCTTTAACAGTTGAAAAAGTAATCTTTTTTGCAATTTTACAGGCTTCCCCATACATTATTCCCGCATGCTTAGTGTCAACTATGAAATGGGTTTTACTAGGTTTAAATCCAAGAGCAATAACATCGAGTATATTTTCTTCTAGATATTTTTGGCCTTCCTCGAAGTCCAAATTTTTCTTAAATAAAAATTTCTCTTCATCTGGAAACTGAAACCATAATTCAACATCAAAAGTATCTTGAAGCCACTTTGTAAAAATCCATGGCTGCAAATGGCCTAAATGAATTGGACCAGAAGGCGCCCTTCCCGTATACAAGAAAAACTTATTTCCTTTTTCATATTCATCTAGCAGCCATTTTAAATCACGATGGGCGAAGAATATTCCTCTTCGCAGCATAAAATGTAATTTTTTAGTATGTTTTTCAATTCTTTTCAACAAATCTAAATCTATTTTTTCAACACCAAACTTTTTTATTAGTCTGTCATAATCAACTTTTCCTTCAACCTCATATGGATTAACTTTAAAATCTTCCTTAGTCATATTAATCCTTTGCATTGGATGTTTATAAATATTTCACAAACAGAAGATTACACAATATCACATACTCCACTCAACCTCAAGATTATCCAAATTATAAACAGGACTAGAGAAAGCAGCATTATAAAAACCCAATTGTTGCTATGCTGTTTATTCGTCAATAGAGGGCTTCCAAAAATAAGCCAAACAAACAACAATAGCCCCGTAAAAATAAGCAACCTGTTGCAATAAACTCCTGAAAGTATGCCGTAGAGAATCATACCGATAATTGTTACCAGAAATAAAATTCCCAATACAAGCCGGTTATCGCTGTCTTTCCTGTCCATTTTTGCAAATTATTTAACAAATCCAACTTTATAAAACTTGACATGGCGAGACGTCAAATTTAAATATCACGAAAATCATAAAAGGATATGAAAAGAAGAATAAAAGCGGGCTTATGGGGAATTCGGTTGATTATGTTGCCTTTCATTAGAATTCTCCAGGCAGAGGATTTGAAAAGAAAAGTAGCTCAATTACCCAAATCCTCTGTAATATTATTATTGATAATAATATCCCTAACTTCTTTGATATCTGCAGAGCTAATAATCTCGCAGCCTCAATCAATTTATAATTTTGGAGATTCTTTTGATATTTCAGTAAAAATAGTTCCTCAAAGAGATACTCGAGATTTCTTTACGGCATCTTTATTTTGTTCTGAACAAGAAGTTGAATTATATAAGAGCCCTTTCAAGATAATCACTGGCGAAGAAAAGGAGGTTCAAATTTCAACAGTCCTGGATAAATTTGTAGCATCCAACACTGGTGGAAAATGCTATTTGAAAGCAAAATTTGGAGATGAAAGTTCTTCAAGTCAGACTTTTGAATTAGTCAGATATGTAAAGGTCTCAGCAAACCTGGGAGATTTTTCATATTTCCCAGGGAAAGAAATAAACGTCAATGGCGAAGCAAAGAAAACTAACTCTAAATCATTGAATGGGTTTGTTGAGTTGTCAATTCCACAATTGGAGATTATCCTTATTAGGCCTGTAACCGCGGGAAAATTTTCATTTAACTTTACAACCCCTTACAATACCAAGTCTTCAACCTATAGTGTAGAAATAAAAGCATATGAAAAAGATTCTTCTGGCGAAATAGTCAATGAAGGCAGCACGACTTCAAGTATAAAAATAAGACAAGTGCCGAAAGAATTGGGCGTTGCTCTTAGTTCCCAGACAATTATGCCAAACAATCAATTGCTTTTCACACCAGTAATTTATGATCAAGCGGGCGGTAAAATAGATTCAGAAGTTTCTCTAGTTGTTTACAAACCAGATAACACTGTTTTTAAAAAAAATCTTGTAAGATCCGATATACCCAATCCAATTTTTATTGAATCTAACTATACTCCAGGCACATGGAGGATTGAAGCTTCTTCATCAGGTCTGCAAAAAACAAAAGAATTTGTAGTAGAAGAATACAGGAATCTTTCCTTCTCGCTGGAGAACAACACATTAACAGTTAAAAACTTAGGCAATGTTCCATTTAAGGGTCCAATCGAAGTATCAATTGGGAGAATAAATGAAATAAAAGACATTGCCTTAGGGGTGGGTTCTTCAAAAAAGTTTAGGCTTTTAGCTCCTGACGGAGATTATAACATAAAGATCGGAGATGGCTCAGCACAATACGATTTAGGTTCGTCTTTCCTAACTGGGAAAGCAATTTCTGTTGATGATTCATTCGGAAATTCTGCATCGAGCAATATATTAATAATAATTTGGCTTGTGGTTATAATTATAATCGCAGCAATAGCGGTAATTTTATACAGAAAAATATCAAGAAAAACATTTATCGGTAAATCTCCGTCAACATTATCATCTACTAGACTATCGGACTCCAATTCATCAACTCAAACTGCAAAAACAATATCCCAACTTGGTCCTCAACTAACCACCAATATTATAGATAAAGGAGAAAAGCAAGAGTCCTCGATGATCGCTCTAAAATTAAAGAACCTCCAGGAATTGAAGACAAATCAGGAAGCAATAAACTTGATAGAAACAGCATTATATAAGGCAAAAGGAATGGGTGGAAAAGTATACACTGAAGGGGACTATAGATTAATCGTCCTTGCACCAATGTTAACTAAAGAAGCCGATAATTCTCAAAAAGCAGTAAATATTGCAACTCAAATGGAAAAAGTAATAATAGAATATAACTCTAAGGCTTTAAAGAAAATAGATTATGGATTTGGTGTCACTGATGGCAGTTTAATTGTTGAGAATAAGGATGGCAAGTTTAGGTTTGTATCAGCAGATAATTCCATAATCTCCGCAAAAAACATAGCTCAATTTTCAAATAACGATATCCTCATTTCAGAATCAATTCATAGAAAAACCACAGGAAAAACAAGGGCAAACAAATTGTCGGATAAAAACTTTTGGCAGATTGAAAGGGTCGTAGACCGTACGCAGCATGAAGATTTTATTAATAGGTTTAAGAATAGGAATAAACAATGAGTTAATGTGCCTTAAATCTAGTGCTGTCTGGGAATATTACCTCATCAATATCTGAGACTATTTGCCCAAATAATTTTGTAAGCCTTCCTTTAGACTCATTGTCAAATTCAGCACTATAATTTTGAGGTCTTCTAACATCTCCTTCAAATCTTCCAGCAATAACAACTCTTGAATCTTTAAAATACCTATTAGCAAGAACTTTTCTATCTTCTCCAACTTTTGTTGCAATATATTCGTGGCCCTTTAGAAAATATGGTGATGTTCCTTCACCAATTTGATGTTGTGTCCACGCTAAATCTACACTAAATTCAATACCATCAATTTTAGGATTACTAACTAACCTTCCCATTGTTTCACGATAAACTCTTGGGTCTTCCATTGAATTATCTACTTGTTGTTGGGCATCTCTTAGCATATTAAATCGACGTTTTGTTTTTAAATCATCATTAATAAATAATTTAAAATTCATATTTTGTATCGCTTCTGCTAGTGTAATAACTTCGGCGTCTAAATTAGTTCTTCCAACTCTATGTTCTCTTGGTTGTTTAAAATAGCTTTTGTCTCGAGATGGTAAGAAATAATCTCCAGAAAACCTCTCTAAAATATTTGAAAACATAATGTCTCTATCAAATCTTCCTCCTGTTGAAGTTTCAGCTAGCCTCAATACTCCTTTTGGATCTATAGTTGTCCCAGAAGAATCATATCCTAAAAATCTTAACCCAGTTACAAAATCTAGGGCACATATCCCTTTTCTCTTGTCCATAATCCTTTCTAATATCATAAAATTTTAACAAATCTAGTCTTTATAAATCTTTCTATTTTGTTACTACTAAAAAGATATATAAACTATTGGTAAACATCAAACTCTAACCAATCTCTCTCTATCTATATAATACCCATTATGCCCAATTTCACATTCAAATATTTTTTGTATAGCTTCTTTATGATTTTTATTTAAACCAAGCTCTTTGGCCTTTCTAATTAAATGAGCTTCCAAGCAGCTAGGACAGCATTCATTAATATGCTCTTTACTATGAATATCACAAGCAATAACAGCTAATGAATTTCTTTTTATAAAGGAATCTGCTTCTTTTATCAATAAATCAGGAATATTTGTTATTTTTGTAAGTTTATTAAAAATATTAACTCCTATCAAAAACCCTCCTTCAAGCGTCTCAGATATTTTTTTTATCATCATTTTAAAATTCTTCAAGAAACCAGAAAATTATAGAGGTTTACTTGTTGATAGAAATAATAATATTTGAAATATAAGATATATTAAAGCCTATAAAAACACAATTCCCGCACTGGCTGTTTATCGTTTTTATTTGCATAACTTATCAAGGCAAAACTAGTATTTATACCTTGCGGTTTTGTGTATTTACTTAGGTTTCTGAAGTCATTTTTATTTACAGAGGATTTGGGTAATTGAGTTACTTTTCTTTTCAAATCCTCTGTCTGGACAATTCGAATGAAAGGTAACCTAATCAACCGAATTCTCCATATCGATGAAAATAAATATAGGCAAAACTTTCAGTTTTGCAAATTTATTGAAAAATTTATTGCTTTCAGGCAAATAAATTTTTCCGATAGGCAAGATGTTATCAACTATAACTCTATGATTATTATGAGCAATGTGTCAATGCAAAAGATGTAGTTGTTAACATATCTTCAGCAAATTAAGGTCTTCAAATATTGAGAAAATTAGGCTATTTATCAGTTGTAAATTAAAGATGTTCCGTCGTAACTTTCTAAACCTAAGTAATTGCGGTTTTGTCTTAATAGATATTTAGATTTTATGAGAATTCTAAAAGAAAAATAGTTTAAAGCTTGCGGGCTTTAAAGATTGGTTGAAGATTTATGGAGTTAAAATAATGTTTTTTAGTCATCGTCGATAAACTTCTATTTTAGCTCGCGAAATTCTTAATCTAAGGTTTAACATCTCGTGGGGGGGCGTGTTAAAACTCTAAAGGGCCACAACTTAATTTTTATAATCCAGTTATCAGAGCGCTTCAGTTCTTAAAATAGCAGCTTTATCTGTTTTCTCCCAGGTAAATTCCTGCTCGTTTCTTCCAAAATGTCCATAACTCGCGGTTTTTTTGAAAATTGGATATTTTAATTTAAGAGTTTCTATCATGCCTTTTGGAGTCATGTCGAAGTTTTTGTAAACAAGCTCGGCAATCTTTTCTTCAGGTATTTTATTACTATTAAAACAATTTATATTTATTGAAGTTGGTTTAGCGACCCCGATTGCATAACTCAATTGAACTTCACATTTATCTGCAAGTCCTGAAGCGACAATATTTTTTGCAATATATCTAGCCATATAGGCTCCAGACCTATCTACTTTGCTTGGATCTTTTCCGGAGAATGCGCCTCCACCATGTCTGCCAATTCCGCCATAGGTATCGACAATTATCTTTCTTCCTGTGACTCCAGTGTCTCCTTCGGGTCCGCCGATGACAAATCTCCCTGTTGAATTAACATGAATTTTTGTGTTTTCATCCATCATAGACGAACAGACTGGAATTATGACTTTCTCAATTATTTCTTTTCTTAATGTTTCCTCTGATGCTTCCTCTTTATGCTGCTGTGCAATCACTATGGTGTCTATTCTTTTTGGTTTGTTATTCTCGTATTCGATTGTTACCTGGCTTTTTCCATCGGGGCCAAGATGTTTTATTTGATTCGATTTTCTTACTTCACTTAATTGTTTAGTTAGTTTGTGAGCAAAAATTATTGGCATGGGCATCAATTCTGGAGTTTCATTGCATGCAAAACCATACATCATTCCTTGGTCTCCTGCACCTTGCTCTTTGTTTCCAATTTCTGATACTCCTTGAGAAATATCTGGACTTTGAGCGTGTATTGAAACCCAGACGCCTGCGTCGTCTGCATCTATTCCGAATTTTGGGTCGGTATAACCAATCTCTTTTAGAGTTTTTCTCACTATTTTTTGCACATCAACATATCCGGTTGTGGTAACTTCTCCTGCGACATGAACACTTCCAGTTGTTACAAGAGTTTCTATTGCAACCCTTGAATTAGGGTCTTGGGCGATCAAATCATCTAGAATTGCATCGCTTATCTGGTCACAAATCTTGTCTGGATGACCTTCGGTAACCGATTCAGAAGTTAAAAAGTAGTTTTTCATGGAAGAATAGATTACTTTGGCTTTTTATAGTTTTTTGTGATTAAGTAGATAGATTATTGGGTAGAGTCGTTTTCTTATAATTTATATATTGTGATTGTTTTAGATAATTATGGGGATTTGGGACTTTTTTAGAATTAAGAAGAAAAATGCTGGAAGGAAAAGCGAGAGCTTGGAGGTTAAAGAAGTTAAAATAAATGAGATTGAAAAGTTTCTAGAATCACATTATAGCCGGATTTCTAGAGACGTACTTTCCGAGATAGAAGATTTAAAACTAAGAATTGCTTGGGAGATTGATAATTTAAAAAATAATATTATAAAATTGGAAGAAGCTAAGATAAAAAACGAAAACATTATGGGGCGGGCGATAAGCATTATGGAAGGAAATAGGAGGACATATATTCAAAAAATCAATGTTTTTGTTTCTAAAATTGACATGCCTTCAGATGTTAAGGAGATGGTAAAATTTTGCACCGAATTTGACAAATCGATAGATGAGCTGACAAAAACGACTGTAAAAAGCCACAGCTTTATGCAGGAATTCTTCCTAAAAGAGACTAATGCAATTTCTAATAGTGTTGTAAATTTAGATGAATTGATTGTAAAGATAAAAAAGATAATTTCTAGTTCAAAACTTGAAAAGTTTGAGGGGATTACTAAAGAAATTTCTGAGTTAAATAAGAAACTAAAACAAAAAGAAAATTTAGAAAAAGAAATTGAATTGAAGGAAGGGTTTTTGGAGAAACAGAAAGGTAAATTGGAAAAGCTAAATGGCGATTTAAATAGGTTAGAAGTAAGCGAGGAATATGAAAAGTTTATTGGGTCGTTAGATGACAGAGATAAATTATTGCGTGAAATCGTAGATTTAAAGGCAGAACTTCTTCATTATTTTTCTGCCATCGAGCCTGCTTTAAGAAAATATGAAAGGTTAAATCCAGACGATAAAATGGTTAGGGGATATTTGGAAGATCATTTTAAAGCATTATTGAATGATAAAGACTTGGAGATAAGGAAGATTATTTCTGAAGTCAGGAAAGAGATTATTAATGGAAAAATTGATTTACGGGATGATAAGAAACAGAGGATTTTGCATGAGATTGAAAAAATTGGGAGGGATTATTTTGACAAGGCAATTGGTAGGCATAATGGGCTGGATAGGGGGCTTAAAGAATTAAATAAAGAAATTGAAAATTCAGAGGTTGACAAGAAAATAAAGGAAGTTAAGAAAGAAATAAGCCGAGAGAAGAATGAAATTGAGGATGGTGAAAAACAACATGAGAGAGTTAAACGGGAATTGAAAGAAATTGAAATTGAAGCTTTAAAAGAAAATATTGAAGGAAAGGTTAAGGAATTTTGCGGCGAGAGAATTGAGATCAAAATTTAGTTTCTGATTATCGCTGTTTTTCTTTTATTATCTTTTCCATTAACGATTCTCCAGAATATAAATATTCAATTCTTCCTTCGTAATCTATTATCATTGAAGAACCTATGTTTGGTGTTTCTAATATTTCCGATTCTGTTGATGGCAGCGGTACCCTGAACATGCTATCGCCTTTTTCAATTAATACAAAAGTATAATTATCTCGAGCATTTTTCAAATCTCTAATTACTTGAAAATAATCATCAGCAACCGAAATGTCACTTCCATCAAATTGAAAAAGTATTACTCGCTCCTCTCTATCGAGAATTTTTCTTAATAACCCTCCAGGGATATTAGAATGAAAAACTAAGACCCCCAATTCGTCAGATTCATTATAGAATCTTGTTGTTCTTTCTGCTTTATCTTTTAATCTTTTTTCATCTTCAGACGTTACATTTTTTGGTATCTCTGCCCAGGTGCCAGAAGGTGCAGATTGTTGGTAAAACAGGTTTTTTCCGCCCTTTAATTCTTTATTAAAATATGATTCAATTTCCCTTTTTGTTTTATTTCCAAGTTCAACTGGAAATGTATATTCTGTAGAAGTTCCCTCAAAATCTGCTTTATTGGATTCAACAGCAAGATCAAATAATTCTAATAGTCTTGGGGATCTAGAGAGACTTTCCCTTGTCTCTGATTCAAGACGCTCTACAAACTCATCTTGTTCTTTTTTAAATTCTCTTTGATGCCTCGAATCCATTAAATTAAATTCATCTGGAGAAAAAAAGTAGGACATTTCGGCTTTAAATTCGCGGCCCATTGGTTTTCTTTGTCCCCATTTTTTTGGAAATTCACTAGAAAACTTCAATTTTTGTTTTAATTGTTGTGGATTTTGCAGGTCCAGAGATACAACAAAACCATAATTGGGGTAATACTCAAATGGAATTTTTCTTGCCAAGGATTCATTTATCATAGATGAATTATCTTCAGTTGTCCATAATATTTGATATTTTCCCATTTCAGCTGTGAGCACTATTTCGTCTTGAGGCAACGGTTTTCTTAAGGCATAATGTTCAACATTTTCAAAAAACCTTTTAGGACGAGGCTTATCAATACCCCAGTCTATCCCTTTACTTTCCCATTTCCTTCCTTCTTTTTTCATTATTTCAAGTACAGGGTATGATGGGTAGTCTTGTCTTGCAAAATATTCATCTGCTCCCTTAATAACAATAACTGAAGTCTTTTCTGGATTAAACATATGTTTATTTTTGGCTAAATAAGCAATTGTTTCTTTTGTCCATCCAAAACATGCAGGGCATTTAGGTATGGTTTCTATAACAACAAGAAAATCTGATTTTTTTAAATCCCCTGAATTTAAATTATATAATCCTGGCTTATCATGATCCTTCTCGAAATCTTGCACAGATAAACTCTCGAGACACAGTATTTCTTCTAAAGTCGAAGCAGTTGAAATATTATGGGTCTGTTGCACACTTTGGGGCGGTTGTCTATTATCATCATTACAGTCAAGAGAACTAGTTAAAAATCCAATTAAAGGTGCAAGGGCCAAATAGTTTCTTTTCATATCTTTGCCTAAGATATGAAACTATATAAATTTTTCTATTTGTTACTATTTTCCGGTTAAAACTAGAATCAAAATAATTAAAATCAAATAAGGGAAACCAAAATTATGCACATTTTGGAATTGATTCCACACCTACCTTTGAGGATTTAGTCATAGAACATTTTGTCGTTCCGCCACAAGCATCAAGTAAATACCATTGACCCCCTTTAACTGTATTTCTACATTCCCGCCTATATGATCCTCCTGTTGGATTATTATAACAATTTCTTGTTCCAGGACCGCAAATGCCAGTGCCACAAGTATCTCCTGTACAAGGGTCTCCAGTATAAGCTATTGTCTCCCCATCTGTCGTATAAGCTATTGTCTCCCCATCTGTCGTATCATTTGACGTTGGGATTATTTTTAGATAAGCAGAAACTACCGTAAAACCTAAAAGTAAGGCTACAAACATAATTGTTAAAATCTTATATATTCTTGCCATTTCATATACCCCCTTACAGGTTTTTGTTGATTTACTATATATTTTTTAATATATAAATCTTCGTCATTTTGGAAAGTAGTGACAAATCAGAGATTATCTAGCAGAATCTGCCTGTTTCTCAGCCTCATTCTTTTTTGAATATGAATAGGATTCCATGTTGCTCTCTGATGCTTTAATTATTTCATCTGCAAGAGCTTGGGCGATTTTCTTCTTTTTTCCAAACGATTTTTGATGTGCGCCTTGAGTCATCCATCTTAAAGCTAAGTCAATTCTTCTTACTGGAGAACAATCAACTGCCTGCGGGTAACGTGCACCTGCATGTTCGATGACTGTGATTTCATCTCTTGGAGAGCCATTGATTATGGCGTTGACTAAGACTTGCATAGGATTTTTATTTGTTTTCTTTTCTATTAAAGATAAAACTTCTAGGACAGTTTTCATATTTTTATTATATTGTCCAGAAGCGTGAGAAGTAATTAATTTATGTTTTTTGCCTATATGTCCAGAAACAGCAACTCTATTTGCTAATCTCTCTAAGATATTGACTTTTGCTTTTCCAAACTTTCCGACATTTCTTCCTTGGGATTTTAATAGAAGTTTAGGCTTTATATTTAGATAAGGTCTTAAAGAGGGGTCTTTGATTTCTACAGTTGATACGTCATATATATCAAATAATTTTAAATTATTAGATTGTTCTTTTGGAGATTCAATATTTTTTTCCATGGGGGATTTTGAATTATCATTATGTTCAAGAAGGTTTTCAAAAACCTTCTTAGAGGATTTTAAAGATTTTATGGGTTTTTCCAAATTCTCTATAACTATTTCTTGTTCTGTCATTTTATCTTCTACCCTTTTCTATTTGACCAAGAACTAATCTTCTCAATGGCTGGTCATTCACTTTAATAACCTGGAATCTTATTCCTCTTATGTCTCCCTTTGAACGGCCTTGTTTTCCGCCAATTCTCTCTATAATTACTTCGTCGTGTTCATCTATGAATTTTTGCGCCAAGTTTCCTGGAATAAAAGCGCCGACTTGAATTCCATTTTTTATTAATTGAACCTTGCAGCATTTTCTCATTGCAGAATTTGGCTGTGCAGCTTCTTTTTGAAATTTATTTATTACTATGCCTTTTGCCTGAGAAGATTTTCCAAGAGGATCTGATTTAATTTTCAAGCCTTTTTCTCGGACTTTAAAACCGTGGTCAGACCATCTAAATTTTCTTCTATTCTTCATTATCTTTCTTGCATTTAATAAACCCATGAATATATCTTGGAAAATTGCTTTTTAAATGTTTTTGAAATTGATTATTGCTTATTTTGTAAAAATCTAGAAATAATTTAAGGATATCTATCTTCTGGTTTATATTCTAAATATACTTGTTGGCAATTCATTAAAGAACTATCAACTGCTCGCGTTATTAAAGGAGCAATTTCTGAAACTAATTCACCGAGAGGATTTTTAAAAAATATTCTTTTAGGAAAGTTTCCTGAATCATCTTTAGGATACATTGGCTGTCTTAAAAATGTTTTTTGTAGTTCTTGCTGAGAGAGAGTTTCCACTCTCTCAACTACTCCAGACTCGGCTGCTCCTAAAAATCTCCATAATCTATACCCTATATTATTTGTCATTTTCATCTTAAGATTTGAATGTGTTTGAGGTATTTAAACCTTTCCTATTGTAACTACTTTATAGTTAAGTTTAAATACTTACCATTTGTATATTGAGTATGACAAAACAACAAAAAAAAGGAAGGTTAACTTATGAAGTAAATCTGCCTAGAGATATTAATTTAGGTATCCAAAGATACTGTGAAGGCTCTACAGGAAAAGAACATCATGGATTTACTACAACAACAAGCCAAAGGAATGCTGTAAGAAATGTTACACTTAGAAATTTTGGAGAACATGGACCATTGATATTCAGGTTATTGGATGATTTATCTGGAGGAAACATTGAACAATATGCAGTTGTTAGAAATAAGGACGATTTGGTATATGGTGAGGTTCTAGGAAAGGATCCTAGATATAAAACTGGACAGTCAATTACTCCAGAAGATAAGGAATTAGTTGCAGAGTATTTTGGAAAATAAATATGAATTCAAAAATAAAAAGATCCGTAGATAAAAATCTGGAAAAGATGCTAGGAAAAAGCGAAATGAATAAATTCTTAACAAATGAAAGTATTGGAGGAAATGCAGGAAGATTTAATGGAAAATGTTGTGCTGCTGCAAATTTTTATTACACCTGGGAAACAGGAGAAATAAAAGAATTTACTAACGATGTAAAAGATTGCGATAATTGTGGAATATTTCGTGGCACATTTAGATTGATAACAACAATGGAAGACCCCCAAACGATAGTAGATTATATAATCGATGATAGAAGCTCTATATTTACCAAGGCAGTTATTGGTTTAACAGTCCATAGATATAATGTTGCAATTCAACGGAATTATCCATAACTATTTAACTGCTTTTTTCTTAATTATCACATGGGTTTGCAAATAGGGGACATTGTTCCTAGAAAAGACGTGAAATTTGAAGAGCTAAGAGGAAAAACAATAGCTGTTGACGCTTTTAATGCAATATATCAATTTTTAGCTTCAATAAGGCAAGCAGACGGAACTCCCCTTATGGATTCTAAAAAAAGAGTTACATCACATTTATCAGGATTATTCTATAGAAATATGGCCTTAATTGCTGAAGGGATAAAACTTATTTATGTTTTTGATGGGGAATATCATGTTTTGAAGGGAAGAACACATGGGATAAGGCAGGAGGCGAAGGATATTGCGAAAGAAAAATATTTCGAGGCAAAAGACGAGGAAGACATTGAAGGAATGAGCAAATATTCTAGAGGATTTATTAAATTAGATGACGAGAAAATAAAGGAGAGCAGGGAATTGCTTGATGCGATGGGGATTGCAGTTGTTCAGGCTCCTGGAGAGGGAGAGATGCAATGCGCGCATCTTGTCAAAGAAGAAGAGGCTTATGCCGTTGGAAGCCAGGATTATGACGCTTTAGTTGTTGGAGGAAATAGATTAATACAGAATTTAACATTAGCAAGAAAAAGAAAAACAAGAGCTGGAGAAATATACATATCTCCTGAAATTATCGGATATGAAGATGTTTTGAATAAACTTGAAATTGACAGAGATCAATTCATTTCACTTGCTATTTTAGTAGGTACTGATTTCAATCCTGGAGGAATAAAGGGAATCGGGCCTAAAAAAGCGCTGGCTTTGGTAAGACAGAAAAAATACCCATTTGATATATTTAAAGAAGTCGAGCATCAATTAGATTTCAACTGGCAGGAAGTCTTTGAAATATTCAAAAAGCCAAATGTAAAAAGCATGAAAATTAATTTTCCCAAATTAAACGAGGGAAAGATTAAAGATCTTTTAGTCAATGAACATGAGTTTTCTATCGATAGAATTGAGAATCATCTTCTAAAGCTCAAAGAAGAAAAGAAGAAGAGTGCGCAGAGAACTTTGTTCTATAGCAACTGACTTAAGTAATTCCTCAAATTGTCAGTTGCTACACCGAGAACCCTCCAGCTTTTGTTTTGGTTCTCGGGGCCATCAAGAATGCAACTGTCAGCATTCTTGAGGTATTCGAGAGAACAAAAAACTTTGGGGAAATATTTTGGCCTCTCGCTATAATTAAAAAAGCATCTCTAAAACTTCAGAATTATGGATAGATACTTTTTTTCTAAAGGTTTATTAAGATTTGATTAGAAATATAATTATGTTAAAATTAAAACCAAGTGCAAGAATTAAGAAAAGATATTTGCTTATTGAAGGAAAAAGGGAAAATATTGAAAAAGTGATTTTAGATTATATCGGAATTTTAGGGTGGGCTAGGGCATCCGTTGTGTTTGTAAATTCTGGAGAAGGAAAGGTAATTGTTTCTGTTGACAGGAAAGAATTAGCGAATGTCAGGGCTGCTTTTGAAATGTGCAAAGAAGACATAAAAGTCTTGAGAGTATCAGGGACGATTGACGGATTGAGAATAAAATAAACAACGAAACCTTTAACTATTCTTTTTGTTTATTTGATTTATGAATTTTATAAAAAGGGGTTCGAAAAAGGGGCAGGAAGTTATGGGGATGTCCATAAGTACAATTCTTTCAATATTTATAATCGCAATAATAATTGCGGTTGCTATTTATGCAATAGTTCATTTTTTGAACATAAATAAATGTGCAAATGTGGGGCTTTTTTATGATAGTTTAAAGAGCGAGGTGAATAAAGCTTGGGCATCTGGGAGATATAGTGATGTGTTTGAAAAAGAAATTGTTGCATCTGGAGCATTGAAGACAAGTGTAGAATTTGTTTGTTTTGGCAACCTAAATGCAAGTGCTAGCGGAGATGATTTGCAAAGAAAGGAATCTTTCAAAGGCAATGGTTACAGCAGAAATGCAAATGTATTTATGTATCCTGGAGAGAAAACATGCCAAGGTCTTGCTTCTAAGAAAATAGAACATGTTAAAGTAGCTGAACCTAATGGAATAGAAAAATTCTTTTGTTTGGATGTGAAATCTCTGAATGGTAAAATAAGAGTAAAATTAGAAAAAGAAGTTAGGGACAATCTTGTGAGATTAAGTATAACATGAGAAACAAAAAGGGTCTTGAATTTGGGTTTGAATGGATTTTTGCAGTGCTTATTGGAGGTTTGGTAATATTTTTAGCAGTATATGCCGCAAGCAAATTCATAGACACAGGAAACCTGCAGAAAGGAAGCGAGGTTGGAAAAGAAATAGGCATATTACTGACGCCGTTTGAAACAAACTTGGAGACTGGAAAGACAAATTATATAACTACGAAAGAAGAAACAACGATTTATAATGACTGCAATTCTGCAGGAGATTTTGGAGTACAGAAAATAAGCGCAGGAGTAAAATCAGGATTTGGAGATAATGTTGTAAGGCCCGGAGCAATAAGCACTTACAAAAACAGATATTTATTTTCTGAAAGTTCTGTTACAGGAAAGGAATTTGACGTTTTATCCAAACCTTTTGAATTCCCTTTTAAGGTTGGAGATTTGATAATCGTCTGGAGCGAAAAACAAAAATACTGCTTTGTTGATGCTTATCCTGAAGTTAAAGAAGATATTAAAGGGTTGGGATTAAAAAACATTTTAAATGTAAGCTCGATCAGAGATTGTCCTGCTGATAGCAGGAAAGTATGTTTTAGTGGCAGTGCAAATAATCGGGATTGTAATATAACTGTTGATGGGACTAGTGCGACTCACAGAGAAAGTGGAAGAGATAAGATAGTCTATTACTCTTCGACTGATAATAACGCCCTTCTTTACGCTGCAATTTTCTCAAAACCAGAGATATATGATTGTCAAATAAAAAGACTGATGAAAAGAGCATTAAACATTGCAAAACTTTATAAAGAAAAATCTGGATTTTTGGAAGCAAGAGGATGCGGGGCTCCAAGATTGAATTCTATTTTTGCTAATTATGAAAATGAAGTAAATAGTGCTGCTGGTGCGGATAAACCAGACATAACAACCTCTGAAGCTGCGGCGGAAGAGTTGGGGAGGGAAAATGGCTATCTTATATGTCCGATATTCTAAAGGCCAGATGAAAATACAACAAATGGCGTTTGTGCTAGTTGCGCTTATGATATTTTTTGGAATGGTTGCCCTAGTTTATTTCTCTTTTTCAATCTCAAACTTAAAGCAAAATGCTCAAGAGCTAAAAGATAAAGAAGGCATAGAAATTGTAAAAAAAATTTCTACTTCGCCGGAATTTGTGTTTGGAGGAAGAGATTGCTCTTCATGTGTTGACTTTGATAAAATACTTATTTTAAAAGAAACTGCGAAGTATAAAAAATTCTGGAATCTTGATTATTTAACTGTAGAAAAAGTTTCTAACAAGACCTTTATAATTGAATGCAACAGATTTAATTATCCAAATTGCGATGTTGTAACTGTTGTTAATGAAACTGAGAATTTTGGAAGTGTAAATGTTGCATTTGTAACCCTGGTTAGATGGGATTCTAGTTTGGGAGCTGGCGGAGGATTTAAGTATGAACTTGGAAAAATTTATGCTTCGGGGAGGAATTTATCGAGAATTGCATAAACCCTATAACCATTTAGATGCAATTCTCGAAATGACAATTGTACCATTATGGTTTATATTCCATGCAATTGTCCATATGGATAACTGCGCGATTTATAGCACGTATAGTCGCAGTTTTCCAGATAGAGATGACATGAGAATTCTTATTAACTAAAAGCCATACATAAAATAGTCCAGCTTTGCTGGAAGTGGCTTTACGCAGGTTTCACCTGCGAGTTGGGGGAACGTTCAATTGCCACTTCCC
>Ga0082335_1004681_pt1 | contig 20091 bp, 16 predicted proteins | sample Subgrocontami58m_FD_72375 | JGI IMG/M metagenome (GOLD analysis project Ga0082335, IMG submission 72375) | Subsurface groundwater microbial communities from S. Glens Falls, New York, USA - GMW37 contaminated, 5.8 m (SPADES assembly) (version 2) ... | reverse complement strand
TATTTAGCACAATTAATGGAAAGGGGTTGCTCATATTCTTCCTAGAGCATATAAAAAAAAGAGAGTTATTGGACGAGGGAAAGACTTTGGCAGTTAGAGCTGCCCGGCATTAACTTGTGTTCAAACAAACAAAGACAGAACTTGGAAATTTACCCGACAAGACAGGATATTTTCAGGAGTATCCCTAAAAGAAACGCACAAGTGCCTCGGTGTGCGTAAGATTTATAATCAAACAGGAAGTTATCCAGAAGAACCAGCAAAACCCATGGAATTTGTTCTCTATCCAACAGCACAGTTATAGATAATTCCCTTGATTGGTATAGTGTTTTGGGATTATCTATCACGGAAATTCTGGACAATTCTTATACTAATTACCTGAATTTACGATATATGCGCCAACGAAACAAAATCTATGCTTCTGACTCTTTAAATCTCACTATACTGAAGACTCTGTGCCCTTTATCCTCTAACTTCTTTCTGCCGCCTAAATCTTCTAGCTCAACAATAACTCCACATTCTACAACTTTCCCTCCCAATTTCTCAATCAAATTACAAGCCCCAACCATGGTTCCGGAAGTTGCAATCAAATCATCGCATACTAGAACTTTATCGCCTTCCTTGATTGCATCCTTATGAATCTCAATCGAATTCTTGCCATACTCCAAATCATATTCCTCACTGACTGTCTCAGCAGGAAGCTTGTTTGGCTTTCGAATCAATACTAATCCTTTTCCGAGTCTTGAGGCAAGAGCCGATGCAAGAATGAAACCTCTTGACTCAATTCCCGCAATGACCTCTATTTCCCGATTCTTGTATCTCTCTTCAAATAGTTTCAATGTTCTCTGGAATCCTTCTGAATCTTTCAATAAAGTTGTAATATCTCTGAACATTATTCCTGGTTTTGGAAAATTAGGAACTGTCCTGATTTTACTTTTGAGAAATTCCTCATCATTATTTCCTATTTTTTCTATAACATTAACAAGAAGTTTCTTCATCTTCTCCACGTTTTCTGAGAATATTTTTATAATATCCTCCCACACAACAGGTTTTTCGTCTACTTTCCAGCAGTCATAATCAGTTGACATCGCAATCGCAGAATACTCTATTCCTAACTCTTTGGCGAGGATTGCTTCTGGCGCGATTGACATGTTTATCACGTCAGCTCCCCAGAGCCGGAACATGTCAGATTCTGCGCGTGTTGAAAATCTCGGTCCCTCAATTGTAATAACTGTTCCAAACGGATGAAATAATATTCCAAGTTCGTCACAGCTCGAAATTATTTTTTTTCTTAAAAATTCTGAAAAAGGGTCGGCAATTGCCGTATGTTTCGCGTTTTCCAGTCCGCCCGGAAATTCTTCATAAAATGTAAGTTTTCTTTGTCTTGTGAAGTCTATGAACTGATCAAGAATAACAAAATCTCCCCTCTTTATTTCTTCTTTCAGGCTTCCGCATGCAGTTGTGGCGAGGATATGTGTGCATCCGAGAATTTTCAGCGCGGCAATATTTGCGCGGTTATTAACCTGGGTTGGAGGAATCTCGTGGCGCTTGCCGTGACGGGCGAGAATAAAAACTTCAACATTTCCTATCCTTCCTGAAGTGATTTTCGAACTTGGCTTTCCGTATGGAGTGTCAATTGTCTTCTCTTCAAAGTTCTCGAGAATTTTAGGGTCATCCAGTCCACTTCCCCCGATGATGCCGATTTTTATCATTGTGTGAGTGTTACTTTCGTTTTGTTGGTGCGCGGTATTTTACTGTAGCAGTTAACCCTTGTGATCCTTCAGGCATTTCTAAGTATATCTGTTCGAGGGCTCTTTCAAGCATTTGAACTGCTTTGTCGCTCAGGGCAGCGTCATGCCTGTTTCTTGCATTAATTCCTATTTCGAAAACCTTATGTTGGTATCTTCCTGCACCTACCGATGTGTCAATTCTCAACCCATATGTTTTCATTTTAATTAGGCAAGACCAATTCTGCATTCATTTAATTCTTGAATTCTTTTTATGCTCATTTTTCAAATGATTCAGCGAGTTTTAGTAAACTATAGCCAATAACCGCGGCTGCAACGTAATACCATTCTAACCTATTCTGAGGACGATTATTTAATCTTTCCATATTCTCTGCAAAATCTAACCTTTCTTCTAACTCTTTAAGATTAGAGTTATCTTTTGTCATTTTTCAAAAGGATTATACCCCTGAGTAATTAACTGTTGAATTCCGTGGAACAATGGCTGAGGCAGTTTGTCCCACTCGCGCCACACCCATCCATAACATTTGTCAGGTTCTTTGTTAATTGGTATTCCATTTTTATATAGGGCTCTTACAAACAAGATTACATAATGGCGAGGGTCATGAGGCATAGTATCATTTATAACTGCATAAACTTTTTTATCAACCTCTACCTCTAAACCAGTCTCCTCCGTCACCTCTCTCCTTGCGCAATCATCAAAGCTCTCGCAATAGTTCAGATGCCCTCCTGGAAAAGCCCATAAACCACCTCCCCTGATACCCTTTCTCCTTCCAATAAGAACCTTATCCTGCCTCGTGATAATAACTGCTAATCCCACTCTCGGCTTATCTTCTCCGTCACCCATCCTTTCAAATATTAAATTAGCTTTATATAGATTATTTCAGTGAGATATATATGTTATTACTTCTTCTCTGGCTGAGGCTGGTTCAATCTGCCTTCGTAAACAATCTTAGCAACTCCCTCAAGGATAAGTGTGTAGTAAACTTCTGGATGCAGTCTTCCCATGTTCTCTGGATTGCAAACCAAGTTGTAGATTACTATTTTGTGCTCGTCATGCCAACCAAGATAAACTGGCTCTCCATTAAGTTCTCCTGCGTAAGTTGGTTCTTCTTGGGAAAGCAATTGTTTTGGGGTAATAACTTTCCCGACACATTCCTCTAAACTTGCAATTACATTTTTAAATGCGCAGCTGTTTTGGATTATATCTTTCACAGAACGCGCGAGATTCTGTCTCCTTGTAAAATAGTCAAAGTCTCTTGAATACTGTCTGCCCCGCAAAAGATTCTTAGGAATTCTTCCAATCTCTGGAGTTTCATAAACAAATCCGTCTGTAAAAAGATGCTCTCTGGCTTCAGGATGAACACTGAAAAACTCAGCAACCTGTTCAGGAATTACCTGCATATTCCTCTCTGCCCGGTAATTTGCGTCAGATAAATATCTCCACAAACTTCTTTTTGGCATCTGTCCAATGAAGTATTCAGATGGCGCAGATTGAGTCAGTATTTCAGGGATTTCTTCTGGTTTCATTAATTTTAACTCTTTTACTTCAATTAGCGGAAAATGCATAACACTGGAAAGTTCTTTGTCGCAGCAAGCGCATCTATCAATAGCCATGATTTCCTAGATTAAATTAAGTTTATAAGCATTATTGCTTTTTAGTATACATTATGAAACTTCCTCTGAAAAACGAAATAAGAAAGCCGAGCAAGACACTGGCAGGAGTGACTCCCATTGCAGTTATGAGCGCGCCGAGAAAATGCAGACACGGAACCTGCCTGTATTGCCCAAGTTTGCAGGTTCCTCAATCATATACTCCACTGTCCCCGCCCGTTATTCGGGCGGCGATGTTAGACTATGATTCCGAAAAGCAAGTCGAATCGAGATTGAAAGCATTCAAGTTAATGAACCACCCGACTGACAAGATTGAGCTGATTGTTATGGGAGGAACGTTTCTTTCCTATCCTAAAAAGTATCAGAACGAGTTTATCAAAAAGTGCTATGACGCCCTGAATGAAAAAAAAAGCAAGAATCTTGAACAGGCAAAAAAAATAAACGAGACGGCAGAACACAGGTGCGTTGCTCTGTGCATTGAAACGCGCCCTGATTTTTGCAGCAAATCTCAGATAAAACAGATGCTTGAGTTCGGATGCACGCGTGTTGAAATAGGAGTGCAGGCGATTGACGACAAAATTTATAAGATAGTTAACAGAGGGCATACAGTCAGAGATGTAATTGACGCGACGAGAAGACTGAAAAATGCGGGGTTTAAAGTGGGATTTCATCTCATGCCCGGAATGCCGGGCTCGAATCCAGAAAAAGACTTAGAAATGTTCAGAAAGTTATTCTCAGATGAGAATTTTAAGCCCGACCAGTTAAAAATTTATCCGTGTCAGGTGATTAAAGGAAGCGAGCTGGAAAAATGGCACAGCAAGGGAAAATACACCCCTTACAGCAAGGAAGAAATTCAAACTCTCCTGATTAAGATGTACATGCTCGTTCCGGAATACGTAAGAATAATGAGGATAATGCGCGAAATCCCACCAGACTATTTGACAGCAGGAACAACCCGAATTGATTTAAGAAAGGACGTTGAGGAAGAAATTAAGAAAAGAAGAATAAACATTCAGGAAATACGATTCAGGGAAATCGGATTCAGAATTCGGGATATGAAAAAAGGAAGCAGGATTAGCCAGAATTTAAAACTGAAGATAACAAAATATAAGGCAAGCCGCGGTGATGAATATTTTTTGCAGTTTGTAAATAACGATAATATCCTATTCGGCTTGTTAAGATTAAGAATAAACCGAGATAAGTCCGCATTTGTCAGGGAGATTCATGTTTACGGAAAAACTTTGGCAGTTGGAAAAAAGGCAGGAAAGGGAGATATCCAGCATAAAGGATTAGGCAGGAAATTAATGCAAAAAGCTGAGGATATTTGCATAAAAAATAATATTCCAAGTTTAAAGGTTATCTCGGGAGTGGGAGTCAGGGAATATTTTTGTGAGTTAGGTTATAATCTGAATAAGGAAGGGTATATGGTGAAGAAGCTGAGCAAAAATTAATCTGCTCCTGTCCTAACAAACAGCCAACAATACAACAATTACCCTCTCGATAACCCCTATGAAACTTGTGTATTGGGATAATTTAAGTTAACTCGTATCCTGAGGGGGTTGGTGTTCGAGGCATTACAGGGTAATTAATTGCCACACCTTCTAATTGCTGCAGAAGAAAGTTAAAAAGAACCCACCCAAATAAAAATAGATTCAATAACAACCTCCGAGGAATTAACATTAATTTTAAAGTGTCGTCTTATCCAATTTCACCCAGTTTCAACTACTCTCAAAAAATAAAAAATAAGAAAAAAATAAAAATAAAAATTTATACTGCAATGAATCCATCCTCATCCGTAATGTCACAGCTTGTTGAACCATACATTCCACTTACAGTTATCTTCTGTCCTGATGTAAGAACTCTACCAGTTAAAGTGCATACAGTATTTTCATTTGGTGCTAATGTCGCTTCGGCGCATACAGCAGCAGTATTCGTTCCACCAACTTGTATAATCGGTTTTACTTCAGTCTCGTCCCCACCAGCATTTCTTTGAACAGTAACTGTTGCATCTACCTGAGGAGTAGTAGTAGTAGCAGTAGTTCCTAAACTATTTCTTGTTACTACCATATCAAGCCCAATACACTTTGAAGAATCAGTAATCTTTTCAGTTCCTGTCTTTACCATGCCTCTGACAGCAGTATATACTATAAAGACTGCAGCTAAAACAAGCAAGATGATCAAAACAGTTGTAATCACTTCGCTTTGTGCTTTTTTCATTTTCCTCTTTTTGACCTCCTTTCAGATTTTAGATACTATGCGTATCCTCGAATATCCGAAGAGACTGGCATTTATAAACCTTTTTGTAAAGAGCAGTAGATGAGCGTTCTGAAGTTCTTTTTAACTATCAAGTGAACCTAAAAGTATAAATACTTAATAGTTCTATTAGAAATATAATGAAAATAGTAGAATTTCATAAACAAACTGAATTAAAAGTAAAGAACATTAAGGGATTTATGAAGAGAAAGGTTGTTATTTCTGGAACAAGCGCAAAGGTTAATTGCCCCAAAGAATATCTTGGAAGCGATGCGTATCTTATAATTCTTGAAAATGGGACTAAAAAAAGCACTAAAAATAATTGACTTTCAAAAAGAGATTATTGGCAGGCAAGAAACAATAATAAACGGGTATTAACCCTGGGGCAAGACCCCAGACCCAACGGACTGAGCGTCCCTGTGCCAAGAGCACAGGGTATTACGAAAAATAAAAACTCAGGATGAAATGAACTCTAATCTAAAAAAGATTATTGAAAGTCAAGATAAACAGATTAAAAATCTCGAGAAACAAATTGGAAATTTAGAAGGGGTCATAAAAGAAAAATCTAAGCCTTCTTTCATAAAAGCAGACATTCCAATTTATCATCATAAATCCGGGCAGAAAGAAGGGCATGAGGGCGTTTCAAGAGAAACTCCTGAGAAAATTGATGAAGTTAAGGAGCACAAATTATGCAAGTGCCCAATTTCTTCCAGTCTGAAATGCCCCGCCAATTAAACTAATATCTATATCAATAGCTAGAGAAGTCGCACATAAACTTCTTGCTAAGTACGGAAACAATCCAAAGGCGATTAACCATTTAGAAAGCGAGATAAATAACTATCGGGGCGAGACAGATGAGTTGATTGCTGAATTCAACTGGAATGAATACAATACAGAAAAGATTAGAAGTCAGTCATTGAAGAATATGCCAAGAGAACTTAGAAAATCACATTTTAAAGGAGTTATTTCTCCCAAAAGCGAAATCAGTCTAACAATAGACATCACTATAGAAGAAGCCATTGCAGGCAGAATGTAATGTTTGAGCAATGGAATTTTGGAGGTATACAAAGGGGAATCAAGGATTTATTTCCTGAACTTTCAGATGAGGCTATTAGGAAGGCAAGAGGAATGATCCCTAAAAAATGAGCAGTAAGGGAAATCTTTAAATAACTTCTTTCGCCCATATCTCTGGCTTGTAAACTCAGAGACTGATTTAACAGGACGGCGTTAAATTAATAGAGTTCACAAATCACCTGCCCCTATCGTCTAGAGGCCAAGGATAAAGCCCTTTCAACCAAATCGGCAGATTTGCCAGGATAGAAAGGCTTTGACACGGGTTCGAATCCCGTTGGGGGCATGCTCAATGTTGACGAAGGAAACATTCAGCCACCAACGGCACTAAAAATCTTCAGATTTTTTAAGCCGTTGGGGGCATTTTGTTATTCTAAAGTAGTGATATTTAGGAAGGTTTAAAAAGCGGGAAACTTAAAGAATAACATGGCAAAAGTACTCGTATTTTCAGACATTCATGACGATTTTATATCAGAAAATGCAGAAAAAAGATTAAAACAGAGGTTCGAATCCGCTTCTCCAGACTTAGTTGCAACCCTCGGAGACATTCGAAAAAATGCTATCAGATTCATTGCTGAAACTGTGGCAAAATACAGTATCCCTGTTGTTTCAGTAAGGGGAAATCATGATCCCTATCCTCTTACAGAAGTTCCGCAGGTTATAGACATGCACAGAAAAGTCGGCAGATTTTCAGGCATAACAATTGCGGGAATTGAGGGCTGCGTGAAATATGCAAAGTCTGAAAATCATCCCGCAGGTTATGATGATTCTAATGCTGGAATTGTGCTTGATGAAGGAGACTATACCAAAGAAAAAGATTACTCATGGGTTGTTGAAAATTTCACCTCGCCAGACGGAATGTTTATTGGAAAACTTCCGGAAGGAATTGACTTGCTTATGCTTCATTGCGCGCCTGTCAATGGACGTTCGTGGCCTCACGAATCACCTCCAACTCTCACACGTTTACTTTACACGCAGCACCCAAAAACGGTAGTACATGGCCATCTTCATAGAGACATAGAATATATTTTTAATCCAGACAAAAATCCAGTAAGGTTAATTAATGTGTATACCCCAAACCCATTCGATAGCGCAGAAACAGCAGGAAAGATGGTTAAAATCCCCAATTCAGGCATTCAAAGCCAATTAAATCACGAGATAGTTGCCAGTTAAAATGCCCCAAAAATTTCTCTCGCGAATCGAATTTCTCGCGCTTATGGAAAAGTTTACACCAGACATAAGAGAAAGAGGGCAAGATTTCGTTGGTAGATGTTTTGATGATTGCCCTGCTGAAAATCCAATGTGGTATAGCCCAGACAGAACAAATTTAGATTCTCCAGCAAGAGACAGCGCAGGGTTGGGATTCTGTGTCGGATGCGGCGAAGTTTATGAAGTAACCCCTCAAAGAGATAATGTTTTCTTGCTATATCATGAAAAAGAATTCGGCCCGTATCATCCCGTGGAAGCACTGGAAAAGTTGAATCAATTAGAAGAACAAGCCAGAGAGTCAGGAAACGCATCGCAATAAACCTGATTTTATTCAATCTCAACCCTTGCAAATCCCGAAACTCCGGAGGGATAAAGGACCGGCATCTGAATATAGCCTATATCGGGAGTATACATTCTTATTCCGATAGTCTCAATAGGAACGCCATTTCTTCCAAAAACTTCTCCAGTGCTAAGAATTCTTTTGTTGCACTTATCGTAAAATTGTATGAGTATATTATTCCCGTTATTTAAATCCATGATTCTTACTCCTGTTTGTTTAACTGCTTTGTCAAAAAAAGGGTAAACCCTGTCAATCTCCTCATTAATTTTCCGCACTACTACCACCATTTCTTCCGGAATCCTATCGGTAGGCAGTACTCCTGTAACCGCCATTCTTCTGAATCGTATACTAATGCTTCTTACTGATGTTCCCCTTATGCGCTTCTGAAGAAAAATGCCTTCGATTTTTGCTTTAGGCGCACCATTTAAAACTGTCTCAGTTCTTCTAAATCCAGAAAAATAAGTTGGCGGAACAACGTCATATCCCACATCTGCCCTTAGTCCTGCATTAATCGAACCTGGGAGTTCTGCTTCCAGCTTATAATTCCCAAGTTTCTCCAGGATTGCCTCCTCATGTTCAACAGACAGGAGATTAGAGCCGCTATTCCTTAATCTTTTCAAAATAAACTCTCTCTCAAGAGGAGGAATTTTGTTTTTCGCCACAGCTTCTTCAATGGCTTTTTTAATATTGCGCGGGAAATCTTTAGGAATTCCATCAAACGCCACCCCTTCCTTATATGCTCCTAAAAGATTCGGAGAGTAGGTTAATTCTTTTGCTTCTTCAAGAATAGTTTCAAGCTCTCCAGCATTAAGCTCTCTTAGATTCTGTCTTAAACTTATTGGAAGAGCATTGCTATTATGCACCACTAACCTATCATTCCCTACAACAAAATCGTGATAATTCTCAGTTTCTAAATTATAAACTTTAAAAGCATCTGCAGGAACAACCCTCTTAATATTCTTTATCACCGCCTTTCTTCCATCAGCCAGAGTTAATTTATCCCCAACATTAAGTTGATTGGCAGAAACCCATTCCCCATTATGTCCAAAATCTTGCTCAAAAGTAGATTTTGGATCACACTCAGAAATGCAACTGTTATCAGCATTTCTGATGATTAAAAATGGATGCTCCCTTGTTACTTTCAACTCGCCGGCAGAAACTAAGTTAGAAAATAATATCAAAGCTAACAATAACAAAATCACACCTGCTTTTTTCATTTTAGCCCCCCTATAAATTCTTTAACTTCAGTTATAACCTGCTCATAAGGAGGAACATAATCCAGAAGATTGATTAATCCTTTTTCATATGCAAGTTTAGAAGGAAATTTTAATTTTGAAACTTCGCTTTTCTCTTCTTTCATTTTTTCAAAAATCAGCTTTTTATTAATCTCAACCTTCTTTCCAAGCATTACCCAGACATCATACAAATCCCGTGGTTCCCCCCTGTTTATTAGTGTCCTGATTTTTTCAGCAAAAATCTCTTTTTCGTCTAAAGCAACTAACGTAAAAATAGGCACGTCAGAAAAAAGTTTTGGAACAACCCTCGCAACCCCGTAGTTTACTTTTCCTTTATTAAAATCTATTTTTAAAGTATTCGTTGACCTTAAATCCCCCTTAAAAAGAGGCCCCTCAAACCTTATTTCTATCCTGAAATTGCCTTCAAATTCTTTTTCAGAGTAAATTTTATAACGAATATTCAGCATCTCAAAATCCCCAAGGCATTTTTCCACAACCTTTCTTGCTTTATCTATCGGCAGATTGCTGCTGAAGTCCAAATCTTCAGAAGCCCGCTCCAAGCCATAACAAATTCTCAGACAGGTGCCCCCCTTAAAAGTGAAATTCTTATAATATTTTGAAATAGCATTAAGAAAAATATACTGCAGATACTCTTTTTCTTCATAATAAAGGCTCGTTTTTCTCTTTTCTTTCACAGCATTAAGCTCATCCAGTGTTATCATTTTGTGTTAATGTCCAGCAGCCATTTGGCGTTTAAATTATTTTTCCTGCTCAAAGAAGGGTCTAATAATTCATACCCTTTTCCAATTTTTTTCCTGATTCTTTCCAAATCTTTAGATTTATAATTTAAACTATCAAGAATATACCCCATCCTTCTTAATACTGCCTTACTTTCAACACTAACTGCGTAATTTACAAGTTTCTTAATATCCAATAAAGAAAGAGCAGATTTAATGCTCTTTATCACTTCAGCAATCCCTCCAGAGTATTTTGGAAAAAGCAAAGAGTCAATTATTGCTTTTTCCTTTTCAGCAATCACAATATCATTAACAAGAACGTATCCAAAAAATCTCTTTTTTGATAATGTAACATACTTAAATTTTTCTATTCCTTTAGAATATTTTGTAGATGCCAAAAAAATGCTTTTAGGAAGCTGGTCAGAAAAACCGTAGTAATTTAATGCGCTCCAGAAAGAGATATATGAAGGATGAACTAATCTTGTCCCAACAGCAAACTCATCTGCATCTGCAAAAACAAAAAAGCCCCCTGCTTTTTTAATTGCCTTTTTTTTCTTTAACGCCCGGATGATATTGTAAGCTTTCGTTTTGCTTACTCCAAGAATTAATTCCAAATCCTTAATCCCAAATAAAAAAAGATTATTCTCTCTCAATTTGCCGTATGCCTTGTCTTCAGTCTTGCTTAATTGCATTTTGTTCCTCGGGTTAAATAGCATTTATATAGCGATTTAGTACTTTTTATACTAAATAGTGAGATATTTACTATTTAAATGTTTCGGAAAATCCCCCTTGAAGCTAATACCAAAATTAATTTCTCCCCTCACCCTCATTTACCCCCAGCAAGAAATGAAAATTTAATTTCCACCATATTCCCCTTATTCCTTCACAACTTCATACTCAATAGTCAGATAATTATTCTCGTAGTAGGCAAAAGTAGTCGTAACCTCTGCCTCAACCGCCTTATTTTTCTCTAAATCCCATGCCATAACCCTCTCACCTTCCTTAATATCCTCAATATTTTTTTGGCTTCCATCAGCCAGTGTTATAGGAGTTCCACCAACGAAAGAACCGGCAGTTAAACCTTTAGCTGCTTCTGCTGCAGCTGCTGCTTCTGCTGCAGCAATTCGTTCTGCCATTTCCCTCGCAGCCTCTAATTTAGCAGCAATTGCTTTAAGTTCTCCTTCTGTAGGAGCAGGACCCAATACCCTCAATTCTTCAAGTGCGTCACTCGCCAAGTCAAAAGTTTTTGTCCTTATTGCCGCCTTAAGTGCCAGACCGGTCATTCGATTAAACTCCGGAAATGCAGAGATACTTGCCTCCCGTAATCCCTCAAGCGCCCTGATAGCTTCAGCCACCTTGCTGGTAGGCGGTCCAACCAAACCCGCCTTTGCAACATATTCGGAAGTAGTTGTCAATGCAGGCCGGGCTATACCATGAAGCAAAGCTACAGAATAACCTGCCCCCATGAATGCAGTGTTCACGAATAAGTTGGTATAAGCGGCATTTTTGCAATCAATGCGGTTTTGAGATGGAACAACCGTAGGCAACTCTAACTTTACAATTTCTGGATTAATACTCTCCCCAAGGTGTTTATTCCAGCCATCTGTATACTTCTCGCATTCAGCAATATCATAACCAAAAAGCCCTCCAACTATTGCAACATCCATCACAGCCATTCCAACAGCCCCAATTGCGGGGGCAAGACCCATGCTAATGCCACCAAGCGCAACTAAAACAAGAATCTTTTCTTGCATTGCGATTTCTGCATCTTTCATGATAACCAACTGGCGGACCTCTTCAGTTGCTTTAAAGTATTTATCAACAGCCATAGTTTGAAGAATTTCAGGATGTTGGGCAACAAATTTCCGCCCCTCTTCTGTTTTCATATCTGTTTGAATTTCTTCTATTCCTGCTGCTTTATACTTCTTAGCCTGCAATTGCGTAAAACTCATAACAGTCGGGCTCTTGGATAATAATTCATCTAATGAAATTAATACAGGAACTACTCTTTCCACAAGCCTTGCATCGGCATCATCATCCTCGGGAACATAAGATAGTTCAACTCCAAAAGGAATATTAGATGCACAGACACTATAATGTTGCATCCATCTTACTGTTCCGCTTGCAGCACTTGATTGATAATTATGCATGCAAGTCAAAGCATACTGCGCAGCCTCAATATAGTTTTTCAGTTCATCCCGGGTATTTCTTAATTCTGCATCAAGCCCTGCATTAACGCTATTTATAGTTGCGCTTCCAGCAGGGTATCTCTCCTCTGCAGAATCAGGACCAAAAACTTTCTCCTTGAATTTCTTCCCCTGAGTAGAGGGATACATAGCATATCTAGTGTCTATGCTGTTCTGTCTGTTCGAACTCAAATCCCTCCATTCCTGATCTAAACCATTCCATATGCGATACAGAAGGCGTATCCATGCTATGTCATCCTTATTAGTAACTCCTTCTAAAGCTTTTTCTTCTGTTTTATATTTCGGTGGAATATAAGGGGCGACTCCTGGAAGGGCCACAATTGCCAAGGGATGTTTAGGGATATTATTTTCAGCAAAAGCATCAGCAGTCGATTTGACATAATTGCTTCTTTCAAGCTGCTGATTTTCATACGTAAGCATTTTTTTCAAATCATCAACGATATTCCAATACCTCTGCGCAACTGACCCTTCAGGAGAAGGAGGCACATCAGGATTAGGACATTTTTGCCTTAATTCATTAATCTCAGCCATAATATCCGAGCCAAATAATCGAGTCAAAATTGGCTGAATTGTAACGCTTTTAAGTTCTAAACAAGGGTTTTCTTTTCTGTCAATTAAAGTATCAATTGAATATATGCTTTCAAATGCAGTTAATATCCCGTATCTTAATGCATTTACAACATAGTTATAATTTGCAATTGCAAATTTTGCGTCGTTAGAGGGGATATTAATAATCTTAGAATCGAGACTTACTGTCCCATCAGCATTCAATGTCTGTTGATGAGTCTTTTCTCTCAAATAACACCCCAGCATCGGAATAAATCCGTTAGTAGATGTAACAGGATTTTGACGGACCCATCTCTCAAAAAGGCTCCCCGTAGGAAAAATTTTATTGTCATCAAAATATTTATTAATTAAAGCATTCGCGCTGTCCTCGTATTTTGTAAATGCATACTTTGCTCTTAAAGAAATCAAATTCCCCAAAGCCCACTCGACATTAGCAGGAAACCTATTCTCTTTTGTAGAGATAATCTTTGCGTCATCAGTTATCCTATCCGGGCAGTCAGGACCTAATGGAAAAAGCATTTCTGCAATTGCAGAAGAAGTTGCATAAATCCTGTCTGAAAATAATCTGTTATAAGAAAGAGACGTATGACTAGTTGTCATAGAATCTACACCGCACTGCTTAAAGTTAAATTTTAAGATAGTGTGAGGAATATCTCTAGGAGAACCAAGAAGCAAAAGAGTTGGTGACTGAACAACCCAGCTTCCATAAATTGTTTCAAGCACTTTAAGTTGATCGTCTAACTTCTTTCGCTTAGCGTTTACGCTTTGAAGTGCCTCACTCATCTCAGGAGGAGTTTTTCCTTCTTCTAAGTTTTGTACTTTTTCCAACATAAACTCTCTGTAGACAAGTTCCCACGGTTTTTCGTCATCTAAAAAGTCAGGCATGTATTTATCAGAAATGCCAAGAATCGCTGCAAGCACTGAAGATTTGCAATGCCAGTCATCTTTGCCATTGCAGAAATTAGCCTTTACATCATATGAGTTTACCAGCACAAGATCTTTTAGCTTTATTTTGGATAGAATATACTTTCTGACATTATTTGGAGAATTTAGTTCTACTTCAAAACTAGGCGAAGGATTTTTAGCAATCTGGCACTCACCATCAAAATCATATGTAAATAGGTCCCCTCCGCCATATTTGTATAAAAATGCCCTCTTCCGTATATCCATTATTTTTAGCTTATCGCTGTCAGAATTAGTGCTTGAAATATACAACACAACCTTTCCATCAATATTTTCCTCGCCAAACAGGAGGGGAGCATCTAACTCTGCTGCTACCTTTGCTGCATACACCCCTGCTTTAACATCATCCTCCGGAACAAGAACAACAACACCTTTTGTTTCCCATGCATATTTTTCATTTTCCATGAGAATTTCTCTTCCTCCAAAAGTCTTGCTCACCTGAGGCACTAAGCTTCTAAAGAAAACAATAGTCTCCGGATAATACAACGATTCAAGAAAATCTGCCAGAGAAGCCATTGTAGCTCCATAAAGACTATTATAAGAATTGACATTGTTAAAAAGCGCATAAGAATAAAGAGAATCTGCTTTTTTATTTGATTGTTGAAGATTATAAACCAATAAAGGAAAAGCGCATTTCAACTTTTTATCATTTCCAACAACTTCCTGGCAATCTTTTAATTCGTCTCCTATTGTCTTATCTAATAAATCCCCATTTCTCTGCTTGTTTATAGTTACAATCGGAACCATCCTCAAAACATCTCTCCAGTCTGCATCAGAAACCATAAATGCTGCTTTCTTGATTTTTTCATAAAACTCTTTGCTCTTTATGTCTCTTGGAATAATTGTTAATGTGTCTGTTAATGCAGTATAAGATTCCCCTTCATCATTTATAAAAATTCCATAACATTCTAATCCTGTATTGAACACTTTCTTCCTTTCATCTGCAAGTTTATAAAGCTCTTTCTGTGAAAAAAGCGCTACCCTCCCAGTCGTTTTTTCAGAGCCGCTAAAAGTTCTTTTTGCAAGAAATGTTCCATCAGAACTTCTAAGCCCAATTTCTGGAATTATGCTCGAATAAGAGTCATAAAAATTGCATTGCACAACATCTCCTGGATTAAGATAAGCATAATCTTTTCCGTCTTTTTCCATAATTCCTCCATTATTTCCGGGCCTTCTCGCATCAAATATTTGTTCTCCGCCCCGTGTCACCGTAATTTTATTATATTTGTATGCATTCCGTACATCACAAAAACTAGGGACATTGTCTACAGCATTAATGTCATGCTCATAGGTTAATGTTATTGTAGCAACACCCGCAGCCGCATAAGAATTCGTCTCACTTGCTCTGCACCACATTTGTGTAATTTGTCGGATTACAATCTGATTTCCATTAACTATCCTTGAAAGCATACCAAATTGAGGACCATCGCATACGCTGAATCCATGCCCTCGTTGATCAGGAGAAGAAGCGCTCCTGTTGCCTACTATAATTCCCTTTGTCCCCCAAAGGTCAACATAATTAGTATTGCTGTATCTCTCTCGGTTGTCTTTAGCTAAGCTAGGATTTGACCAAACTCCACTAATCCTTCTCACATGCATTCCCAGCCAAAAAGAATTGTCATCAGGTCCTGGAATAGTATCAGAAGAATAATAGCAATAATCAGGACGAATATCCCAGCTTGGACTCCACCCAGTATATCCTGCACACTCTCCAGGAGATACCTTATTTAGGGTAACAGTGTCCATAGACGCAGAAGGAGGATATGTCTGTTCGCATTGCCAGTCATCCTCGCTAACAGGCTCCCAGCTCACACTCACACCAACAATATCATTGCAGAATTCAGGAAAATCCTCGCAGATATCATTAGATGCGCATTCTTCTCTGCATGTCTCCTCTGCGCAATCGGTCATCCCATTGCCATTATCATCAATATTATTATCGCAGACTTCTGCTCTTAAAGGGCTAATCATACAAGTATTATCATTAGGGTCAGGCAAACTTCCTCCTGCCCTAGAGCCATCTAAATCCATATCAGAATAATCAGTGCAAAATTCATCAAAGTAGTTATAAATACCGCAAGGAATATCATCAGATTGTGAATGAACCATGGGCATAATAGCAATAAAGAAGACAGCTAAAGCTAGAATTGCGCTTTTCTTCATTCCATTTTTTATTTTTTTCATTTTAAGATACTGAAATACTGCAACTATTCCCATTTAAGGTATATGAAGATGGTGCGAGAGGACTCGGACAGCCAGAGTTTCCAAGTGATTTATAGCCCATTCCTGGCACCCAGACTATCCACTCATTATTCTGGCAGTATATGCTCGGATTCCCGCTCTGTATGCACCCTGACATTGAAGTTCCAATTCCAGCTGAATTCCATCCGGTTGCCGTATTACTTCCGCTTGGCTTACTATATGCCGCGCTCTTCATAAATGAGGGATAATCTTTCTGATTATTTCCAGTATTTGTAATCGTTGCGCTATAAGAATTTGAGCATGATGAAATTGATGACGGACATGCCGTCTCAGGAGCAACAGCTACACACTGTGCCGAAGTAGTTCCATCAGGAGGATTCGGGCTGCATATCGGTCTGTCACTCGGACAGGACTGGCAAAAAGTATTCAATGAACTTGAAGAACTGCTTGTCAGGCATTTTCCTTTTCCATCTCCGCCGTTATAATCGCAAGTATAACTGCATATCCTTCCTCCATCACCGCAATATTTTTCCGGCTGAGATACGACATTTATCCCATCAGGAGAGTAAGAGCACACGCCACTTGTTATCTTGCATTCCGGCCAGCATTGAGCGACAGAATTTGGATTTGAAAGTATTCCCATGCTATATGCACATTCATAATTAAGACCCTGCAATGATGTTTTTATCGAGCAGTCTATATCATCCCGAACGCACTTCGAACCTCCTGTTGAACCAGTTTTCTTATACCACGAAGCAACAGTTGTCGAACTCGTCCCTCCCTCGCAATAAGGCGCATAAGTTCCAAGCTGCAAGTTCATACCAGAATATTCAGTACACGTTCCAATCACACCCATTTCGGGCCCAACAGCATAATTTTTCGCAGCAACATCTTTCAAATTTCCAGAACAATCATAATTCTCGCTAAACTGCCCAGAACCATCTTTAGTGCCATATGAATTGCCTTCAAACTGGCATTGAAAACAACTTGAATAAATATCTTTTCCAGTAGAGCCACATATTTTATTATCAACAACATAAACACTGTCATCTCCGTTAGCATTCAAATTTAATCCCTGCCTGTTGCCTGACATCTCATTTCCCCCAATAGTTGTGCTTTCAAGTTCTGAATTCGAAATATAAATTCCAGACTCCTTATTACTTCTCATAACATTATATTTGATAATTAACCTGTCTGAATATTCTGCATACAATCCATAATCCTGCGACCTCAAAGTATTGTTAAAAATAATAGAATCATCTACGCCAGACAGCTTAATTCCTACTGTTTGAACTAAAGAAGAACCAGAAGAAGTGCTAACTTTGTTACCAACACTAATATCACATCCCTCTATCTCTGTATCTTCTCCTTCAGAATAAATCCCAATATCAGAATTTGTATAAATTTTATGGCCTTTGCAATTTAATGTTACTCCATAAGAACGGATATCAATACACGCCCTTGACTCGTTTTCCAGATAAACATTGCCAGATAAATCATATGCTAAATAATAATAACCCGGCTCATCAATAATTCTACAACTTGTTATTTTCCCTATTTCTGCAGCAGCATTTTTAATCTCAGTGTAGTTCACAACTTCAAAATCAAGATAATTGTTAAAGCAAATAGAATAATTTTCATAGTTTTCATACTCCTCTTCAAACAGAGCTTCGTCAAAATCTCTGCACTTACCGCTCGTCTGTTTAATCTCAATTTCATAATCTCCCGTAATACCAAAGGATATATTTGCCATATTGTTTTCAAACTTCAAAAGAGTATAATTGCCATCAGGGGTATACATCCCCGCTTCATAATTTTCTGTATTTCCCGCCACTTTCAGATAAATAGGTGACTCAGAAATATCAAAAATCGAATCAGAATTATTGCAGCTCGAATCAACACATAGTTCATAATATAATGAATCTTCTGTATGAAGAATTTCCTCCTGCCTTGAAACAATAACAAGATTCTGGGATTCTATCCCCCAAAAATTATCAATATGGAATCTAAATTCAGCATCGCCAAATAATTCATCTGAATAATCTGCCCTCCACACCAAGTTTGCATTCCCGTTGATAAAATATGTTGTAAAGTTAGTAACATAATCATCAAAAAGCCAGCCCCAATCCTCCTCATACAGAGTAATATTTAACTGTTCGCCACTGCAATTAACCCCCTTAACAATTAAAAAGACATAGTCTCCAATACCTGCGTTTATATTTTCGCTTTCATTTATTGATATATCTCTCGTAAAATAAGCATTAGTAATCACACATTCAGTAAGCGCCCCGTAACACCCCGTCTTTCCCAAAGCAAAATTCTGTGCAAATATCTGATAATCTCCAGTACTAACATTTCCGTCGCGGTTTATGTCTGCCCCGCTGCACCAGTCAGGACTCATGCAATCTACCCTGTTAAGATTTTGTATAACCACCTGATAATCCCAAATCGTCAGATTTCCGTCCTGATTTATATCGCTTCCATTGCACCAATTTTCTGTTTCTCCTTCCGGTCCAGGCCCTCCGCATCCGGCACGACCATTATAACCCCCCGCATACGTCAAATCCAAAACATTCACCTTCCCGTCACGGGTTAAATCAAAACCTGCGCACCAATTATTAGAGCCATCGCAAACAATCCCTAAATCAATTCCCGAAGGTCGTGTTTGTGCAGACCAAATTAAAGTAAGGTCTGACTGGTTTACGATACTATCTCGATTTATATCGCTTCCATTGCACCAATTATCATTTTCAGGAACCTCAGACACACCCGCAGTTTCATCGCAGTCAGTCCTCACCCAGCTGTCCGCAATTCTCAAATAATCCCCGCTGTTTACATAATTATCGTGATTAATGTCAGCACCGTTGCACCACTCATTCCCCTCGCCACAGTCACTTCTTCCCCAACTGTCTGCAATTCTCGAATAATCGCCAGAATCTACATTATTATCCCGAGTGATATCTGCTCCATTGCACCAGTTATCTCCGTTAGTAGCAGTTCCCAGCTCAGAAGGAGAGGAAGGAGCAGTTTCGCTCATTGAAGAAATCCCCTCGAGAAATTCACTTGTGCGATTACCCATCTCAGAAGTTTTTTGCTTAAGAATTGAAGTAGTAAAATTATAAACAATAAAAAAAAGAACCACGCCAATCATAATCAGCAAAACGCTCACAATAACAGTAGACACACCTTTTTTCATTTTAAATAGACCTATTTTGTTTCTTTTTTAAAAGAAAGGAAGTTTATAAATGTTTTTTCTCACCGCGATATCCATTCTACAAAATGCTTAGTCTCTTATCACTGGAAATGGGAATTTAAGCTTACCACGATAAAAAGCATATTCATTTAATCCCGCGCCGCAATTTCCACAACAGCCAATACCGCGTAGTTTATCAGGGTAATAAACTCGGTATTCGTCAAGAAATTTTTGACAGCACGGACGTCTTACTGATTTTTCAAATCCAAATTTTTTAAGAAAAGAAGTAACAGCTACTTCCTCCTGCAGTTTTAATCCTTTCAAAGCAATATATCCTTCTGCCCCTGAGTGACCAGAACAGCTGTAAGACGTCCTTATCCCCGAATCGCCCATGCCCCATAATTTCTTCAATATTGGACGCATATCTTCATCTATCGCCATACGGTCCATTGCTCGCCTCATATTGTCGTTCATCCTACTCGTGTAAATTCTTTTTACTTCATCCGGAGCGCATGAAAACAACCTATCCTCAAAAGTCACGGGCAATTCAGAAAAATCTTTCGGTGCCACGCTATTATGCACCACCAATCCCTCATTGCCAACGACAAAATCATTATATTTCTCAGTCTCAAGATTATAAACTTTAAAACTTTCTGCAGGAACAACCCTCTTAATATTCTTTATCACCGCCTTTCTTCCGTCAGCTAAAGTTAATTTATCCCCAACATTAAGTTGATTGGCAGAAACCCAATTTCCCT
>Ga0082335_1004680_pt1 | contig 20092 bp, 22 predicted proteins | sample Subgrocontami58m_FD_72375 | JGI IMG/M metagenome (GOLD analysis project Ga0082335, IMG submission 72375) | Subsurface groundwater microbial communities from S. Glens Falls, New York, USA - GMW37 contaminated, 5.8 m (SPADES assembly) (version 2) ... | reverse complement strand
GTTGGTGCCCCTGCGATATCAAGTGAAATAAAAGCCCTGTCAGACAAGGAGTTAGAGATGATAGATCCGGGGCATTTGAATAATGCTAGCTTCATAGCTCAACTAAGACCAGCACAGATGGAAGCAATCCAAAAGAGTAGTAAGTTTACATCCAGTCAAAAAACTTCAATAAAAAATCTAAGAAGGGCTCCGCTACTTGAGGCCCTCGACCTAACAAATCCAAATTATGCAGCCAACCCAGCGGTGGTAGGAAGCACCCTTGGCAAAATGCCAGCAAAAGATTTGGCAGCACTTATGGGGCAAAACATTACTTATGCAGATCCTCTTACTGGTGCGAATATTGTTGCATCAATACTTACCCATCCAGATGTGTTGCCACTGCTCAAACCAAACAAACTTCAACAGATGGCCTTAGAAATGAGCGACTCTGATATACAAACCTTAAGAACAGCTCTTCTAGTAGGGGGTAGTGCTGCAACTGTTGCGTGGTTAAACAACCCAATGACTGGTGGATCTATATTCTCTTAATATGAAATTTACTAAAGAACAACAGAGAGCGGCATATAAAAAACTTCCAGAAGATGTGCGGGACTTCGTTTTCTCAAACGAAGTAAATGATCTAATAGACGAAATAAAAAAAGAAATTGGATTAACAGAAGAACAGTCTGCTGTTGCAGATGTAGAAATTTTATACTCCCTTATAGGATTACAAAATATAACCTCATCTATTGAAGAAATCGCAAAAGTGTCAAATAAACAGAGACAAGACCTAACTAAAATATCACAAAAGTTGCAAAGCGGTATTTTTGATAATATCAAAGATATGGGAATCAACCTGGAAGAATTCGTGCTCAGTAATAAATCAGAACGGATCAATCCAGGACTCCAAAACAAACCGATAACTCCAGAGACTCATGCCTCATCAGAAGTTTTTGAACCAAAAATAGAAACACCAGCAATCACCCCAACACCAAAAACCACCGCCGTAGAAATTCCGCCAGCTAATCTACCAAGGATAGAACCGGGGGAGGTTGTGCACGACACCAAACCTCAAACAGCGCCTCCTGTTGTAGAAACAAAACCAACCATTCCCCAACCAGTACAAAAGTCATCTATTCCGGTTCCTCCTAAACCAGCAAATAGCCATTATCCGGATGGGCAAGACCCATATCGCGAACCGACAGTCTAGGTTCTTAGCTTCAGAGCTTTTTAGCTAGTTAGCTTATGGAAACAATACATTCATACAAAGAATTGATCGTTTGGAAAAAAGGGATTGTGCTAGTAACAAAAATATACGGCTTTGTTGCTGAATTTCCAAAAGAAGAAATTTTTGGACTATCGAGTCAAATAAAACGCGCCGCTGTATCCATACCGACCAACATAGCTGAGGGAAGATTCCGTGGAACCAGAAAAGATTTTGTTCAATTTTTGAGAATAGCTTATGCTTCCGGCGCAGAACTAGAAACGGAATTACTAATTGCTCAGAATTTGAATCTTGGTAATAAAAAGAAACTCGACGAAATATACACATTACTATCAGAGATAATGCGAATGTTAAATGTTATGATAAATAAGCTAAGAAGCTAATAAGCTGAAACCTAAAAAGCTACCCATGCGATTCCAAGTACCACAGTTTATAGACGTCGAGGATAAAATTTTTGGGCCTTTGACCTTCAAACAATTTATCTATGTTGCTGGAGCCGTAGGTCTCTGCGTTATCTTCTTCACCTTCTTCAATAAATTCATCGCCCTACTCCTGTCTGTGCCTGTCGTTGCATTCGGTGTGGCTCTAGCTTTCTACAAGATGAACAATCGTCCTTTCATTCAAGTAGTAGAAAATTTCTTCCATTATTCTCTATCCTCCAAACTTTATCTGTGGCAAAAGGAGGAGAAAGCCCCAGTGGCTAAGGTAACAACCGAACAAAAGCCATTAAATCAAGTTTATGTGCCGAAACTCTCCGAAAGCAAGCTTCGAGATTTATCTTGGAGTCTAGATATAAAGGAAAATCAAAATCCAGTAACCCCGAACGATAGCTTCAAAGCTTCTTAGCTAATTAGCTTGTATAAACAACTAAAAAGCTAACAAGCTGAAAGCTAATAAGCTATAATAAACACATGTCTCCAAGTAACGGCTCTACACAACAATTCGTCCCGATTCAAGAAGTGCGCGACGGCGTACTCTTGCTTAAAGATGGAGGAATGAGGGCCATCCTCCTCGCGTCATCATTAAACTTCGCTCTCAAATCAGAAGAAGAGAAGAACGCCATAATCTTTCAATTCCAAGACTTCCTAAACTCCCTAGATTTCTCCGTAGAAATAGTTATCCAATCGAGGAAATTGGATATTCGCCCATACATCGCCCTCCTAGAGGGGAGAGAGAAAGAGCAAACAAACAACTTGATGAAAATTCAAACCAGAGAATATATTGAGTTTATAAAGAGCTTCACCGAGAGCACAAACATCATGACCAAAAACTTCTTCGTGATAGTGCCTTATACTCCGGCCAGCTTGAGTGGACAAAAAGTCTCTGGAATCTCATCATTTTTCCAAACAAAAACTACGAAGGAGAAGGCGGCCACCACAGAAGCCAACTTCGAAGAGAATCGTACCCAACTAGAACAGAGGCTCTCCGTGGTTGAACAAGGACTCATGCGTACCGGCATCCGCGTGGCTCGCCTCGGCACAGAAGAGATTATTGAGCTATTCTACAAGGCTTTTAATCCAGGCGAAGTAGAGAAGCCAATTAGAGCAAACTAATATGAGTATTTTCACTAAATTATTCGGGGAAGAGAAAAAACAAGATATATCTTCTATCTTGCCTCAAGAAATATTTGAAGCTGGAGTATTAGAGCTCAAGGACATCATCGCTCCTTCGGCTCTAAAGATTACTCCGAAGGAAATTAATCTTGGGGAGAAAATTCTCCGAAGCTACTTCGTCATCTCTTATCCGCGCTTCCTTTCTGAAAGTTGGTTCTCTCCGATTATAAATATGGATAAAGTTTTCGACGTTTCTATATTTGTTCATCCCATTGAAACTTCCAAAGTGCTTCGACAATTTCAGAAAAAAGTAGCCGAGGTCCAGAGCCAGATTCACACCAGGGAAGAGAAGGGTCTCGTACGCGACCCGATGCTCGACGTAGCCTATCAAGACCTTGAAAATCTCCGTGATCAACTTCAGCAGGCTCAAGAGAAACTGTTTGATGTTGGACTCTATATCACCGTCTACGCGGACAGCGACGGAGAACTAGACAAGATCGAATCGGAAATCAAATCAATCTTGGAAGCTAAGATGATTTATATGAAGCCGGCTCTCTTTCAACAGGAGCAGGGCTACAAAAGCACCTTGCCTTTGGGCAATGACCTACTTGAGGTTCACTCAAAGTTAAATTCCTCCCCACTTTCATCACTCTTCCCATTCACTTCCTTTGACCTCACTTCAGACAAAGGAATTCTCTATGGTATCAACAGACACAATTCTTCTCTCATCCTCTTCGATAGGTTCTCACTCGAAAACTACAACTCCATAATGTTCGCGAAGTCCGGTGCAGGAAAATCTTATGCCACCAAGCTCGAGATTCTACGTACCCTGATGTTTGATACAGAAGTCCTCTGTCTAGACCCAGAAAATGAATATGAATATATGGCCGAAGCCGTTGGGGGAAGATATTTCAAAATTTCTCTAAACTCTGAACACCATATCAATCCATTCGACCTGCCTATACCAGGGCCAGATGAATCTGGTGCAAATGTTCTACGTAGTAACATCATTAACCTCGTCGGATTATTTAGGATAATGATGGGAGGATTGACTGCAGAGGAAGATGCCATCATTGATAGGGCCATCACAGAAACTTATGCCTTGAAAGACATCACTGCCGAATCAGATTTTAGAACGGTTGAACCGCCGCTCATGTCCGACTTTGAACTCGTACTCTCCGGGCTCGAGGGAGGGGAGTCTCTCGCTCAGCGTTTAACCAAATATACCAAGGGGACTTGGGCCGGATTCATCAACAGACCAACAAACGTGGACATCAATAAAAAGTTTGTGGTCTTCTCTCTACGTGATATGGAAGACGAATTGAAACCGATCGCAATGTACATCATCATGCACTTTATATGGAATGCGATTCGCAAGGAATTAAAAAAGAGACTCCTCGTCATAGACGAAGCTTGGTGGATGATGAAGTCCGAGGACACGGCCTCCTTCCTAATGGGTCTCGTGAAGCGCGGACGCAAATATTTCCTCGGGGTGGCTACCATCACCCAAGACGTTGGGGACTTCCTCAAATCTCCATACGGATTACCAATCATTACAAACTCTTCTATCCAGATCCTCCTCAAACAATCTCCAACCATCATTGATGATTTGCAAAAAACCTTTAACCTCACAGACGAAGAGAAGTATCTACTCCTCGAATCAGATTTGGGGGAAGGAATATTCTTCGCCGGACTCAAGCATGTGGCCATAAAAAATATTGCTTCATATACAGAAGACCAAATCATCACGTCTGATCCATCCCAAGTACTCGCCCAGAAGCAAGCTCGTCGAGAACTCGAAGCAGACAGGATAGAAAGTGTTATCCCGGTAAACACAACCAACAATGGAGGACCAAAACCAGAAACCATCGGGCAGTAAAATCAGCAACCTTGAGTGGGGTCTCGTTATAGGGGCTGTAGCCGTAGTGGATGTCGTACAGCTTTTTCTAAACGCCTTCGCTATAGGCATCTTGGCCAATAGGTTCATAGATATTGTTGTTGGGATGGCACTACCGTTTTATTTTTGGATACGTGGAGTAAAGATGAATGCCAAAAAGATACTTTCTCTCATCGCATCGTTTGTTGGAGAGGAAATTCCTGTTTTGGACACTCTACCTCTATGGACATTGGATGTAATTTTAATCATGTCTTGGGATAAAGCGGAGGGTAAAATTGAAAAAGCGGTGCCTATTTTGAACAAAACCTTGGGCAAAGCAGAAGGAATCGCAGGAAGAATTGAAGGTTTAAACAGAAAAATAGAAGCTCAAACAGACCAACCGAGAACAGAGAGAACAACCCAATACCAAAATTCTATGAATAATGTGTTGGATTTACAGAACAAGAGAAAACAAAACTTCAAACAAGTGAGAGAAGTTCCCGACAACGAGGATCAACAAAAAGCCGCATAGAGTATATAATAGACATATGAAATTTCGAACTTTTTTAACCCTTCTACTCCTTGCTTCCTACTTCTTGCTTCCCGCGCCCTCTCACGCTCAAATGTCTCCAGAACAGGCGCTGGAACAACTAACTCAAACTGTTTCTATAAATATGTCCCCTGAATATCCGGGGCCGAATAGCAATGTAAATATTTCTATAGAAAGCTTCTCTACCGATTTGGATACATCTAAAATCACCTGGTCTGTGGATGGTGTAGAGAAGAAAAGTGGTCTAGGAGTGAAGAATTTTTCTCTACAAACAGGAGCTTCGGGCAAACCGGAGACTGTTAGCATTTTGATTGAACCACAGATTGGGAACTCCTTTATAAAAACGGTAGTCGTCCAGCCCGGGGAAGTGGATCTTCTATGGCAAGGGAAATCGTATACTCCTCCTTTCTACAAAGGTCGTTCGTTGTGGTCTAACCAGGGACAAGTAATCCTATTTGCAGTGCCTCATACTTCGAGCCCGGACGGTACACCCCTTAGACCCTCGAATCTGATCTACAGATGGTCCAAAGACGGCACCGTTCTCGGAAGCCTATCGGGTGCAGGGAAAAATTCTATTACCTTGACCGATTCGGTGCTCTCTCTTCCTCAAACCATTACTGTAGAAGTTCTAAGCGATGCGAACACAATAGTAGGTAGTAAATCTATAAGACTTGCATCCATCACTCCTTCTGTTCTCATATACGAAGATAGCCCGCTCTATGGACCATTGTTCAACAAAGAGGTTGGGGAGAAATTTGTTTTGGGTAGCCAGGAGGTTTCTTTCTCCGCCTTCCCACTTTTCTTCAGCACCGTTTCTAATTCTGCTCAAAATATTTCATATTCTTGGGGAACAAACAATGTGAGCGAACAGCCGGGGAGCAAAATCACCTTTAGGGCGCCGAGCGAGGGTTCCGGGTCTTCTAATATAAGTTTGAAGATTGATAACACCCTCAAGCTTCTTCAGGGTACACAGAGAAGTTTTCTTGTACAATTTGGTAGTACAAACAATTTATAGTATGAAAAATTATTTTATTATTCTAGGATTGGCGATTGCATTTTTGGGAGTAGAGCATAGCGCCCTTGCACAAACTACACCTCCGCCTCCACCTGAATATAATTTATTGGCCCCGCTTCCTACTGGAGGAGCGGGTAGCAGCCCGAGTGGCTCTGTAAACATAAACACTTACATTCCCGCGATGTTTAAACTGGCCATAGGCCTCGCAGGAGGACTTGCGGTGCTCCGCATCATCACTGGAGGTATCAAATATATGACTACTGATGCTTTCGGAGAAAAGGGGGACGCAAAGCAAACCATTCAAGACGCAGTAATTGGGCTCCTCCTCGCCATCAGTGCCTACACCATCCTCGCGACAGTTAATCCAAAACTTGTGGATTTTAAATTTGATATCGAAGGGTTAAAACTCGGCGCCCCGATTTCTTCAACAGCGGGGACAGCTGGACCAATTGCCCCAATTACAATAGATGGGGTAACACTAAAGGTTGGGGACACTTGGCCAAATGATTCCATAGACAGAACCGATCTTCAAAATCGAGGTATTAGTTGGAATAATTTTAATTGCACGAAAATAGGAGATACTGGATGTACATCGCTGTACAAAATAGGAGAAACTGTAATTAACGGTTTAGAAACTCTTAAAAAAGCCTGTGTAACCTGTGTTGTCCGAATTAGTGGGGGGACTGAATATTGGTTACATTCTGAAGGAACCGCACATAGACCTGGTGGAAATGTGGTAGATCTATCCCTTGATCCGTTACTTCAAACTTTCCTCAAAAAAAATGGTAAACCGACAACAAACAGTGGTTGCGCCCCTGGGGATGAGAAGTATGTGTATAACGGAGCTACTTATGTTAAAGAAACACCAAAATTAGACCATTGGCATGTATGCTTCTAAATATATGAATCGCAAAATATTAATCTCTACAGTTTCCGTGACAGTAATAGCGGTGGTTGGAGTTTCAATTTGGTTTTTCTTTTTTAGAAATACCACACCGGCCCCAACCACCAATCCGACAACCGGATTACCTTTCGGGGAGGGAGGAGGGAACATTACACCAAACGAACAAACTTCGACCATTAATGGCACAATTTCTGATTCTGGAAATAAGCCTGCGAACAAACTCTTTCAGATTTCAGATTCGCCCGTGGCAGGATTCTTGGCTTTCTCACCAAAGAAAGACGCTCCTACAGTCATCCGCTATGTGGACAGAGCCACTGGACACATTTATGACGTGAATCCATTCACTCTAGAGAAGATAAAGGTCACCAACAACACACTCACAAAAATCGTTGAGGCCTATTTCAAAAATGATGGAAGTGCTGTCCTTATGCGGTCATTAGCAAACGGCGATATCGTTCGAAACATCTCCCTCGCCCTTGTGGCGCCTAAAGCTTCGTCTACTGATGCTTTGTATACAGTCACAGCCACAGAACTGCGAGGAAATATGGGTGACGTATGGGTTGGACCAAACAACTTTCTAGCTTACTCGCTCATAGATGACAATTCCATCTCTACTTCAAACTTCGATGGGACAAAGGCTACAAGACTTTTTTCTTCACCCTTCACCGACTGGAGAGTTCGTTTCGATGATTCGGCCAACATTGTTTTGGTAACAAAAGCTAGCGCTAACGTTTCCGGATTCGCTTATAACCTCAGTACAAAAACTGGTTCACTTTCTAAACTCGTTGGGCCGCTGAACGCCTTAACTCTCATCCAAAGCCCTGACGGTAGGAGGTTCGCATACTCACACAATTCAAAGGGCCAAACAATTTTTGCTTTGCAAACAGTGGAAACGGGGGAGATAACCAACATTTTACCAGCCACCTTCGCAGATAAATGTGTTTGGAGTAAGAAAAAAACAAACCTTTTATATTGCGGAACACCGAATAACATTGGGGCCTTCGAACCTGACAGTTGGTACCAAGGGGCAAGCCACTTCTCGGACCAGATTTGGAGCTTTGATACGGTTAATAAGATTGCCGAGAACCTTGCAAACCCTGGGGGGAATACTAATGCTGAGATAGACGTCTTGAATCCTGGTCTTTCTTCAAACGAAGACTATCTAGTCTTTATAAACAAGAACGATTTAACTCTTTGGGCATTAAAGTTGCAGTAGATACTCACTCATTCCTTTTCAAGACCTCACCCCCGGCCCCTCTCCTAGGCGCAAGAAGAGGGGAGAAAAATGAAGGTACACAATAACACCAAACTATTTGATAGAAGAAAAGAATTGAGAAGAAATTCTACTTCTCAGGAGGAAATTTTGTGGAATGAATTAAGAAACGGCAAACTTGGACTTAGATTTAGAAGACAACACAGCGTAGGTGGGTATATTTTAGATTTCTATTGCTTTAGCAAGCGCTTAATTGTTGAAGTTGATGGCGATTCTCATAATTCAACTAAAGAATATGATGCTGTTCGTGATAAATTTTTTACTGATTTGGGTTATAAAGTTTTGAGATTTAAAAATAGAGATGTAGAAACAAAATTAGGAGAAGTATTAAATAAGATTAAACAAAGTTTGTAGTAAACCACCCTCTCCTTACGTCTAGGAGAGGGTGTTCCGAGTTTATCGAGGAACGGGTGAGGTGTGTTTATTTAACTAGTTGAGCGGCTGCAAGTTTCCTCCTCACCACTAATTCTTGTCCGATTGTAAATAAATTCGAAGTGAGCCAGTAGAGGGCGATAACTCCAGAAATATTGTAGGAGATGAAAAACACAATGATGGGGAGGATGTACTTCATCTGGATCTGCATGCTCCTGGCCAAGTTGTCGCTGAAAGACGTCGAATCTTTCGGGGGCAAAGTTTGATATGAGGTCGCAATTTTTATCTGGAAGAAAGTGCTCAGCGCAGCTAAGGCGGCTAACGTAGCACTTTTATTCATAATATTTATAAGTCCGAGGAAGATTACATTGATAGTTTCTGGAGCATGGATGAAAGAATAAAGAATCTCGGTGTTTACCCCAGGGAATCCCGCCGTCAAGAAAATTTTATATAAGGCCCAAATAATCGGTAGTTGAATAATGAGGACAAAGACTCCAGAGAAAGGATTGACCCCCGTCTCTTTATAAAGAGCGAGGGTTTGCTTCGCTTGCTCCTGAGAATCATTTTTGTATTTTTCTTTTATCTCTGAGAGTTTGGGGTTAATTTCTTGCATGCGAACCTGAGTGAGTACGGCCTTCTTGGAAAGAGGGTAGAGAATCAAACGAACAATAATAGTGAGGAGCATCACCGCAATCCCGGCGTCAATCCACGGGACAACCGTGAACATTCCTATGAGGGTGTTGTAGAGCGGATCGAAGATAAATGAATTATAAACGAAAGACATTTTGGAATTTTAGCTCTTTTAGACCTTTTATACAAACATCTTGGACTCTTTTAATAATTTTTCTACTTCCAGCTTGAGTTCGTCTATTTTTAATTTCTCTACACCGGGCTTCGCCACGAAGAGATAGGCCCCGGATGACAACCTGGAGAGAAGAGGGTAAATGAGGGAATAGACCCGCCTGCGGGCGCGGTTGCGAACGACGGCACTTTTGGAAATTTTTTTAGAAACAGAAACAGCAATGCGTGGCCTATCGAAAGCCTTTTCGGTTGAAAAACGCAGAGAAAAAGCTGGAGAATTCACAAATCGAGAGGCCTTCAAGAGCTCTGGGAAGAGTTTGCGGGGGAGACGACTGTTTTTGGGGAGCATGTTTAGACCGAAAGCCTGGCACGACCCTTTCGGCGACGAGCCTTAACTACTCGTTTGCCTCCAGTCGTTTTAGCCCTCTTTCTCCACCCGTGAGCGCGAGCTCTCTTGCGTTTTTTTGGTTGGTATGTTGTAGACATAAACTCTTAGTAAGTTATGAACATATTATAAACAGTTTTACCCACTTTCACAAGCTTTTTATCAAAACCCCTGAAGGATATACTACTAGAAACTTTAAGACCATGGATCACAAACAACTTTGGCAGAGCGTCCTCCTCGAATTAGAACTCGCTGTTTCTAAAGGAAACTTTACTACTTGGTTTAAAGACACCCGTATTGTTAAAGAGAATGGGGGAGTAGTCGTGCTCTCCGTTCCAAATGCATTTGTGAAAGAGTGGCTCCTTAATAAATATCACAACACTATCCTCAAGTCTTTAAGAAATTTAGAAAGTTCTATTCATAGCATTGAATACGTGGTTAACAAAGAGGAATCGAAAAGGAAAGAGGATAAAGAGATTAGAGATTTCGGCACCAAAGAGCTTCCTCTCCCTGAAGTTTATGTGAACAAGGATGACAACCTTAATCCTCGTTATACTTTCGACACTTTCGTAGTTGGTTCGTTCAACGAACTCGCACACGCGGCAGCTCAAGCGGTTATCAAGAAGCCGGGCATCATGTACAACCCTCTCTTCATCTACGGATCCACTGGTCACGGCAAGACTCACTTGATTCAAGCCATCGGTAACCATATAAAAACGGTGAACCCAAACAAAAAAGTATTCTATATGACCTCTGAGCGCTTTGGGCAAGATTGTATGAATGCCTTACAAAATCAAAAGATGAATGTTTTCAAAGAAAAGTATAGAAAATACGATGTTTTGATTATGGACGACATTCAGTTTTTCTCAGATAAGCAAAAATTCCAAGAAGAACTCTTTCATTTGTTCAACACCCTATACGACAGCAACAAACAAATCATTTTCTCATCGGATAAACACCCACATTTCATCCCAGGGCTAGAGGAGAGGTTAAAGTCCCGTTTCTCCGCCGGTATGATCGTGGACATCCCTCCTCCAGACGAGGAGTCGAGAATAGCTATCCTGACGAAAAAAGCAGCTCAACAAGGCCTTATTTTACCGAGGGAGACTGTTGACTACCTGGCCCACGCCGTAAACGGGAACATCCGAGACCTGGAGGGAATGGTGAACACTCTCTTTTGTCACACCCAACTCAAAGGGCGTGAGATAAATATTTCAGACGTTAGAAACTTTGTAAAAAACAGCGCCAAGCCGAAGAGGGCAGTGGCCATTAAAGACATTGTGAAGATCGTTTCGGATTTCTACAGCATTGATGCAGAGAGTATCTTCGAAAAGACTCGTCGAAAAGAAATTATTCGCCCGAGACAAATAATCATGTACCTCTTGAGGGAAGATTTCAGTATTTCTTATCCGTCTATTGGGCAAAAGCTTGGGGGAAGAGACCACACCACCGTTATTCACTCCTGTGAAAAAATTAAAAACGATATCAGAGAGGATCATGCTCTCTCTCAAGAGATTAATCAAATTAGAAATCTTTTAGCTGTTTAATACTATGTTCAAAAGAAACATTCAGCCTGTGGATAACAAAGGAAAAACTGCTCACAATTTGGGTGTATCGGGGGTTTTAGAAAAAAGTTGTTCCTCTCATAAATTAATTGTCCACAATAAAGTTTTTTCAAAATTTCAAAAGACTGTTGTGGGGCTTCGTTTAAAAGATTATCCACATATCCACAGCACTAATACTAGTAATAAAGTATTTATATGAAAATAGAATGCATTAAAGAAAAATTGGGGGAGGCGGTGGGGAGAGCAGAAAAAATTGCGGGGAGGAACCCAACGCTACCAGTCCTTAGTGGTTTATATTTTAAAGCCACTCAAAATTCTTTGTCGATTAAGGCCACTAACCTAGACCTCGGAATATCTATCAATATACCAATAAAAACTATTGAGTCGGGTGAAGTAGTTATTCCTGCCCAAACAATCAATTCTCTATTGAACTCCTTAACTCAAAACAAAAGCGTTAATCTAACTACAGAAAAACAAATATTAAAGGTTAAGACAGAAAACACCGAAACCTCCATTAAAACACTAGCAGTTGAGGAATTTCCTATTATTCCAGAAATTAGCGAGGATGAGGCCTTCTCTCTTCCTTCTAGAGACCTTGTGGTTGGGCTAAAATCGGTCATCTATGCTGCTTCGGTGGGTAGTATGAAGCCAGAACTCTCTTCAGTGAATTTATTTTATGAAGGGGATTCCCTGGTCTTTGTGGCCACAGATTCTTTCCGCCTGGCGGAGAAGAGAATCAGGGTTAAGAAAATTCCTCACTTTAAACAAATTCTTATTCCTCAAAAGAACGTAGCCGAGATCATTAGAATATTTGATTCAATAGACGACGATGTTTCTATCTCTATTGGAGAAAACCAAGTAGCTTTTCGTGGAGGAGGAATCTATTTGGTTTCTAGAGTGATCGATGGAAACTTCCCAGACTACAAACAAATCATTCCAAAAGAAAGCACCTCTAGGGCGGTTGTCCTTAAACAAGACTTGGTTAGCTCCCTTAAAACCTCTCTTATTTTTTCTGATAATCTCAATCAACTTCACTTAGAAATAAACCCTTCGAAAAAAATATTTGAAATAGAATCAAAAAATATGAACGTAGGAGAAAGTGTTTATGCTGTTCCCGCAGTTGTGGAGGGAGATGCACTGTCTATAAATGTTAATCATCGGTACCTCACAGACTGTTTCACCTCCATCTCAACTGATAGTGTGAGCCTTTCTTTCGCCGGTCAAGCCAAGCCAATTATTATTACCGGAATAGGAGATAAAACCTTCATGTATCTCACTATGCCGATGAACAAGTCATAGACGAGATGAAAACTCTCTCAGCACTCCTCGAAAGGTTTAAAAAATCTCTGGGCAAGGACACAGTTAATAAAGACTTAATAATTTCTATTATTGAAAATTTTGTTGGTATAAGGTTGAAAGCAGAAGAAGTTAACATTAAAGAAGCTACTTTAGAAATCATCTCTTCTCCCGCGAAGAAAAACGAAATTAAACTCAAGGAAGAACAAATTCTCTTTGAAATCCGTGCCCAAACACACCAAAATATTTCTAGAATTTTCTATAAGTAATTAATTCTGTCTAGTTAATATTAAAGCTTCCAACACCGTTGTTTAAGGCCCACATCTTCACCGCATATTCCCAGTTGTTGAATTGAGGATCGTTCCATGGGTTTGAAGGAACGGGACCTGTTGGGTCGTTTTTGTTAACGAAATAGAGAATAGAATGAGGTTCTCCATAAAGGACCCCACGAAGAATTGGTTTTAACCCCGGATCCTCTGGGGTTGGAGGAGTGAATGATTCAACCGCCAAGTCCGGCAAAATCTTGTCCATCAAATCTCTCCACATTGGAGCCACGATGTATCCGGCCACCTTTTTCTCCATTGGTGTGTTCTTGTTGTTTCCTACCCACATTCCCACGACTAGATTGGGAGTGTAGCCCATAATCCAAGCATCTTTATAATCGTTTGTTGTTCCAGTTTTTACTGCTACCTCTCGATCGGGGATATAAAGAACTGAACTGGCGCCGTAGGCGGGAGTACGAGCAACATTGTCTGAGAGAATGCTTGAGATTTTTCTTGCCACTTCTTCGTCCAAAACTCGTGTGGGATTTGGAGAAAATGCTTCAAGGGTTTGCCCTCCAGCGTCCTTTACTTCAAGTACAGTGTTGTACGGATTGCGAACACCGTCGTTTGCAAACACCGAATAAGCCGAGGTCATATCGAGAAGGGAAACTTCTCCTCCTCCAAGAACGAGGGACAGTCCATACTGATCGGCTCCAGACAGATTGTTAATACCCATCTCCTTCGCCAAGTCCAATGAATTTTGAACCCCGGCCAAATAAAGAGCCTGCACGGCTGGAATATTTATGGATTGAGCTAACGCGTCTCTGATTTTCATCGGACCGCGATATTTATCATCAAAGTCTACCGGAGCATAACAGTTGTCTTCGAGCTCCGGGTCATTAACCACTTTGTATGGAGGGCATGAGGGATTAAATTGGGTTGGTACATCGAAGAGGAGGGTGCTGGGCGTGTATCCTTTGCTAAACAAAGTTGCATAAACGAATGGTTTGAAAGTTGATCCAGGCTGTCTGTGGGCTGTGGCAACATTAAAGTTACCATTAATTGTTTTGTCGAAATAATCTCTGGATCCAACCATCGAAAGCACCCCGCCCGTCTTCGGATCAATCACCACAATCGCATTATTGTCTGCATTGAACCTCTCTTGGTTGCTTTCTCCGTATTGTTTGGCCAAAGCTTCAGCTTCTTTCTGAATGCTCCAATCAAGCGTGGTGACGACTTTTAATCCACCACGGCTCAAGGCGTCTTCACCATATCTCCCAGCCAAATAATCAACTACTAAGAAGACGAAGTGTGGGGCGCGAATCCCCCCAGAGTTTTCTTTCAAGTTAAAGACGACTTTTTCTTCCAAGGCCTTATCATGTTCCTCTTCTGAAATTAAATTAGCACTAAGCATCTCTCTTAAAACTAAATTTTTCCTATCTTCAAGTTTGTCTACATGGAGCCCGTAGGGAGAATAATAAGTCGGTGCGTTTTCCATCGCAGCGAGGTAAGCCGCTTCGGCGAGACCTACTTCCTTGGCTGGTTTACCAAAAAAACTTTGAGAGGCTTCTTCTACTCCATAGATACTTCCTCCATAAGGAATTTCATTTAAATAAAGATGGAGAATCTGATCCTTGTTCAAAATATTCTCAAGCTTGATGGCCAGAATCCATTCTTTGAGTTTTCGCGTGAGGGTTTTGTCTCCGGTTAGTATGGAGTTCTTCACTACCTGTTGGGTAATCGTCGAACCTCCTTGGCTCAAGGATAAGGTTTTGATGTCGTAGATGATGGCCCGCGCAATAGAGGTCAGATCCACACCCCCATGGTTGTAGAAATTTTTATCTTCTATGGCCAGGGTGGCGTTTTTTACATATGGAGAAATGTCCTCGAAGGGGACAACTGTGCGACGAACGTTCTGGGCCATATCGTAGAGCAAAATTTGGCCCGTACGGTCATAAATCTTTGTAGATTGAAGAACCTTGCGGGTCGAGAGGTCGGAGAGGTCAGGGACCCTCAGGGAGGCTCCCCACAAGAGGAGCGCTCCTAGGCAGAACAAAAAGATCGACCCGAACAAAAACCAAGCATTGCGCGATTTGAGGGTCTTTTTTAAATGCTTCATAAAACCATTCTAACATGTTAAATTGGAGTCATATGGAAACACTGAAGAACGAACTGCTTACGCGGGGGGTGGAAAATGTTATTCCTAGAGACTTGGCCCAAGAAAAACTGGCTTCGAAAGAGCCTCTACGTATTTATTTCGGCATAGATCCGACCGGGGCAAAGCTCCATCTCGGACATTCGGTTCCTCTGCGCAAGCTCAAGGCCTTTGGTGACGCTGGGCATCACATTATTTTTGTTGTAGGCAGCTTCACTGCAATGATAGGCGATCCTTCGAACCGAGATACCCTCCGCGAACCATTAACCAAAGCTCAAGTTGAAGAAAATTTCAAAGACTATAAGAAACAAGCAGAAAAAATCCTAGATCTTTCAAAGGTTGAGGTTCGTTATAATCATGAATGGTTAGAGCCTCTCGTTTTCTCAGACATTATTAACCTGGCCAGTAAGTTTACGGTTCAGCAAATGCTTCAGCGCGACATGTTCGACAAGCGCCTCAAAGAAGGGAAGCCCGTTGGACTTCATGAATTCCTCTATCCACTCATGGTTGGTTATGATTCGGTTGTCCTCGATGTTGACTGCGAGCTCGGCGGTTCTGACCAAGAGTTCAATATGTTGGCCGGAAGACAGTTGCAGAAAAACTTTGGTAAGCGTGATAAATTTATCCTCACTACCAAACTTATTGAAGGAACGGATGGTCGCAAGATGAGCAAGACCTACGACAACTGCATTTATCTCGAGGACAAACCAAACGATATGTACGGCAAAGTGATGAGTATGGTAGATGCCCAAGTTACAACGTATTTTGAGCTGTGCACGAATCTGTCGATGACAGAAGTCTCTCAAATATCAACAGATTTGGAAGAAGGTAAACTTCACCCCAAAGATGCCAAGATGCGCCTGGCCAGAGAAATAGTCACTCTTTATCATGGAGAAAAAATGGCCGAAAAGGCAGAAGAAGATTTTATAAAAACTTTTTCTAAAAAAGGTATTCCAGAAGACGCCCCGTTGGTCCAAGTCCCCCTTGGTACAAAGCTCGTTGACGTTCTCCTAGACCAAAAAATAATTGAATCAAAGAGCGAGTGGAGGAGGTTAGTTGAAGAGGGGGCTATCTCTAATGCTGAAACAGAAGAAAATATAAAATCAGGAGATCAAGCTGTAGATAAAAATATAATTCTTAAAGTAGGCAAACGCAGATTTATAAAAATAGAAATTCTCTAAATCAAAAGCCCCGCTCGAGCGGGGCTTTTGATTACATTTCGTCTACCTCTACATCATCGAACGCATCGATCTCCTCATCTTCTTCCTCAGCGAGGCTCTCGGCACTGTCGATATCTGGATCGAGCTCGTCATCCAAAGGAATTATAGGCTTAACTGGGGCGAGAGGGTCGTCTAACTCTAACTCATCATCATCTTTCAATAAGTCATCCATTTGTATTTATATTTTTAGATCAAAAAGGCCTTTCTAAATAATGTGGCATTTTTTGATTCCATATTTGTAACAGAAGCGCTTTTCTTTTGCAACCACCCTAATCCTAATCTGTGGATAATCTCCTTTTTTGTTTATAAGAAGCGAGGTGGGTGAGGCCTAAAGCTATAGCATCCGCTTCGTCGTCGTACTTGGATTTAATAGAGAGGCCGAGGAGCCTCATAGCCATATTTTGGACCTCATTCTTGGCTGCCTTACCGTATCCAGTCACTGCCAGCTTAATTTCCTGTGGGCTGTATTCGTGTATTTCCAAATCTGCACAAACAGATTCATAGATAATTACTCCCCGGGCCTCGGCTACTCGGATAGCACTCGTGGTGTTTTGATTAAAAAATAATTTCTCTATCGCGAGCGTTTCAGGTTTCCACTTTTTTATAATCTTTTTAATTTCCTCACCAATTTGTTCTAGTCTCTTGGCCTGAGGTTCTTTCCTGTTTGTTTCTACGCACTTTGAAAACAAAAGTTTTTCCTTATTATTTTCCTTAATTAAAATTGCAACGCCCACACGGTCGAACCCTGGATCGATTGCGAGCACACATTCTTTATTACTCTGCATTCGTGTAGACGTCTTGGACCTCTTCATTTTCTTCCAATTCATTTATAAGTTTTTCTAAGATAGCTTCATCTTCAGGGGAGAGGGGAATGGTCGCGTTTGGGGTCCAGTCATGACCTTCCTTCTTAAACGCCCAAGTCGCTGAACCGGGAGAGGCCAATTCGAATCCGTGGAGAGAGAGAATATGCTTCACTTCTTGAGCAGCCTTGTTTCTGTTTGATGTGAGAGCTTCGATAATTAGAGCCGAACCACCTGGACCGTAGGCTTCATAGGTGATGGCATCCATAGTTTCCGCATCTGCGCCGAGACCTTTCTTCACTGCGCGCTCGATTGTGTCCTTGGGCATGTTGTATTCTTGGGCCTTTTCTATCGCCGCCCGAAGAGACGGGGAAGAAATGTCTCCCTTTGCTCGTTTAGATTCGGAAGCAATCAAGGCCCCCATCTTCCCAAATATTTTAGACTTGGCCGCATCTGTGTCGCCCTTCTGTCTCTTTATCTTTGACCATTTGTTGTGTCCTGACATACGAATAGCTTATAGGTTTTAGCTTCTAGCGTCTAGCTTTGGATAACGTATACTAAACTGTATGAAATATAATAAATTAAGTGTTCTCACAGGCATCGCCACTATTCTTATGTGGGTGGCAGTATCTCAAACGACCGCGTCAGTGTTCTTAGATTTTCAAAATTTCTATTTGTCATGGCTTTCTGCTCTTTTTCCAATATTAATCCTTTTTATTATCGTTAGTAGCATAATCTCATTACGCCAGATAAGGCGCACTAGCGAAAAAGGAAAAGCCTTTAGTATCTTCGGCCTTGTCTCCGTTTTTGTTATTATCGTAATAATATGCGTACTAGGATATATCATGGGGCGCCTATCGCAGAACTCCTAGTTTATTGATAGGGTGTCACCCCTCTTTTATAAAAGTTTCTGTTGAATTTTATTTATAACAATGTCTAAATCTTTTTCTATTTCTTCATTTTTAAATCTTAATATATCAAAGTCTAAATCGGTAAAAAATTTATCCCTAACCAAGTCATCTTTCTTTTGGAACTCGTGTATGGGTCCGTCTATTTCTACGATTAGTTTCCTTTTCAGACAACAAAAATCTAAAACATATCCTCCAATGCTGTGCTGTCTTCTAAATTTATAACCCAGTTGTTCTCGTCTTAACTTGTTCCACAGAATACTTTCTGCCCGAGTTGGATTTTTTCGCAGATCTTGTCTCCGTTCCTTGAGTTTTCTGATGTTATATAGCCGCATATGCACCCCGCCCCGCCTTTCAGGTCGACCCTCCCCTTACTAAGGGGAGGGCAAGGGAGGGGTGAATTAATACTACAACAACTTCTCTTGTAAATTTTTTGGAGGAACGAGATTCAAATGTCTATAGGCAGAAGGAGTGAGGGAGCGGCCGCGCGGGGTGCGTTCGATGAATCCCATCTGAATCAAGTAGGGCTCATTGAATTCTTCGATCGTGGCCTGTTCTTCAGAGAGCGCGGCCGCGAGGGTCCCGAGTCCGACCGGACCTCCTCCAAATTTATTGGCCATCACTTCCATTAGTTTTCTGTCTGCTGGGGTGAGACCTTTGTTATCAATGCCTAGAAGCGAGAGAGCTTCCTCCACAGTCTCTCTGTCCAAATCTTTTTTATGAACCTGTGCATAATCTCGTGCGCGTTTGAGGAGATAATTTGCTGTGCGGGGGGTGAACCTGCTCCTCTTCGCAATTTCTTGACCCGCTTCGCCCAAAGCTTCTACACCGAGGATCTTCGCAGACCTCTTTATTATTTGTTCTATCTCTTTCTCATCATAAAATTCTAATCGGAACACTCCACCAGAGAACCTGGAACGCAGAGGAGAAGAAATCATAGCCACACGAGTGGTGGCCGCGAGGAGAGTGAAGGGAGGAAGCTCTAGTTGGATTGTTCGAGCACTCGGACCCTTGCCTATGATGATGTCGAGCACTCCGGATTCCATCGCGGGGTAGAGAACTTCTTCAATAGTTTTATTTAAACGATGAATTTCATCGACGAAGAGAATGTCCCCGGAAGCGAGGTTTGTGAGAATGGAGGCGAGGTCACCCACCTTCTCTATCGCCGGGCCAGAGGTAATTTTTATAGCCTTCCCAGTCGTCTTTGCAATCAAATGTGCTAAGGTTGTCTTCCCCAAACCCGGTGGACCGTAGAAGAGGATGTGTTCAGGAGGGACTCCGCGTTCAGATGCGGCTTTGAGCAGGATATTGAGGTTTTCTTTTATAGATTTTTGGCCAATATAATCTTCCCAGCGATTTGGTCGGAGTTCTTCGCCAATAAATGAGGATTCTTCAGGGTTTTTTGGCAATTTTGAAGATTTACTTGACATAAATGAGGGTTTATGCTAGGATACTAGATGAGGTTTCTCGTTCTCCAAATCATAAATCTCTAAGCAACAACTGCCTCACGGCACTTCGGACTTCTCTTTGAGGACGTTTTGGTTGGCCTTGTGCCACACTGAAACCATCCTAGAAAGATTCGTTTAGCTTTTAGCTCGCTTGTTAAAAGTGTTGCTTGGAGATTTATGCTTTCGAGATAAATCTCTTACTTCTAATTATTCACAAATTCACCCTCCTATCAATATCGCTTTTTAATAAAATTGTGTCTTATTCAATACTAGAAAGATCGAGTACTCGACCGAGTTCTTCTAGGGAAGTGATGCCGTTTAGAACTTTTATAACCCCATCTTCTTCGAGTTTGAGAAGGTTTTGAGTACGTGAAGCTTCGTTGATGTCACGCTCGCTTGGATTATTTATCACAGCTTTCTCTATGCCTGCGTCAATGAGTATGGCTTCGTAGACTCCGATGCGACCTTTGTATCCAGAGAAATTGCATTCCTTGCACCCGACCG
>Ga0082335_1004679_pt1 | contig 20093 bp, 20 predicted proteins | sample Subgrocontami58m_FD_72375 | JGI IMG/M metagenome (GOLD analysis project Ga0082335, IMG submission 72375) | Subsurface groundwater microbial communities from S. Glens Falls, New York, USA - GMW37 contaminated, 5.8 m (SPADES assembly) (version 2) ... | reverse complement strand
GGCGCCGCCGCGAAGAACATCCCGGAGAATAGAAGAGTCCATGGTTTCCACCGGAAAACATACTAGGTTCATCGCGGTAATTGGCTTGCCGCCCATGGTGTAAACGTCGCTGAGAGCGTTAGCTACTGCGATCTGACCGAAAGTGAACGGATCGTCGACGAGCGGAGGGAAAAAATCAACCGTCTGGATAATTGCCAGGTCTTCGGACAACTGGAAAACGCCGGCATTATCGAGGCTTTCCATGCCCCGAATTACCCTGGGGTCGTTAAAGACCGGGATATCGTTTAAAGCGTCTTTTAAAGCGCCCGGCCCTATTTTTGATGCACAACCGGCACAACGAACCGTTTCGGTAAGACGTACTGAATTCTGCTTGGCCAAACCAATTCCTCCAATCTCAACCATGCCACTTCGGCCCGACTAAATTGATTTTAGCATTTTAGCATCCAACACCCTGAAAAGCAAATAAAGTAGCTTGCGGGCGGCTTCCGCTTCGTTGGGCATTCTTTGACGGTAATACCGGATATGCTAAAATTGTCACGATGACAAGCCAATTCCGCAGTTTGCCAAGTGTTGACTGGCTGCTGGCCGAAGCCGCAATCAAGGAACTGGCGGCGATCTATCCTCGCGATCTCCTGATCAGCGTGGTGCGGCGGAGCCTCGAAATGGAACGTTCGGCCATCGCGAAAAGCAAAACTCCGGCATCCCTTGCCCGAATCGTCGCGTCCATTAAGCATGAGCTTGAGCGCCTCGGGAATGTCAGTCTGCGTCCGGTAATTAATGCTACCGGCGTCATCCTCCATACGAATTTGGGGCGTGCTCCCTTAAGCCGTGATGCGATACAGGCTATGGATAGTATTGCCGGCAGATATTGTAATTTGGAGTTCGATGCGGACAGCGGCGAAAGAGGCTGGCGCGACACCCACGTCGAATCACTTATTTGCCAGTTGGCGGGAGCGGAATCTGCATTGGTCGTCAATAATAATGCCGCGGCCGTATTGCTGGCTTTAACTGTTCTGGCAAAGCGAAAAGAGGTCATCGTCTCGCGGGGCGAATCGGTTGAAATCGGCGGCGGTTTTCGCATTACTGAGGTAATGCGCCAGAGCGGTGCCCGGCTGGTTGAAGTTGGCGCAACCAACTGCACTTATGTTAATGATTACGAGGAAGCGATTACACCGGGTACGGCAGCGCTGCTGCGCGTACACTCCAGCAATTTTAGAGTTGTCGGGTTTACCCACTCGGTTGCTCTGGACGAACTGGTTGCGCTTGGCGAGAAACATAAACTGCCGGTAATCGATAACCTTGGGAGCGGGTGCTTTCTGGACACAACAGGTTTTGGTTTAGAGCCAGAACCGCTCGTGACACGAAGTATTGTCTCCGGTGCACAACTGGTGTGTTTTTCAGGAGACAAAATGGTGGGCGGACCGCAGGCTGGCATAATCGTCGGCAGTGCCCAATTGATTGCCAGGTTGAAAAAACACCCGCTCGAGAGGGCACTTCGTATCGATAAAATCCGCCTGGCCGCCCTGGCAGCAACTTTGCTCCACTATATTAAGGGAGAAGCCCTCGATACAGTCCCGGTCTGGATGATGATAAGTGCCAGTATCGAACAGATCGACCGGCGGGCCAGGAAATGGGCGGCGACGCTTGGTGGAATGGCTCGAGTTGTCGACGGTGAAAGTATGGTAGGCGGTGGCAGCCTCCCCGGCGGTAGGCTGCCGACCAGGCTGGTTGCTATCGGCGGCGAAGGCAAGAAACAGTCCCGTGATCGAGCTCACGTGCTGGCACAGCGGCTACGCCGGCATGATCCTCCCGTTGTCGGGCGCATTAACGAAGACATATTGTTGCTCGATCCCAGAACGGTATTACCCGACGAAGATAAAGCGGTTATCGACGCGTTGCATGAATTGACCGTTACCTGACGATTTCCCTCTGTCCGTAGGCGACAGCTTCGTTTAATTCAAATCAACCAGCGACCAATCAGATATTTTTCTTGGGTAGACATCCTTGGCGTTCTGTGTGAAAATTTAACCATGTTTGTTCTCGGTACCGCAGGTCATATCGACCACGGCAAATCGGGCCTGGTGTATGCCCTGACGGGTATGGCCCCCGACCGGCTCCAGGAAGAAAAGGAACGGGGCATGACCATCGACCTCGGATTTGCCTGGATGAAACTACCCAGCGGGCAGGAAGTTGGTATCGTTGACGTTCCCGGACACGAACGTTTCATCAAGAATATGCTGGCCGGTGTTGGCGGCATCGATTTGGCTCTGCTGGTTATCGCTGCTAATGAAGGAGTGATGCCGCAGACGACGGAACACCTGGCGATCCTCGATTTGCTCGGTATTTCTCTCGGGATCGTTGTTTTAACCAAAAAAGATCTGGTCGACCCGGAATGGTTGAGGCTCGTTTCCGATGATATAGAGCGCTTGATAAAACCAACGGTATTTTCTAAAGCCCCTATTGTTCCAGTGTCCGCCGTTACCGGTGAAGGTATTCCGGAATTGATAGCGACAATCGACAAAATGCTGGCTCAGGCTGAACCCAAGAAAGACATCGGACGGCCGCGTTTGCCGGTCGATAGGATTTTTACCATTGCCGGCGCCGGAACGGTGGTGACGGGAACACTTATCGACGGAACTTTATCAGTGGGCGAAGAAGTCGAAATTGTTCCAACCGGTATCAAGTCCCGGCTGCGGGGACTGCAGACGCATAAAGCAATTGTCGGCAGAGCCGAGCCGGGCAGCCGTGTCGCTGCCAATCTGGTGGGCGTTGATATCGGTCAAATTCACCGGGGCGACGTTTTAACCCGACCCGGTTGGTTGGCCCCGACGTCCATGATCAGCGTTCAACTAAGACTGCTACCCTACCTGCGCCGCCCGCTGCAGCACAACATGACCGTGAGTTTCCATACCGGGGCGGCAGAGTCCCCAGCCAAAGTCCGACTTCTGGAAAATGAAAAATTGCAGCCCGGCGAAACGACCTGGGCTCAGATCTTTTTCGGGCAGCCAGTAGCGCTGGTTAAGGGCGACAGGTATATTATCCGGTCTCCGCTCGAGACGATTGGCGGTGGTGTTGTTATCGAAGCCCACGCTGAGCGACTGCGGCGTTTTCGGCTTGCTATTATCGAGCGGCTGAGAGTTCAACTGGAAGGCGGGGGAGAATCCAGCCTGTTGGCTGCTTTTGAAGCCAAACAACCGTTCGAATTACGGGAATTGAAAACGAAGAGTCAGTTACCGGAGTCAGAGGTTCAGGCGATCGTCGAGTCCCTCGTTCAGCAGGGCAGCCTGACAAGAATCGGCGAAGGAGAGCGCTCTCTTCTGTACACGGCAGCGGGCATATCGCGCATCGCCGCTGCCGCTGCCGGTCAACTGAAGGATTACCATAATAAATATCCACTCCGCTCGGGTATGCCTAAAGTTGAACTCGGCAGCCGGCTGAAATTGGGGAAGAATACTAATGAAATAATGCAAAGACTGGCGGCGGCGGGGAAACTGGAAGACGGAGGAATTGTTGTCCGCCTCCCTTCGCACCGTGTGAAATTAACTGTGCAACAGCAGGTGAAAATAGACGCGTTTTTAAAATCGCTGATACAAAATCCTTATTCTCCTCCGGGCGACCAGATCCCGGAGCCGGATATCCTGAATTTGCTGATAGAACAGCGTAAGGTAGTCAAAGTAAGCGAGGGCATCGTATTCGATGCTACCGTTTACGAAGGAATGGTCTGGCAAATAAAGGCACATATCAAGGTAAAAGGGAAGGTTACTCTTGCCGAGGTTCGCGATCTGTTCAACACGAGCCGCAAATATGCTCAAGGGTTTATGGAATATCTCGATGAACAACGGATCACGCGGCGTTTAGGGGACGAGCATATTTTATACCAGGGTTAAGCAACACAGGATAATCGGCTACGGAAAGCGGAACTACTCTGCGTTCACCGCCTATTTCTCGGTTTTCTTCTTCGCCGCAACTTTAACCCTTTTGGGTTTTACTTCGGCGATCTTCGGAAGATTGATTTCCAAAACGCCGTCTTCGTATTTTGCCTCTATTTTATCGGCATTAACATTTGAAGGAAGAGATATCGAGCGCAAGAAACTGCCATAGGTCCGTTCCATGTGGTAGTAATCTTCTTCGTCGATCTCCTCTTCGGTTTTCTTTTCCCCTTTTATCGTCAGAGTATCACCGACCACCGAGACGTCGATGTCATCCTCTTTCATACCCGGCAATTCCGCCTTGACGACAAACCTGTCATCCTTTTCAAAAATGTCTAAAGCCGGGGTCCAGCCTCTTTCTCCGTCCGACGGCATCCAGAATGATCGCCATGGGAGTAAATCGAGACTCGGTCTTCTTCTTTCCAGAACCATATTTCCTGCTAAGCCTCCTTAATCGTATTTTCTAATGTGAATTCCGGTTCCGCTTTCCGAAAAGCCTGATATGGGAATTTTATCCCGCGGGTCGTTGAAAAGTCATAAAATAGCAAAAGGAATAATTACAAAATCATGACATTTACGAGAAACTGGGTGAGGGAAAAGATAGGAGGAATTGTTCCGAAATTATATTTCTAGTTTTCGGTTGGAGTATTCTCGATAATATAGCCGATCTTGGGTATCGTCCGGATGATCTTTGGTGAATCGGGATATTCCTCTATTTTGTATCGGAGGCGGCTGATCCAGGTTCGTAATATTTGAATATCATCGCGGTATTCGGGACCCCAAACCTGCGAGAGAATATCTTTGTAGGGCATGAGCCGGCCGGCGTTCCTGGCGAGTTCATTGAGAAGCAACCACTCGATTCGAGCCAGCGAGACGTCCTGCCCTCTGACGGTAACGCGGTGACTTTCAAAATCGATGCTTACGCCGGGAAGAAGCAGAGGCTCAAGATTCAGGCGGTTTTCCGTCGGGCTTATACGGCGTTTGACTGCTTCGATCCTGGCTACCAACTCATCGGGATTGAACGGCTTGGGTAAGTAATCATCTGCTCCCAGCCCGAGCCCCTTAATTTTATCGGCATCCGTTCCTCTGGCACTGAGAATGATGACCGGTACGGAGGAAAAGGCTCGTATTTGTTTAAGTGTCTCAAACCCGTCCATTTTCGGCATAAGAATATCAAGTACTATCAAGTCGGGTTCTTGTGTCTGGGCTTGCTCGAGAGCTTCTACACCACCGCCGGCAGTTAATACTTCGTAGCCGGACAACTTAAGTTTCGAACGAAGAAAATTGAGGATGTGTACTTCATCGTCCACAAGCAGTACGCGGAATTGCTTCATCTAACAGCCTCAATCTTCATCCGTTTTCCTGACTGCCTCTCTGCTGGATAGTAGCATCATATAATGAGCCTGTCAATCTTCCACCTACCCCGGATGGTGGTTGTCTTCGCATTCAGAATAACCGGCAAATATGGCGGTTCGTTGAAAACATTAGCTTAGCTCGTGCAAGCGATCGTGCATTTCCGATGCACCGGGCTTGTCCATCATATCGACTGTGCTTGCCTGTAGTCCTTTGTCGCCAACCTCGGCTACATACCGGACAATTGTACCCAGCGTTAACCGGTCCCAATTCTTGTGAAGAACGCTATTCTTGTGAAAATATAGGCGCTGCCCATCTAGAGTTTGGAGAAAGCCGTAATCCTTATCGGGAAATATTTCCTCGACTACTGCCTGAACTTGTTTCGCGGGATGTGTTTTTATTTCGCCGCGCTGCCTGTCGACCACTTTTTCCAGTTCTCTTCTGGCCGAGTCGAACGAGCGCCGGATTAGCGACGGTAAAATCTCTTCTCTCGTCTTTTTTTCGCCGACCACTTCAGTCAGAAAATATTGAGATTCGCTCGTTTCTATTTCCGATTTCGATAAAGGTTGTGCCGCCGGCGAAGCCGATTCCTTCTGAATTTTCGCAGACGGTTTGGAAGAACGCTGCACTATAATGTTAGGACGGTCGGGGATCTGAACGTCGATACGCACATGATAAGGGTTGCCTTTCTGGTGGCGTCCCTGTTCACGTTCCAGAGCTATGCGTGTGCTAATGATGTAATCACATACTTTTTCCAGTCTGGCGATACCTCTGGTAATAATTCGATCGATATCAGGCGTGATCCTGACATTTTTCGCTACGATCTCGGGTGGTACTTGCATGATACTCTCCTTTCCTTTTTCAAACCGGTATGCTGCAAGGTCTCAGGACTATTGTTCGCATTTTTACAAAGCTGCAAGAAATTCTTTCCACGGAGTTGCCATCATTGTCTCCGTCGTTTCGTGACCGGAGGTGCGAAGAATCATGGCAACTTTGCCAACTGCCTTGGGGTCGTCAGTCTCAATTATGTCGACCACATCGAAGCGGCCTAAAGTGGCAAAACTTTCTTTCCAGGTGACTCCGGGGCAATCCCGTTTTATTTTCGCTGATACCTTTGAGGCAAGCTGCTTGAATTCCCTGGGGTCCTCTAACGCCTGAGGAGAAACGCGGCTAAGTATTACGTACGTTGCCATATCGATCCTCCTTTTCCGCTATAATCCCACTCCATTATGCACGTAAATGGATGAAATAGTTATAACATCAGGATGGCAAAAAATTACAAATTTATGACATTTTGTTAATATAGGAACGAAGGGAAGTATGAAACTTGTTATCTTTGATTTGGACCAGACGCTGGTCGATCTGATCACTATCCACAACGAGTTAACACGAAAATTGTTTCGACGAGTCTTTGGCGTCGATGCCACGCTTACGGAAATAGATTTCGCCGGAAAAAGTCTGCTCGACAATTTTAAAGAATTGGCCGAGCTTAAAAGAATACCCGATGCAGAATTCAATTCAGGAAACCGGGATTTGCTTGAATCATACGAAGACCTTTTCGAAGAAGCTATTCCTGTAGACGGCTCGAAATATGTCCTGCCGGGGGCGAGGGAATTGTTATCAGAGCTAACCAGAATGAACCATTTTATCGTCTTGTATACCGGAGGTTCCCGCAGAATAGGCGAATCAGTTTTGCGTATTACCGGGCTGGACAAATACTTTCGGCTTCGTTTTTACGGGACAGAAGTGAAAGCTCGAGCAGATATGGTGATGATGGCAATCGAACAGGCCGGGAAGCTGAACAACCGGAGTTTTCAAGGCCGGGACGTGGTAATAATCGGTGACTCGATACGGGATATAGAATGCGGGAAGGAAGTTAAGGCGTTGACGATATCCGTCGCAACCGGGTTTCATTCCCGTTCGCAGCTTCAGGAAAAAGGTGCTGATTTCATATTCGATAGCCTGAAAGATTGGCGCAAAATCGTCGATATTATCAACAACTCTTAACCTCCGATTTCGCCTCAAAAGCTTTTCTCCCTTTAGCTGTTTCCGTTTTGAAAATGTCACATTTTTGTAATAATGGGCTCGTTATTTTTATAACTATTTCATCTCGCAGATAGTACAATATTTTCATCGAACGCCAAAGGAGGGACATGTGATGAAAGTTAGAGACATAGGAGTGAAGGAAACCTACTGCGCCAGTCCTTCAACAAGCTTAAGCGAGGTTGCTTCCATGATGAAGAAGGATGATATCGGGATCGTGCCCGTATGCGAAGGGAAAAAGGTTTTGGGCGTAATCACTGATAGAGACATTGTTATACGTTGCGTGGCTGCTGACGTCAATCCGAAGGACTGTAACGCGAGAGAGTTCATGACTGCGCCGGCGAAAACCGTTTCGTTCAATACCTCGATCGAGGAAGCGGCGGCAATTATGGGTAGAGAACAAATACGACGTTTGCCGGTTGTGGAAGAAGGAAATCTCGTCGGTATGATATCGTTGGGCGATATAGCTACAGATCTCAACACCAACGATGCCCTGGTGGCTCAGACGCTGCGAAAAATATCTACGACCTCTCATGCTTTAATTGCCTAACTTAAACGTGCACTACGGTCGAGACCCCCGAAACAAACGTTTATCAGGTTGCAGGATGACATACCCGCGAATAAAGGCAAACAGCCGATGGCAAGAAAAACGACACAGATACGCATACTAACGCGCAGCAGTGCGCCTTTTGCCGATCGTGAAGAAGCGGGGAGGCTGCTTGCCGGAGAATTGTATGAGTATCGCGGGCAAAATGTGGTTGTGGTCGGCATTCCGCGCGGGGGAGTGGTAGTTGCCAATGAGTTAGCCAAAGGGCTTGGTGCCGAAGTCGATATTATTCTGGCCCATAAACTTGGTGCCCCCGGACATTCGGAATTGGCGGTGGGGGCGGTATCTGAGGACGGCACGCTAATTCTCAATCAACAAGTGGTAGAAGACTTGGGTGTGGCGGATACTTTTATTCAACATCAAAAAGAACAGCAGCTTGCCGAAATAAGACGCCGAAGCGAACTTTTTCGCCGGGTCCATCCGAAAATCACTTTGGAAGGAAAGGTAGTTATTGTTACCGACGACGGCGTGGCTACCGGAGCCACGACTCAGGCGGCTTTGTGGGCAGTTCGGGCGGAAAAGCCGGAAAAACTTATTGCAGCGTTGCCGGTAGGCCCTGAAGACACGATACGGCGGCTTGCGGAAGACGCGGATGAAATGGTCTGTTTAAAGACGCCCCCACTTTTTGGCGCGGTAGGGCAATTTTATGAAAATTTCTTACCCGTTGACGACAATGAAGTGTTATTGATACTAAAGGAAAGTCGGCAAATGGGCTAATAAGGGGGAGCAAGGTCTTTCTCAACCAGGTGAAAGCACCTGTTCTTTTCGTTGTCGGCGGTAAGGACAACGTCGTAATCGAAATGAACCGCAAAGCCACGGCCAGGATAAACTCAGAAAAGAAGCTGGTAATCGTTCGTGGGGCTACACATCTTTTCCAAGAACCCGGGACACTCGATCAAGTAGTCCGACTTGCCGCTGAAGGGTTTGTAAATTATTTGAAGTCCAGTCAAACCGAAATAGGAGTCAGTTGAGCAGTAAGGTTGACCTGTGTAACACCTATGTTCCCCCTGAGGGTCCGCTTGATGCCGAAGTAATGCTTATCGGGCAAAATCCGGGGCAAGAAGAAGTTCAAACAGGAAAACCTTTCGTTGGTCGAGCGGGGAAATATCTAGATGTCGTTCTCCTCAAAAACGGAATCGAACGGAAAAAGTTATATATTACCAGCGTTGTTAAGCAAGGAACCCCGAATAACCGGAAGCCTACCAAAGAAGAGATTCGATACTGGATGCCGTATCTGGTCAGGGAGATAAAGTTGATTAAGCCTCGAACCATCGTTTTGATGGGAGCCGTCGCTTGGAAGACGCCGCGATTCGAAGGAATACGTTATATCGAGACATACCATCCGGCGGCGGCAATGAGATTCCCCGTTGCAAAGAAGAAATTCGAAAGGGACATGGGCAAATTGAAGATGTCATAAATCTTCAGTTATTTGCGATAGGTCTGCTATGTTATGTGTGTTTGACTCCCGCTGGCAAAGTAACGATAAATTTTGCCCCTTCGCCAGGATTGCTGACCACCTCTATTTGCCCACCGTGTGCAAGAACGGTTTCTCTGGCTATAGCTAAGCCCAGGCCGAAGCCGCTTCTTAACCCTGATGCCTGGTAGAACCGCCTGAACAGGAATGGAAGTTGTTCGGGGGGTATGCCCGGCCCGCTGTCAGCCACCGCGATCTCTACGGAATTATTAGAATTGTTGTGCCCGATGATTTCAACGGCTCCGCCAGCCGGAGTGTTTTTTACGGCATTATCGATGAGATTGCAGAATACATCTTCCAGACGGTCGACATCGCCCGTTACTGGCGCCAACGGCTCGATTTTCGATTTAAGGTCGACGGATTTTTCGGCAGCATGTGCCGCGAATATTTCCTGACAATGGAGGAGCAGTTCTTTTATATCTACTAATTCGCTTGCCATCTTAATTTGCCCGGATTGCATACGCGATAGTTCAAGTAGCTCATTCACCTGTCTGATCATGCGCTTAGACTCGTCCACAATAATCTGAGATGCTTTTTGGCGCGTTTCGTTGTCGCTAGCGGTGCCGTCGAGCATTGCTTGAGCGAATCCCTGAATAGAGGTCAAAGGACTCTTAAGCTGGTGGGACACGTCGGCAACGAAGTGCCGTAGCTGGAGATGCGATTCCTTAACGTTCTGTGACATTTCCTTAAAACTTTTTGCGAGGCTTCTTATTTCCTTTGGCCCCGAAACTTCTATTTTCTGGTCGTATTGGCCTCGGGAAATGCTTTCGGCAGCCTTTTCCAATTGGTGGACTGGTCTGTAAAGGGACCTGGCGAGAAAAACTGCCATGATGACCGATATAACGAAGGCAATCAACGCTGCAAAAAGGAAGGGGCGAAGCAGGCTGTACCATATCAATAAGTTTCCGATTTGCGGAACGGCCAATATTATTGTGTCTACCTTGACCGGTGCTAAAGCGGCAGTCGTGACGTTATTTGTTACGGCACGAGGGGGTAATCCTATAGGATAGGCAACGTAAACGAACTTCTGTTTGGCAGTAGTGGTGAAAGTGCCGCTTACCGGTTCGCTAAGGTTACGAGGTAATGCTTGCTCGACGCTTAAGGGTACTTTTACATTTGCGTCCGGCGATAACTGTCTCAAAATATTTCCTTTGTCGTCGGTGGCGATAATGAATACGTTGTTCTTCTGGGCTTGTTCGAGCATGTTCGTCCAGACGTCGGCGACAGTGGTCTGGCCACGCAGCAGCGACCGGAGTTGAACGGAAATAGGCCTGGCCATGTCTTCCAGCCGGGTTATCAAGGCCTGGTCGCGGTATCGTTGCAGCAGCGCGGCATTAGTTACGGTCGCAATACACAACGACAGTACGGCGATCAGGGAAAAGGACAGGATGAGCCGGGTGCGTAAACTCATTTATTGCCCTCGTTTACGGTCAGTTTATAACCGGTACCTCGAATCGTTTCGATGTTGACCCCTGATTGGACAAGCTTTTCCCGAAGGTGGTTGATATGGACGTCGACAGTACGGGTTTCACCGAAGTAATCGAATCCCCAGACCATTTCAAGTATTTTTTCTCGGCTTAGCAAAATACCTTGATTTTGTGTAAGAGCTAAGAGCAAAGCAAATTCCTTTGTTCTCAGTTTTAAGGGGTTTCCGTCGATAAAAACCTCGTGGCGCGGCAGGTCGATGCGCAGTCTCGCTATTTCAAAGATGTCGGGACAAGCTCCCGACTGCAAGGGTGATTGTGAGCGGCGTAAAATTGCTTTGATTCTGGCGACTAACTCGCGCGGATTGAAAGGTTTGGTCAGATAATCGTCTGCGCCAAGTTCGAGACCGACTACCTTATCGACATCTTCCCTTCGCGCGGTAAGCATGAGAATCGGGATGCGACTGTTGCTCCTGATCTGGCGGCACACTTCAAATCCGTCGATATCGGGGAGCATAACATCAAGAACGATTAGGTCAGGGGTAAATGAACGCAGCTTGGTGATGGCGTCATTGCCGCGTGATGCTGTCTCTACCTGGTACCCCTCGCGCCTGAGATAAAGTTTAACAAGCTCGAGGATGTTCAATTCATCGTCAACAGCCAGAATTATCGGCATTACGATTTCCTAAGCAAGAAATTATCCCATTATACACAAAAAGCGAACTATGAAATACGGTTGAATCAGCAGGAGCAGGCATTACTAACATGCCTGCTCCTGCTGCGGCACAAGTTTAATTCAATCCAATGGTTGTGTTGTTGCTCCGCCCGTCATTCGGTTTAGCGGTAGCGTTGGTGCTTGGTGAAGCGATAGCGATTTGGGTGTAACCAGGAATGTAACCCTTTTCGACTGCTACGATGATATATCTTCCAGCGGTCTCGAACTTATATTTAACTTCTCCGTTACCATTCGTCTGGCCGATAAAGATTCCTAACCCCTGAATTGCGGGAGCGATATCTGTGTTTGGAGTAGCATTAGAGGCTATTTTTGCTTTCAGACCTTCGGCTTCAGCCGGGGTCAGTGCCCAAACAGCGGCGTCCTTGACCGGATCTCCCGTTCCCCGCCGGGTCACTTTAATAGTCACCGTTTCCTCTACCGGGGAGACTTTGGGCGACTGAACGGCAAGAGCTTCAGGAACGTCCTTCACGGTGATTACGGTAAAACCGGGAGCATACTCTTTCTTGAAGGCAGCGAGGACGAAGGTTCCCTCTTCGTTGAACGTGTGCTTTATTTCGCCGTTACCATTTGTTTGGCCGAGGAAAACTCCGTGAGCGTTCAGAATAGCTTCGGCACCAATGCTGGCGTTTTCCGTCGACCTGATCGAAGCGATCTGGTTCTTCACTGCTTCTGCGTTTTCACGTGTAAGCGCCCAGACTCCGGCATCTTTTATCCGGTCTCCGCCGGCTTTTTCAGTAACAGTCATGGTTACTGATTCACCCGGGGGGGATGTGCGGGGAGCACTGATCACCAGGGCATCGATGGGTAAAGTTCTAACCACGATGGGATAAAAGTCGGGAACGTAGGACTTTTTGGCCGCGACAAGCACAAAGGTGCCGGCCTGTGCAAAAGTGTGGTGTATTCTGCCGTCCCCGCCCGTTCGCCCCAGGAAGGTGCCGCGGCTGCCGAGCTCGGCTTCGTAATCTACATCCTCGGCGCTCGCGATTTTATTCTTTAAAGCAGAATCGTTTTTAAGACCCTCGGCGTTTTCCCGCGTCAAAGCCCAGACTCCGGCACCGGGGACCGGTTCCTGGTTCTCCCGCTGGAAGACTCCCAGCGACATCTCTTTACCCACGGGTATTTGTCTAGGAGCGACAACCGCTAAAGACCCCTTTAGCGGAGGTTTTGCCGCGGTGGCTTCGTCGGCTCGTTGAGCGAACGCGGCCAGCGGCAGCGAAGCTGTCATTACCAGAGCCATCGCGGTTGCTGTTAAAACCTGCCATTTCTTCATATTGTGTTCCTCCTTCATATTTGACCGCGGCTGGTTTTGGGGGCCCCCTTGCTTTACCAACTCTTCGGTCTGATAATACAATAAGCAGCCTAAGTTACCGCAGTGTTATCGAAATGTAAAATGTGTGTAAAATATTTGCGGCGTAGTAAATATATATTTTGAACGGCGGCCAACATTCGGGAGATGTAACATGAATAATGCCTCGATACTTGCTGCTTCGCTGGTTCTTCTGGTTGTTGGTATGCTCCTTTGGCGACAATCGAGGCGGGACGGGACGATACCCAACCGGTCTTTAATAGGAATCTTGCTCGTTGTCCTTGGGGTGGGAGGTGTCGTCTACCAGGTGATCAATTTAGTTATGTTCTTGCGATACCCGTAACGGGATGGCTTTATATATGGACTACGAGAAATTTACCGAATTAGTCTCCAAAGCGATCGATACTCTACCGGCGGAGTTCCTGGACATGCTGGAGAATGTTGATGTGGTGGTAGAAGACAATCCTACACCCGAGCAAATGGAGAAAGCAAAATCAGGGGAGGAGGTGGGGCTGCTGGGCTTGTATGAGGGAGTGCCGCAAACCAGGCGTACTACCGGTTACAGCATGGTGCTTCCGGACAAGATCACCCTGTTTCAAAAACCGATCGAGGTAATCTGCCGGAACGACGAAGAGGTCTATATGCAGATACAGAAAACCCTGAAGCACGAAATCGCCCACCACTTCGGCATCAGCGATGAGAGGCTGGAGGAATTCGAGAAAGAAAAGAGTTAGCCTTCTTTGGGGTAGTAGGTCTTGATCAGCTTAAGCTTATCGGGGTCCTGTTTACCGAGTTGGCTGGATTTTACCTCGCCGTTTTCGATGACGATGTTAAAGATTTCACGGCACTTCATGCAGCGGTAAGGGCCGGTATATGACGAAAGGTTGAAATAGCTCTGGTCATTACATTTCGGACAATTAATGTAAGTCATAGCGACATCTCCAAAATCAGTTTGCACGTATTATACACAAAAGCTGGCGGGAGCGCATGGGAGTCGAACCCACCGAAGACACTATAAGTGCCCCCCTACGGATTTGAAGTCCGCGAAGCCCACCGGGACCTATCCGCTCCCATTTTGATACAAGCCCAGTATACATTAATCGTAAAAACCGCACAATAATCTGCATGTCAAACAGAGTTGACTATGCTATAATATGGCGTTAATCCTTCAGATATATAAAGGGAGGGGCATCTATGCCGTCGGTCCACAAGACTGTCGTATGGTTTGAAGAGGTAACAAAGGGAGATATCCCGATGGTTGGCGGAAAAGGTGCCAATCTGGGCGAAATGACGAATGCCCGAATACCGGTACCCAACGGTTTTATCATCACCTCTCAAACCTATTTTGATTTCCTCGATAAGACCCACCTGATGGATAAGATCAAGGCAATGATTGAGCCCGTGGATATCAACAACAGTAAGGCTTTGCAGCAAATTTCTGTGAAAGTCAAGCAAATCATTCACGACGCGTCGATGCCGGAAGATACCGCGAAGGCAATAAAAGAAGCCTATCGCAAACTGGGCGATGGCCCCGTGGCCGTTCGCTCCTCGGCAACCGCTGAAGATTTGCCGGACGCTTCTTTCGCCGGCCAGCAGAGCACGTTTCTCAACATCCAGGGGGAGGACGCGGTGGTTGAGGCGGTTAAAGAGTGTTGGGCTTCACTTTTTGAAGCTCGGGCAATTTTTTACCGCGTGCAGCAACATTTCGACCATTTCAAGGTTGGTATTGCCGTTCCGGTTCAAAAAATGATCCAGTCAGTGGCTTCAGGTGTTATGTTCACCCTCGAGCCGGTGACCAGCGACCGCAGCAAAATACTCATCGAAGCGATTTTTGGGCTTGGTGAAGCTATTGTCGGCGGTGAGGTTAAACCTGATTTTTACGTAATAGACAAAGGAAAAATGGCAATCAGCCTGAAAAAGGTAAGCCATCAGGACTGGCAATTGACCAGGAATCCGGATAACCGTAATTCAGACACTAATGTCCAGGCTCCTATCCCGCCTGAGAAAAGAGACCTGCAGAAGATAACCGATGAAGATATACTTAAATTGGCTAAACTGGGGAAACAGATCGAAGAGCATTACAAGTTTCCGCAGGACATCGAATGGGCCAAGGAAGACGGTAAAATCTTTATTCTGCAAACACGTCCGATAACAACTATCAAGGATAATGTTGAAGAAGGACCGGAAATCAGCGCTCCGGTTATTTTAACCGGGAATCCTGCAAGTCCCGGCATAGCTTCTGGACCGGTACGGATATTAGTCGACGCGTCCGAAATTGACAGGATCAAAGAAGGCGATATTCTCGTCGCCAGTATGACTACCCCCGATTTTGTACCGGCAATGAAACGGGCTGTAGCAATTGTTACCGACAGGGGCGGCAGAACAGCACATGCCGCTATTGTCAGCCGCGAATTGGGGATTCCCTGCATTGTTGGTGCCGAAAAAGCTACCAAGATGTTCAAAGACGGACAGATCATTACCGTCGACGGGACTCACGGAAAAATTTACGAAGGTAAAGTGACCAGAAGGGTTGAAACTTCCGGGGTGAGCAGCATCATCCGCGAAACCCTCAAAACGAAAACCAGGATTTATGTCAACCTGGCCCAACCGGAGCTGGCGGAAAAGGTGGCGGCGCACAACGTCGATGGCGTTGGGTTGCTGCGTGCCGAATTCATGATCGCACATATCGGCGAACACCCTCGGTATATGATCGACCAGAACCGCAGCGTCGAATTTGTCAATAAACTTGCCGATGGTATCAGTATTTTCACGAAAGCTTTCAATCCCCGGCCAGTTGTTTACCGGACTAATGACCTTAAAAGTAACGAATACCGCAAACTTCATGGCGGCGAGAAGTACGAGAGAGATGAAGAAAACCCGATGCTTGGCTATAGAGGTGCTTCCCGCTATATCGTCGACCTCGATGTATTCAAGCTGGAGCTTGAGGCGATAAAAAAAGTCCGCGAAACGTACAAGAATCTTAATATCATGATACCTTTCGTCAGGACGGTTAACGAGTTGGCTCGCACTAAAGAGATAATCGAATCTTCCGGATTAAAGCGCTCCGGCGATTTCAAAATTTGGATGATGGTAGAAGTACCGTCAAATATTTTCTTGATAGAGAAGTTCATTTCTGTCGGCATCGATGGTATATCGATCGGTTCGAACGATCTGACCCAGCTCACTCTTGGTGTCGACCGCGATAACGAAAGACTTCGTGAGGCCTTTGATGAACGGGACGAGGCCGTGATGGTGGCTCTTGAAAAAGCCGTAAAGACTGCCAGAAGCATGGGCGTAACCTCATCGATTTGCGGACAAGCCCCGTCGGTTTATCCGGAACTTACTGAAAAGCTCGTAGAATGGGGTATCACTTCCGTTTCGGTCAGCCCGGACATGATCGGGACGACCCGGGAAATAATCGCGAAAGCGGAACAGCGGTTGGGAATTAGACCGTAAATGGTCAAACGGCTGAATATTGATCAGCTGAATATCCGCCAAAAAAGCGAAGCTCGAGAAGAAGGCCTTTCCCCGTTTGCGGTGAAAAGCCGGTTATCACGGGGGCGGGTCGTACCCGAAGAGCCTTGTCCGATACGTACCGCGTTTCAACGTGACCGGGACCGAATTATTCACACCAAAGCATTCCGCCGACTGAAGCATAAAACGCAAGTTTTCATCGCTCCTCTCGGGGATCATTATGTCACGCGTCTTACTCATACACTGGAAGTGTCGCAAATTGCCCGCACTATTGCCAGGGCGTTGAACCTGAACGAAGACCTGGTCGAAGCGGCTACTCTGGCGCACGATTTAGGACATACGCCCTTTGGGCATGCCGGCGAAGAGGTATTGAACGAGCTGTATCACCAGGGTTTCCATCACAATCTCCAAAGTTTGCGAATAGTTGATGTGTTGGAAAACGACGGAATAGGCCTTAATCTAACCTGGGAAGTCAGAGACGGCATCGTAAATCATTCGAAATCCGGATTGACCAGCCTGCAGCAGGACTGGGGAAAAGTCGGTACCGTCGAAGGCGAAGTGTGTCGTATCGCGGATATCGTCGCTTATATCAACCATGACATCGACGATGCTGTCAGGGCGGGAGTTATCCACGAAAGCGACCTGCCGCCGGAGGCTGTCGACGTTCTTGGCGACTCGAATTCAAGCCGTATTAACACCATGGTCAGCGACATCATCGCGAATTCATGGGAGCGTCCGGCGATCGCCATGAGCCCTGACGTCCTTAACGCTACCGATGCGTTACGCAAATTCCTTTTCCAACGGGTATACCACCTTGCACGGAAGGACGCGGAGATAGGCCGGGAAGTGGTGTGCCGGTTGTACGATTATTTCAGGACGAACCAGGACAAACTACCGCGTGAATATCTTCTTCACAGCGAAGAAGCCGAACAGGGTGTGGTTGATTATATCGCCGGGATGACGGACCAGTTTGCTTTAAGACTGGCCGAGGACCTGAAACTTTTTTTCATCGCCCGTTAAGCCTGGATATATCCGGTAGAAGGCGAGCGAAAGTTTCCTTCGATTGTTAGTTACTTCCTGACACAATATACTCTCTGAGTGGTATAATTAAGGTTTGCAGATTTGATTATGAGTGTTATCGATGAAGTAAAGCAGCGTACTGATATAGTCGCTGTTATAGGCCAATATTCTGCGTTGCAGAAAGCTGGGCGGACTTTGCGCGCCCTCTGCCCGTTTCATAACGAGAAGACGCCGTCGTTTTTCGTTTACCCGGACCGGCAAAGCTGGCACTGCTTCGGTGCGTGCAGCACCGGAGGAGATGTCATTTCCTTCGTCATGAAAAAGGAAAATATGGACTTCGGGGAAGCGCTGCGCCTGCTGGCCGATAGAGCCGGGGTAGTTATTCCGACCCGGGTTGACAAAGATCCGGATAAGGACAAAAAGGAACGGCTTTTCCTGGCCAATGAAGCGGCTGCGGGTTTTTATCACAGCGAGTTTCTTAAATCTCCGGCTGCCGAGAACGCCAGGCAATACGCGGCAAAACGCGGCATAACGTGCCAGACCGTATCCGATTTTCAGCTTGGGTTTGCGCCGAATAGCTGGGGAACGCTTATGCAACACCTGCTGGATAAAGGATATTCCGAACAAGAAATTCTTGACGCCGGCCTAGCTGTCGCATCTGATGATGGCAAAAAACATGATCGTTTCCGGGGTAAGTTGATGTTCCCGATAAGGGACGACCGGAAGCACGTTACCGGTTTCGGGGCGAGAGCATTGGACGGCTCGCTGCCGAAGTACGTTAATTCTCCGCAAACCCCTGTTTTCGATAAAAGCGGTACTCTTTACGGCATCGACCTGGCGGCATCGGCTATAAGAAAGCAAGACCTGGCTGTGATCGTCGAAGGATACATGGACGTCATCCTTGCCCATCAGGGTGGTTTTGCCAATGTAATCGCTTCGATGGGAACGGCGATTACCGAAAAGCAGGTGAACGTTCTTAAAAAGTACACTGGTAATCTGGCGCTCGCCCTTGATGCCGACTCCGCCGGCGAAGAGGCGATGCTGCGCTGCGTTACTTTTGAAAACATTCTCGATTCGGAATTGAGAGTTATTCTTCTGCCCGTAGGAAAAGATCCTGATGAAGTTATCATCGAAAATCCCGGCATGTGGAAAGAACTGGTAAGCAAAGCAATTCCGGTTCTAGACTATACTTTCAATACTGTCGTTACCACGCCTCCGACGACAGCCCACGAAAAGACTGCGGTTGCCCGGCGTCTTCTTCCGCTCATATCCGAAATAAAGGAACCGGTCAGGCGTGGCCACTATTTTCAGAAACTCGCTCGTCTGACCAGCACTTCTGAAGGATCCCTGGAAGTCGAGCTAACCAAGCTGCAAAGCGGCCGCAATGTGCTGTCAGGAAAACGGGAAACACAAATATCGCCGTCAAAGCCTTCGTTTAGCAATCCTCGGGAGGAATTCTGTCTTGCGTTGCTGCTTCGATACCCCGAACTTAAAGAGCAAATTGAGTGCGTTTTGCCTGAATATTTCGATACTAGTGAAAACCGGGAAATATTTCTTGCCCTCAAACAAGGTTGTTCCGATGTTGCTTCATTAAAGGACAAACTGGACGAAGTTGTTAGAGATTGTGTCGACGGTATAGCAAAAATCAATATCCCCGAAGGCAGAATTGAGGAAAAATATAATGATTGTGTATTGCGCCTTCGCAAACGATACCTCCAAAATATAGAAATGAAAAAAGCTGATGTCCTCCGGTCGGAAAGGGAGTCTGGAGGTTCCTCTGCGGAACTGGCGAAGCAAGAAGAGCAGGGTATGGAAAATACCAGTAAACTTCTGGAAGTCACTCATAAAATCAACCGAGTTTAGGGACAGGGAGAAAGATGGTACTGGATAATTACGAAAGAACAAATCAATTTTTACCGGTTGAGGAAGGTGAAGAAGAACTGCCTACCAGCGAAGAACTCGAAAACGAGCTCAAAACCGAGGAACTGGAAGCAAAAGCCTTTGAGCCTCTGGAGGCGGAAGAACAGGAAGTGGCTGACGACCCCGTTAGACTGTACCTGCATGAGATTGGTAAGCGGCAGCTATTGACGGCTAAAGATGAACGGGTGCTGGCTCGGAAGATCGAAGCCGCAGCCTATATCAAAGGGATAGAACAACGGTACCTGCAAAGATACGGAAAGCAGCCGACCGGAGCGGAAGTGATGCTGGCGATGCTTAAAGAGATTGGGCAGTCAGCACCTATCATCAAGCTCTTGCAGGAACACCTCGGGCTGACGAAGACGGACAACTTTAAAAAAGCTATCTGCGACCCCAAGCTGCTGGAAAGCATAGAGGGGGTCAGCGATCAGCAGTTGCTGCAATCTATCGCTGAAAAGATCAATAAACCTGTGCTCGATACAGCCCAACTACTTGTCAGCCTGTCTTTGAGCTGCGAACTATTGCCGGCCGAGGTTTTAAAGAGTATCGGTGAGCGCGAAAAGCTGTCGGATATCGATAATATGCTGGCGAAGGAAACGCTGGTTGAAGCTATCCAGACACACGAAAAGCAGATAAAAACCTCTCTTGATAGCATCCAGCGGGAAGCAGACAAAGCCGCCCGGCACTTAATTGAAGCGAACCTTCGTCTTGTCGTCAGTATTGCCAAGAAGCATGTCGGGCGTGGAATGACCCTTCTCGATCTTATCCAGGAAGGAAACGTCGGCCTCATCCGGGCCGTGGAGAAATTCG
>Ga0082335_1004678_pt1 | contig 20100 bp, 18 predicted proteins | sample Subgrocontami58m_FD_72375 | JGI IMG/M metagenome (GOLD analysis project Ga0082335, IMG submission 72375) | Subsurface groundwater microbial communities from S. Glens Falls, New York, USA - GMW37 contaminated, 5.8 m (SPADES assembly) (version 2) ... | reverse complement strand
GGGTCGCCACTTCGTACACATTGCGCGAATAGGCAATCGCTTTTTCCAGGGCCGGCTGCGCCGCGGCTGCGCTCAGGTTGAGGAGCTCTTGCGCATCCTTGACCGACAGCAGCGCCTTGGCCTGGTTGACGCTGTCTTCAAACGTGGCTTTGGTGGTATTGAAGTTCAGGGCCGACAGACGCTCGAAAGCGGCGAACTGGGCGTTGGCGATGGTAAAAAGGGCATCCACGCCGGCTTTGTTGGCAGCGGCAAATTGTTCATGGGTCGCGTACATTTTTGATCTCCGAAAAAGTTATTGAATAGGTCCAGCAATCTTGGGTGCAATCGCTTCAGAACTACGAAAATATTGCACTGCAACAAATTGAATTCTACACTCAACTAACTGCCTGTCAAGTATTTTTTTAAAAAGGATAATATTTTTTTGATGTGTTGCACAAAATATATTTAAATCAGTGTGTTGCATTATTTTTTGGGCGAAAGCACCTCAGTCGAATTCAGTGAAATGTATATATATCATATAGTTGGAGCAACACGACCGCTGTCTACCGACGGTCGGGTTAACGTGGGCTTACTTCTTGGGTATTCTTGCCTGCCCGAATCGGCCGGATGGGGCCGGCTTGATATACTGCGCGGCTGTATGGTTGCGCGCATGCCTCGTTCCTGCCTTCCATAGAGCGGCTGCCGGCCGCAACCAAAATGACAAAAACATTCGCGCGAATTTGGCAATTGTTGCTGAGTAATTTCATAACCCAGTTTTCCGAACGGATGTGCTTTTCATCCGTTCGGAAAACTGGGTTGGCGCGCGCAGCGCGCAGGTTTTGGCAAAACCTGCGCGGACGAAAAGCCGTCCGCGCGGATCGTTGATTGCGCACGGATGAAAAACGTATCCGTGCGCAATCAACGATCTTGTATAAGAGCCACCCCAAACCGCCTTTGCTTTTATTCATAGCGCGGCCGTTGGCCGCAACCAACGCAAAAATGTCGCTATCGCTGGAAGCCAGTAACGGCGCGCCTTTCAGACTACCTGTGGATAACATTCGCGCAGAAGTGGCAATTGTTGAGGGGTAATTGCATAACGGCGACTCCGCGGCGACCAAGGTGGCGAGCTTTATTTATCTCGTACCGCCGACTACGGAGCTGATGGCCTATGCCATGTTCGGCGAAACGTAGAGCGTCGCGGCGATGGCGGGAATGGCGCTGGCGGCGATCGGCGTGGCCTTGGTGGTCTATCGGCGCCGGTAGAAGCCGCCGTAGGGGCGGAAGCGGTAGCCGTAGTTCCAACCGGGACGACCCGGCCACCAGGGGTCGCAGTAATAGCTGTTGCGCCGCAGCTCCTGCTCGCGCCTGAGCTCTTCGGCGTGGCGCTGCTCGCGCTGGTTGATCTCCTCGGTGATGCGATCGCGCAACGCCTGCTCGCGCGCCGACTGGATATAGTCCAGCACTTCCGTGTTCACGCCCTGAGCGTGGAATTCGATCGCCTGCGATGCGCTTAAATCGTAGCGCGAACCGGTTTCCCTGATCCTGGCGATGACGTCCTTCGCCGTCGCGCCCTCCTTCGACATGCGTATGAGTTCTGCCAGCGGCAGTTTGGGATCGGGCTTGGGCATCAGGCGCGCGAGTTCCTCGGGCGAGAGCCGCGCGATGGCGCCGCTTGCGTCCGGCGGCGCGGAGCTGGTGGCGCAGCCCAGGAGCAACAGGGCTAAGGTCGAAATCAGAATGGGGCGCAACATAAGCATCGCCATATTAGACCACCCGGCCTGGCATAAGTGCGCTGTGCGGCCGGTCTTTGATGCACGCCGAGGCGCGGCAGGAGCTAACGCACAGAGGCAGTCGCACGCATGCCGCCCTGAACCGAGCTCGGCGTTCCTACGCCGCGTAAAATCGATAGCTGCTCCCCACTTGCTTGGCGCTGTACATGGCGGCATCGGCCGCCTTGACCAGCGCGTCCGCGTCGCGGGCGTCCGTCGGATAGAGCGCGATGCCGATGCTGGCGCCGATGTCGACGCGCTGCGTCCGACTGCCGAGTTGAAACGGCGCAGCGAGAGCAGCAATGATTTTCTTGGCGACGGTTTCCGCCTCCTCGCGTCTGGCGATGTCGGGCAGGATCACGTTGAATTCATCGCCGCCGACGCGGGCTACCGTGTCCGATTCGCGTACCTGTTGCCGGATTCTCGCGGCAACGGCTTGCAACAGATCGTCGCCGGCAGTGTGTCCCAGGCTGTCGTTCACCGGCTTGAACCGGTCCAGGTCGAGGTACAGCAGCGCGAACTGGCGCGAGTCGCGTTTGGCAAGACTGATCGCCTGCTCCAGCCGGTCATTGAACAGCAGGCGGTTCGGCAGGCCGGTGAGGCTGTCGTGATGCGCAACACGCTGGATGCGCTCCTCCGTCAGCTTGTGTTCGGTAATGTCGGTCATCACCGTAAAACCGCCCAAGACCTTTCCTTGGTTTCCGATATGGGGAAGAAGCCTGGCCTCGAGGTAGCGGGTCTCGCCGTTTGCACGCTTGAGCGTCCTTTGGTAAGTGACCGGATGTCCCTGCAGCACTTGCGCAAAATGGCCTGCGATCTCGCTGTAGACCTTTTCCCCTACGGTTTCGCGCAGGTGTCTGCCGACGATGTCCGCCCGGCTAAGTCCGAAAAAATCCGCATAGCGCTTATTGACGAAGAGGCAACGTAGGTTCTCGTCAAAAGCGAGGGTCATGGCCGGAACGTTGTCGGCGAACAGGCGCAGCTCCTCCGCGCTATCGCGCAAGGACTGCTCCACCCGCTTGCGTTCGGTGATGTCGTGCGCGATGGCGATCAACTGGGGCTTCCGGTCCAGCATCGCCTGGCTAAGCGCAAGTTCGATCGGAAAGCGGGTGCCGTCCTTGCGGCGGCCGATCGTTTCCAGCCTGCCAAGATGCTTTCCTCTGCCCGGCAGGCCGACCTCGGCCATATTGATCTCGGGCAGCAGATCGCTTGCGCTGCGTCCGGCGGCTTCGGCGCTGCTGAAGTCGAACATGCGTTCTGCCGCCGGGTTCGAGGATTGCAGGATTCCCTGCAGGTCGAAGGTGATAATGCCCTCGACCGCGTTGTCCAGGATCGCCCGCAGGCGTTCCCGTTCCTGCCCAAGCGCGCCTATCGTACGTGTGAGCGCGCGCAAGGGCAGTACGCTCAGGCTGAGGTAGATCGCCAACGCAAGCGCCAGCCCGAACAAGGCCGCTATTGCGGTATCCTCCAACAACGGAACCAGGGAACGGCTGGTCACAAACCGGCCGACCACCGTACCCGAATCAAACAGCGGCGCGGAGCGCGTCAGGACCGGGGGGGAGATGACCGCTGCGTTTTGAACCAGCACGGCGTTGTCCTCATCCAGGATGTAACGCTTCTCCGCTACGCCTTCGGTGAAGGGATGGGTGGCAACGATGGCGTCCAGCCTGGGGATATCGAAGCGCCACAGATCGGGGTCGGCGTTGATTCTTTGGGTCACAAGCTCGGCATGGGCCGCAGCATCGTTGGCAGTCGCTTCTGCCGCGAAGCTATAGACGACCACCCAGTAACCCAGCGGCAGGGAGACCGCCACCACGATTGAAATGATTGCGGCGATCAAGCGTAGCGTTCTGGCCAGTCCGATATCGGCCATATGCATCGGCTGACTTGTTCCTGCCGCGCCAATTTGCCGGTTGCGGCTGATTGCAGTGGTCGCGGCGATCAACTGCACGCTTCTGGCCGGACCGATGTCGCGAGCAGGCATCGAATCAACTATTGCAAAAGCGCCAGATTCCCGGACTTGGCGAGAACCGCCTGACCTGCGGGCGAGCGGATAAATGCGACGAAGTCCTGTGCCAGCGGCGAGGGGTTGCGGCCAGTGACCAGGTGCAGGGTCTTGAAGTAGGGATAGCGTCCCGCGGCCAGGGCCTGCAGCGTGGGCGTCACCCCGTCCAACGCAAGCGCTCTTATGGCACGGTTTTCCGTTACGATCTGGGTCAGCGTCGTCGTACCGAGCGAGCCCGGAAGCGATTCGAGCGCATCGGCGTTGTCCTGGTCGGTATCGGCCATTCTCAGGCCCTTCCTTGCCAGGGCCGCGGTGATCGCGCTATTCATCTCGGCCGAGAACGCTCGCATCACAATGGTGTCGGCGTCCGCGTCGGGACGCACGACAAGACGTATTGGACTGCCATCGGCCCAACGGCTGACTTGGCCCGAATAGATTTGTACGAGCTGTGGCAGGGTCAGGCCGCCTCCCTTGTATTTTGCCCCCGTGGCGATGACAAACGGTGTTCGGGCATAGGCCCGCGCCGATGCGCCCTGGCGGCTCTCTTCGGGGGTTACGGGCCGCGCGCTGATGCCGATATCCACGGCTCCGGCGAGCACTCCCCTGATCGCGCCGGTGCTGCCCAGACTGGGGGTGACGATCAGTTGCGCGTCCGGCTTGGATTTTTTGAATTCTTGCGCCATCAGCTTCATCGCGCCCAGACCGGTACCGGTGCCGCCGATCTTGATTGAATCGGCGTGCGCGCCGACCCCGGCTATAGCCAATGTCGCGACCATCCCCCAAAGGCAAACGGTGCGGAATGGTTTGAGAAAACTCTGCAGGGGGCGCGCGTCATTTATATTCGTGGCACTCCTCCATAAATGCGCCGAAAGTTCAAATCGCTCTTTCCAAAGGGTACAGGGCAAAAAAACCCTATAATTCCCGGGGCGATTATGCGCGGGAGGGGGAGGCGAGCGTTCTTATTTAACAATATTTTACCTTTGCCACCGCCGGCACGAAGCAGTACTCTCCGCGCGTTGCCTGAACACCGGGGGTAGCGAGGGCGCGGGAATCCGGTTCCACGCGAGATGTAGACAATCCCAAATCTTTCGCCATTTGTGCCAACGCCTGGTTCGTAAGTGACCAAAACCTTATTGACGTAGCGCATCATGACTATGCACCCACCCAAGGTACTCATCACCAAAATCGGCTTCGACGGCCACGACCGCGGCAGCCGTATGGTCGCGTCTTTCCTGCGCGATGCGGGCATGGAGGTGGTCTACACTCCACCCTGGCAGGATATCCCCGCGGTGGTCAAGCTGGCGATGGAGAAAGACGTGGATGTGATCGAGGTGTCGTCGCTTGCCACCGATCACCTGATCGTGCCCAAGCTGATGCAGGCGCTGGGCGCGGCCGGCCTCGCGGATATCGCGGTCATCGTCGGCGGCATCGTGCCCGATGCGGACGAAGCCGTGCTGCTCGATGCCGGGGTGGCGAGGGTGTATCACCCGGGCAGCGCGCTCGAGGAAATCGCGGCGGAGATCGGCCGCCGCGCGCGCGCGCGGCGCGCGGCCAATGTCTGAACAGGAGACGCAGATGAACAAGCCACTGGAGCGAAGCAAACTTATCAAGCACGAAACCGGGCCCGAGCGCTGGCAGCGTGAATACGCCGCGAGCATAGTCAGCGACAAAGTCACGCGCAATCGTTCGGGTATCGACATCAAGCCCTTGTACACGCCGCAGGACCGGCAGGGCGACTATGCCGCCGATCTCGGCTATCCGGGCCAGCCGCCCTACACCCGCGGCATCTATGCCAGCATGCATCGCGGCCGCACCTGGACCCAGCGTCAACTGATCGGCCTCGGCACGCCGCTCGATTACAACGCGCGCCTGCTGGATTTGCTCGCGCAAGGCGCCACCGCGGTGTCGCTCATTCCCTGCAACTCGGTGTTCCGCGGCTATGACATGGACGAGGTCCACGCGGAATTGCTCGGCACCTGCGGCGTGGTGGCGAACACGGTGGAGCACATGGATCAGTGCCTGGCCGGCGTGGATCTGGCACGCACCTCCTGCGCCATGAACGATCCTTCGCCGTTTACCCTGCTCGCTTTCCTGCTAGCGACCGCCAAGAGGCGCGGCGCCGACTGGCGCGCCATCAGCGGCACATCCAATCAGAGCGACTACTTGAGCCACTTCGTCGCCAACCACATGTTCTTTCGCATCGCGCTTCCCGGCGCGCGGCGCATCCTCACCGACCACATCGAATTCTGCAATCGGCACGTGCCCAACTGGAACCCGATGTCGGTGGTGGGGCAGCACATGCAACAGGCCGGCGCCACGCCGGCCGAGGCCATGGCCTTTACCCTCGCCTCGGCGATCCAGTATGCCGAGGACTGCAGGGAACGCGGCATGGCGCCGGATGCATTTTTGCCGCGGTTCACTTTTTTCTTCGACATATCGGTCAGCCTGTTCGAGGAGATCGCCAAGTTCCGCGCCGGCCGGCGCATTTGGGCACGCATCACGCGCGAGCGCTTCGGCGCGCGCGATCCGCGCTCCTGGCGCTTCAAGTTCCACGGCCAGACCTCGGGCGTCGATCTCACGCGGCAGCAGCCGCTCAACAACATTGCGCGCGTCACCGTGCAGGCCATGGCCGGGATCTTTGGCGGGCTGCAGTCGCTGCATACCGATGCCTACGACGAGGCGCTGTCCTGCCCGACCGAATTCGGCGCGCGCATCGCCGTGAACACGCAGAACATCCTGCGCGAGGAAGCCCACCTCACCGACGTGATCGATCCCCTGGGCGGCAGTTACTACATCGAGTCGCTCACCGGCGAGATGGAGCAGAAAATTCTCGGCATCATGGCGCAGGTGGAGGCCGCCGGCGGTATGTTCCGGGCGGTGGAACTGGGCCTCCCGCAGAAAATGATCGGCGCATCGGCGCGCGGCTTCCAGGAAAAAATAGAGTCGGGCGAGCAGACGCTGGTCGGGGTCAACGCCTACCGGGTGGAAGAAAGCACGAGCGAGCACCAGGCGCTGCCCACGCCGGATCCGGCGAAAATGCAGGCGCATATCGCCGCGTTCAAGGCCTACAAGGAGCAGCGCTCGCAGGCCGCGGCGCAAACGGCGCAGGACCACCTGGCATCCGCCGCAGGCGATCCGCGAGAGAACATTTTCGCGCGCGTGGTCGAGGCCGCCGAAGCCGGCTGCACCCACGGCGAGATCTGCGCGACCCTGCGGCGCGAACTCGGTTTCGGCCAGCCGCTGGTCATGGTCTGAAGGAGGCGGGCATGGCAGTCGAAACCGAGACCGGCGCGGAAGTGGCTTCGACCGAACTGGTCGGAGTGCACCACCGACACGCGCAGGGCGGTGCCGTTTGCGCAAGACATCGTCGAGCGCCATGCCGGCGCGCATTGATGCTGCGGCAGGATCCGCATGAAGGCTGAGTCCGGGACGCACGCACTCGCCGCCGTCCTCGCCGGCGAACTTGCGTTGCATGCCGAGAAAAAAACTTGAACCAGCAGGAGCGCCAGGGGTTTCCGGCTTCGATCCTGTGGGTGCTGGTGGCGCTCACCCTGGGCTGGGGGTTCAACTGGCCCATGATCAAGCTGGCGCTCACCGAAGTGCCGGCGCTCAGTTTTCGCGGCGTGTGCGTGCTCGGCGGCGCGGCGGGCTTGTTCGCCGTTGCCGCGTACGCGCGCCTGCCGCTGCGGGTGCCGCGAGGCCAGTGGGGCAGACTGCTGCTGATTGCGCTGTTCAACATCACCGGCTGGAGCCTCTGTACCGTATACGGCATCGGCTACATGTCCTCCGGCCGCGCGGCGATCCTGGCTTTCACCATGCCGTTGTGGGGCGTGCTGCTCTCGGCCTGGCTGTTGAACGAACGCCTGAGCGCGCGCCGCATCCTCGGCCTCTGCCTGGGAATGGCCGCCATGCTGCTGCTGCTGTCGAATGAGCTGCGGGCGATGCAGGCGGCGCCCAAGGGCACCCTGCTGATGCTGAGCGGCGCGCTCTGTTGGGCGATCGGCACGGTGTTGATGAAGCGCTACCCCGTCGATCTGCCCATCACCTCGCTCACCGCCTGGCAATTGCTGCTCGGCGGCGTTCCGATTTACGCCGGCGCGCTCGCATTCGAGCTCGAGCGGCTGCACCCGCTGACGCTGTGGCCCGCGGTTGCGCTCGCCTACAATGTCCTGGTCGCATTCGTGTTCTGCAATTGGGCCTGGTACAAGATCGTCGCCTCGGTGCCGGTGGGCGTATCTTCGCTGTCGACGCTGATGATACCGGTGGTCGGGGTGTTCAGCGGCATGCTGGTGCTCTCCGAGCGGCCGCAATGGCAGGACTACGCGGCGCTCGGGCTAGTGCTGCTGGCGCTCGCCCCGGTGATGCTGCCGCCGGGTTCGATTGCTGCGCTGGGCTCCAAGCGCCGGTGACCCTTAGGCATCGCGCCAAATTAAACTGACTACTTTATTTTCCGGAACGGTAGAAACGCATAGGCTCGCTCACGGCCGACGCCAATAAATAGGTGCAATTTATTATGTCGCGGCGCCTTTGCAAAACGAATTGTGCGGTATCCGATTTCAGCGACGGATATTTTCCATCGTCCGCTATCAGCGGACAGAGGCAATCGGCGCTCCCGGCCAGCGACCCTCCGGTTTCACTCTCCAAAGTCGTCATCCGCAGACTGCGCGGGAGAGGCGACAACAGGCTGTTACACATTTCCCTTCTGGCCTTTCACCAGCCAGTGTGTGAGATCACCGCTGGAAACAAGGGCGAGTACCTTCCCGTTTTCCACAATCGGCAGGTGCCGGAACCGACGCCCGGTGACTAACTCCATTGCCTCGCCGACGGTCGTCGACGGAGGAATGCAGTGTGGATCCTTCGTCATCACGTCGGAGACTTTCGTGCCAATCGGATCAAGGCCGGTTGCCAGTACTTTGTTCAACGCATCCCGCTCCGTGAAGATGCCTATCAACCTTTCCCCTTCCATGACGATCAGGGCGCCGATTTGCTCGGCGGTCATTGTGCGCACGCAGGTCGCGACCGAGGTATCTGGGCCGACGAAGTGGGTTGCATCGAGTTCCCGAAATACCCTGCTCAACGGGGTTCTGCGCCTGTCTCGTAATCTCATGAAATAGACGCTGACGATGACCGCGATCACAATCGCGATGAGCGCGTATACCGGCAGTTTGCCAACAATCATCGTCCGCAGATCCTCCTGCTGCGCAAACACTGCTGGGGAAAGCAGTGACAGAACGACAGCCGTGCCCGACCTAGAAAAGTGCTTTCCCATCGCCTTTGCTCCTCGATTACGGCGCAGATTATTAGCCGGTCTCTGGCTTACCGTTGCTTTGCCCTGTGCCCGGGACTGGCGTCGCCGATCGGAACCATTCTCGACATCTGCAGGTGACCGGATCGTACATTGCGCCTCGCCTATGGGCCGCGTCAAGCATAGCGACGCTACAGCAAGTCCACGCACCCCCGCCATTGGTCGCAGGATGTGACTTGAGCAGTCGCATGAGTGACCGCCCCCGGAGAAAAGCTGCGTCGGTGCCGCCCGCTTGCGGACGACGGAAGGGACGGGAAATATGCGACCCAGGCCAGGTAAGCCGGTATGTTCACAGGAAAGCGCGCCGATCCGGGGATTTTTCGAATTGCTGCGTCGCCAGACGGATCGGTCCTTGACCTGGATCAATATACCCCGTCAAGACCCTTAACATACTTGCCTCTAACTTGACCCCAAGATCAAGCATGAGGAGCGTGTCCGCTGTTACGACCGGGTGGACCCGGCGCGGTACTATTGGAACTTCCGGCCTGCGCGCAGTTTGAACTTGCAGGCGCCAGGGGCCGATATTGCCGGGTCATCCGAGTCGCGCCGGACGGTTATGCCGGCTGACTGGAAAGCGAGAGATGAGACCGACCGCCAGGGGCGCACGTCAACAAGACAATCTTGCCTCCTATTTCGAGGAGCAAGAGGGGCAGCTCGCGCTTGCGGACGGTTCCAGAATCGGTGTGATCGGAGGCGGCCCCGCCGGCTCGTTCTTCGCCTATTTCCTGTTCAGGATGGCCGAGTCCGCTGGCCTGCATATTTCAGTCGATATCTACGAGCCGCGGCTCTTCGACCGCTGCGGGCCCGCCGGCTGCAACCACTGTGGGGGCGTGGTTTCCGAGTCGCTGGTTCAACTGCTGGCAACCGAAGGCATCAATCTGCCGCCAACAGTAGTGCAACGGGGCATCGAATCCTACGTCCTGCATACCGACGTCGGGCAGGTACAGATCGAGACGCCCCTGCAGGAAATGCGTATCGCCGCGGTCTACCGGGGCAACGGGCCGAAACAATCCGAACCAGTCGCTATCGCTGGTTTCGATCGCCACCTTCTCGACCTGTCGGCGACCGTAGGCGCCAAGATAGTGCGCAAGCTGGTGACCGGGTTCGACTGGAATCACGGCATGCCGCAGATCCGGACCGCTGACGGCGATATGGCGACCTATGAGCTGCTGGCAGTCGCGACGGGCGTCAACAGTCAAATTCTGGAGCAGTTGAATAGTCCAGCCATGGACTACCAGTCGCCAGGCACGCTGCGGGCATTCATTTGCGAGTTTCATCTCGGCCAGGCCACGATCAGGCAGTGGCTCGGCAACTCGATGCACGTATTCCTGCTCGACATTCCGCGGCTCGAATTCGCGGCGCTGATCCCCAAAGGCGACTACGCTACGCTCTGCCTGCTTGGCGAAGACGTGGACGAACAACTGATCGAATCGTTTCTTGCCAGCGATGAAGTGAAGGCATGTTTTCCGGACACTTTGGTGCCGACCCCGGCGTGCCACTGCTTCCCGCGGATCAATGTGCGCGCTGCGGTGCGACCCTTTGCGGACCGTATCGTGTGGGTCGGCGACAGCGGCGTCAACCGCCTGTTCAAGGACGGGATCGGTTCCGCCTACCGCACCGCCAAGGCAGCCGCCAGGACCGCTGTATTCCATGGAATATCCAAGGCCGATTTCGAGAAAGGCTTCTGGCCGGAATGCCGGACGCTGATACGGGACAACCGGATCGCAAGACTGATCTTCGGGGTGACGACCTTGATCCAGAAGCTGCGCTTCCTGCGGCGAGGCGTGTTGCGGATGATCGCGCGGGAACAGCGGGACGCAGGAAAGAACCGGCTCATGAGCAGTGTGTTGTGGGACGTGTTCACCGGAAGCGCCCCGTACAAGGAAATACTGCTGCGCACGTTTCACCCGGTTTTTCCGCTGCGGCTGACGTGGAACCTGCTTGCCGCGAATTTGTTACGGACCGAACGCAAAGGCATGAAGGAGGGCGCGAGATGAATTCGGGTAGCCTGGGCAAGACCTACGCGGACGGCGCAATAATCGTCAGGCAGGGGGATTCCGGCGACTGCATGTTCGCCATCCAGAAGGGGCAGATCGAGGTCGTCCGGCGTGGAAAGGACGGGGACGTGCGTGTGGCCGTACTTGAAGAGGGTGAGATCTTCGGCGAGATGGCGATTTTCGAGCGTGAGGCGCGTTCCGCTACCGTGCGCGCGCTGGGAGAAGTTCGGGTGCTGACCGTCGACAAGAAAACGTTCTTGCGCCGTGTCCAGGAAGACCCCTCCCTTGCTTTCAATCTGGTACGCATGATGTCCCGCCGCATACGCAGATTGAGCGGAGAGATCGCCGAGTTGCAACCAGGCGGCGTAGCGAGGAGCCAAGACACTCTGGCCTTGACGGACGCGGAGCGGCGGATCGAACGCCGCAATCGAACGGACCGGCGTGTCACCAAGGACAGACGTTCGGGTGGCAATCGGAGAAGGGACGCGGAAAGGCGAGGAGCCGTTGCGGCCTCGCCCAGCCCGGCCTAGCTTTTCGGCCGGTGTCAGGTGGGAGAGTCGGAATGAAATCGCGAAATGGCAACGGGGTGTTGGAACGCGGCGCGCGGCCGCAGCGGGGACACGCGGACATGGGCGTGACGCCATCGAGCACGGCGTTGCAACAGGCGCTGGTGCAACCCGAGCAACAGCTCAAAGCGCCACCATGCAGCGAGGCTTGCGCGAGCGGCACCGATGCACGCGAATGGATTGCGCTGATTGCGCAGCGCGGGAAACTAGGGCTCTCCAATGTCAACGCCTACACCCAGGCGTGGAATATGGTCGCGGCGGTAAACCCTTTTCCCGCGACGCTGGGGCGCATTTGCCCGCATCCCTGCGAGGCTGCTTGCAGCCGACGCGACAAGGATGGCGCGGTATCGATCAACGCGCTGGAACGTTTCCTCGGCGACTGGGGTCTGCATCGCAAACTGACACTTCCGATGGCCGATCGCCGCAGCTGGAGCGAGTCGGTCGGCGTGATCGGCGCGGGGCCGGCGGGACTTTCCTTTGCGTATCAAATGGCGCGACGCGGCTATCGCGTCACGGTCTATGAAAAACAGGATAAGGCGGGCGGAATGCTGTACTTCGGCATTCCGCAGTACCGGTTGCCCGAAGCGGTGCTCGGCGCCGAAATCCAAAGAATTCTCGATCTTGGCGTCGAGCTGAGGTTCAACACAGCGATAGGGCGCGACATTTCGGTGCGACAGCTCCGCGATCTGCACGACGTGGTTTTCATCGGCATCGGCGCGGGCGCGGGGATAAAGCTCGGTATTGCCGGTGAGGAGGGCGCCGGAGTATGGTCCGGCACCGACTTCCTGTCGGTGCTGAATCGCGGCGGTACGCTTGAGCTTGGCGAACAGGTCGTCGTCGTCGGCGGCGGCAACACGGCGATGGATGCGGCGCGTTCAGCGCGCCGCACCGGCGCGAAGGTGGCCGTGTTGTACCGGAGGACGCGCAAGGAAATGCCCGCGATCGAAACCGAGATCGATGACGCACTGGCAGAGGGCGTGGAGATTGCCTACCTGGTGGCACCGGTTGCGATCGAACGGGAAGGCGGAAAGATCCGTTCAGTGCGGATACAGAGGATGGAACTCGGCGCGCCGGACGGATCCGGACGCCGAAAACCCATTCCGATCGACGGATCGGAGCATGATATTCCCGCAAGCGCGGTGATTGCCGCGGTGTCGCAGGAGCCCGACTGGGAGGGCCTGGGCGAGATCCGAACAGGAAAAATCTGGATTGAAGCAGGATCGCACGGCGCGCTTGGCCAGGGATTCTGGGCGGGCGGGGATGCGTTGGGGCCGCGTATTGCAGGTTTGGCCATCGCGCAAGGGCGGCAGGCTGCCGAGGCGGTGCATCGGCAGTTGCGCGGACTGCCGGCACAATCGAACTCAACGAGCGCTGTCGCACCGCGCGCGTCGGCGAAACCGGACCGCTACCCGGCAATGCCGCGGTCGACCTCGCCCTACAAAGCCGTTGTCGCACGTCTGGCGCAACCCGACATGGAAGTTCAACAGACGATCGGCGAGACGGCGTTTCTCGATGAAGTATCCCGCTGCTTTTCCTGTGGATCGTGCTTTGGCTGCGAGCAGTGCTTCATGTTCTGCAATGCCGGGGGCTTTACGAAACTGCAGCAGGTCAGTCCCGGGCGGTATTTTTCCCTGGGCCTGGAGTGCTGCGAAGCCTGCGGCAAGTGCATTGAGCTGTGCCCCTGCGGATATCTCACGCCGCGCCCGCGGCCCGGTGCGCGCGAGTTCTGAAGTTCACGGCCGCGGCAAGCTACGATAGAATTGCGAATGACCGCCCCGCCAGCAAGCAAGAAAAACGGGGCGCAAAGGAGCCTTCTTGTTTGTGTTCACGACCCCGGGCGACGGCGCCATTTGCGAACGCCTCGCCCAGTTATCTAGCGCCCCTTATTCGTACGCGGAAGTCGGCGCGTTGGAGAACCCGGTCTTCCCAATCGGCTATCTTGCTGATCGGCACCGTGCACTGCTTGGCCGCGGCGCAGCCGGCTATGAACGTGCGAAAGCCGCTTTGCGGCGTTGGGAAATGTTCCATCTTGGTTGGGTGAGGCTGTACCCGTCGGCACCGCCGATCGCGGCAGACACGAGCATAGGAATTTCCGCAAGGTTTCTTGGCGTCTGGAATCTGAACTTTTGCCGCATCGTCTATACGGTGGAGGACAAAGGGGACGTGGAAAGATTCGGCTTCGCTCTGGGAACCTTGCCTGGGCACATTCTCTCAGGGGAAGAACGATTCACGGTCGAATGGCATCGCGCGGATGATTCGGTCTGGTACCATGTTTGCGCATTTTCTCGGCCGGATCAGCTTCTGTCGCGCCTGGGCTACCCTATCGTGCGGCAGTTGCAGAATCGCTTCGCCAAAGAATCGCACGCGGCAATGGCACGCGCCACTGCCATCTGAATTTGGAGACCCCAAGATAGTTCGGGGTGTCTTTCTCTCCTGCACTGTTGCAGTTGCGGCGTTTGCAGAAGCGAAGAAGTCGGGGCTTCCGTCCTCGCTCGAAATTCGACCCGCGCCGACACCCATACTGAACGTTGAGCGTCTGCTTTCGGAAAGCCTAAATGTCGGCTCAGGGTCGAGCGCCCTCTCGTCGAATTCGAAGGACATTCAAGTTGGCTTTCTCGATTTCAATACGAATCTTAAGGCGCAGGCAAGCTGCGCACGCGCGCGATGCGCTGCGCATCCCAATTCGCGAGCGCCCATTCCCAGAATTCGGCAAGCGGCGCGCGGCACAGGTCGCCTAAAGGCGCCTGGCCGAGAAATTTCATGGCTTGCGCCAGCGCGGGTACCGGATCGCGCTCATCCACCGGCGCCGCCCGCGTCTGCTTGGAGAGTTTTTCTCCGGCGGCATTCACCGCCGCCGGCAGGTGCAGGTAACGCGGGATGCGCAGGCCGAGCAGTCGCTGCAGATAAATCTGCCGCGGCGTCGAATCGAGCAGATCCGCGCCGCGCACCACGTCGGTGATCCCCTGTTCGGCATCATCGACCACCACCGCCAACTGGTAGGCATAGGGCCCATCGGCGCGCAGCAGCACGAAGTCGCCGACTTCGGCGGCGAGATCCTGGCGTATGGGTCCCTGAAGAGCGTCTTCGAACTCGATCGGCCCGTGATCCACGCGCACGCGGATCGCGCGAGGTGTTTTTCCCGGCGCGAGGCCATTGCGGCAGGTACCGGGATAAATGAGTGCGCCATCGCGGCTTAGGCTCGAATCCGCGATCTCCCGCCGGGTGCAAGCGCAGGGATAGACCATGTCCTGCGCTTCCAGGCGGGCCAGCGCGGCGCGATAGGCCGCGCTGCGTTTGCTCTGGTACATGATTTCGCCGTCCCAGCCCATGCCGCAGGCTTCGAGCGTGCGCAGTATCCGCTCGGCCGCGCCCGGTTGCTCGCGCGGCGGATCGAGGTCTTCCATGCGCAGCAGCCACGCGCCGCCGCGGCTTTTCGCTTCCAGGTAGCTGCCCACTGCGGCGACCAGCGAGCCGAAGTGCAGCGGCCCGGTGGGCGAGGGGGCGAAACGGCCACGGTATGGGTCCATGCGAGCACTCGATGGGAAGCTCTGATTAAGTTCGTTTCACATCAGAGCTTCCTCTGATTTGGGGGATTTACAAGGGGGCGTCGCCCCCTTGTTCATAACATTCTAAGCAACAATCAAGTGGCGGTGGCCCCAGTGTCGCCGATAGAATAGGCACGTCATCAACCAATTCGGTGCTGCATTGAAGGCCAAAACGAAAACCAGGCTGCTCGACTGGCTCAAACTCGCCGCTTGCGTCGCGCTGGGTTTTCCGGTGCTGATCTATTTCTTGCAGGAGCGGCTGATTTTCTTTCCGCAGCCGCTCACCCAGGATCCGCTGCAAGCCAATCCGGGCGCGGCGATCGAGGAAGTGAGCATGGTTACGGCGGACCGGGTGAGGCTGCACGGCTGGCTGGTAAAGGCGACGCCAACCCAGACGGCTGCGCCGCTGTTGATTTATTTCGGCGGCAACGCGGAGGAAGTGTCCTGGCTCGCCTCGAGCGCAGGCCAATACGCCGGGTGGTCCCTGCTGCTCGTCAATTACCGCGGTTACGGAAGGAGCGAAGGCAAGCCGGGCGAGGCCGAACTGTTTGCCGATGCTCTGCAAATTTACGACTATGCCGCCAGGCGTGCCGGTGACGGCCGCGTCGCCGTGATGGGGCGCAGCCTGGGCAGCGGCGTCGCCGTTTATCTTGCCTCCCAGCGGCCGGTGGCGGGGGTGATCCTGGTTTCGCCTTACGACAGTGTCGAGAGCGTGGCCAAGGGCGTCTATCCTTTCCTGCCGATAAGTCTGATGCTCAAGCACCGCTTCGATTCGCTAGCGCGCGCGCCGGGCGTCAAGGCGCCGCTCTTGTGCCTGGTCGCGAGCGCGGATCGCGTAATTCCGCGGCCGCACTCCGAGCGCTTGTACGCGGCATGGGGCGGGCCCAGGCAATGGCGCGAAATCCGCCCGGCCGACCACGACAGCCTCGCCGGCGAGCCGGATTACTGGCGGGCGATCGCGGCTTTTCTGGCAACGCTGGAGTAGCGCAGCGGCGGCCGCCCACGCCGCCCTGATATAATTTCGGAGACCTATCGGGAGAAGCGCATGGCAACCGTAGACCTCACCAAGGACAATTTCGAGCAGGTCGTCGGCGGCAACGTTGTGGTGATCGTCGATTTCTGGGCGCCCTGGTGCGCGCCGTGTCGAGCATTCGCGCCGACCTTCGAGCAGGCCTCCGAACAGCACGCCGACGTGGTGTTCGCCAAAGTCAACACCGAGGAGGAGCAGGAAGTCGCTGCAGCCTTCAACATTCGTTCCATCCCGACCCTGATGGTGTTTCGCGAGAACGTCATTCTCTACGCCGAGGCGGGCTCGCTGCCGGCTCAGACGCTGGAGCAGGTGATCACCCAGGCCAAGGGCGTCGACATGCCCGCCGTGCATCGGGAGATCGCCGGGCGCGGCGCCGAGGCCTAGGCGATCAGTGCTTCAAAGAAGCTGCTGCGCGTTGCAGCCGTACTTGGCGCGCTGGTTGCGCTAATCATCGCTATCGGAGCACCCATGGGATTATTCAGTGGCACGCGGCCGGACAATCTGGGTGTGCACGACGCTCGCCTGGCGCCACCCAAGCGCACACCCAACAACGTCAACAGCCAAATCGACAGGAATGCGGACCCGCAACATTACATCGAACCTTTGCGCTACACGGGAGATGCCAAGCAGGCCTGGGCGGCATTGAGGCGGGTCGTCGATGGCATGCAGCGCGTCAAGGTGGTGAAATCGGAGCCGAACTATCTCTACGCCGAATTCAGTACCAGGCTCATGGGTTACGTTGACGACACCGAGTTCTGCCTGGACGAGAAAGCCGGCGTGATCCATGTGCGCTCGGCTTCGCGTCTGGGGAGCGGCGATTTCGGCGTCAACCGCGAGCGCATCGAATCCATACGCGCGAAGCTGGCGCAAAGGTGAATTGGCAGCTCAATATCACAGCAGCGATGCCAGCACTTCCTGCTAGTCCATGCGCTTCCGAAACCAGCGCAGCGCTTCAGGACGAACACATTGGAGGTCAACATGCTAAAGGTTCGCAAGAGCAATGAGCGCGGTTACGCCGACCACGGTTGGCTGAAGTCTTTCCACACTTTTTCTTTCGCCGATTATCACGATCCCGAGCACATGGGGTTCGGCAGCCTGCGCGTGATCAACGAGGACCGCATTCTCCCCGGCAGCGGCTTCGGCACCCACGGCCACCGCGATATGGAAATCATCAGTTACGTACTCGAAGGCGCGCTGGCGCACGAGGACAACATGGGCAACGGCTCCAGCATCGTTCCCGGGGACGTCCAGCGCATGAGCGCGGGCAAGGGGGTGCTGCATTCCGAGTACAACCATTCCGAAGACGGGGTCACGCATTTCCTGCAGATCTGGATCGAACCCAATGTCACCGGCATCCGGCCGAGCTACGAGCAGAAGCATTTCGATGCCGCTTCCAAGCGCGGCCGCTTGCGGCTGATCGCCTCCGGCGATGCGCGCGACGGTTCGGTGCTGATCCATCAGGATGCCTCCGTTTACGCGGCGCTGCTCGACGGCGCCGAGCGCATCAGCCACAAGAGCGCTCCCGGGCGCAAAGCGTACGTGCACGTGGCCCGCGGCAAGCTGACCGTAAATGGCCAGCCGCTGGAGGCGGGAGATGCGCTCAAGGCGAGCGGCGTGGCCGAACTGGTGCTGGAAAAAGGCGTGCAGGCTGAAGTGATTCTGTTCGATTTGGCTTGAATAAGGAGTCATTGCCTGGCCCGCGAATCGGATGAAAATACGTTAGTATTCGCGCTCGGCCGCTCAGTACCTAAAGAGAATAAAGAGGCGGCGATTCATAACATCCGGAAGGGAATACCATGAAGATCTACTATCACCCGGCATCAACGACCAGCCGTCCGCTCATGCTGTTCGCGGCAGAGAACGGTCTCGCTATCGATTTTCAAGTTGTCGACTTGTTCACCGGCGAGCACATGCAGCCGCCCTACGAGCAGATCAATCCGAATCGCCTGGTCCCTGTGCTCGAAGACGGCGATTTCCGCTTGACCGAGAGTTCGGCGATCCTCAAGTACCTCGCCGACAAGAGCGGATCGCCCGCCTATCCGAAGGACCTGCGCGCGCGCGCGCGGGTCAACGAGATGATGGATTGGATCAATACGCAGCTCTGCCGCGATCTCGCCTATGGGCTGGTCTACCCGCAGATGTTTCCAGGCCACAAGCGGCCGACCGACGAGGCGCAACAGGCAACGCTCGCCTGGGCGAAGGAGCGCGCCAAGGCCTGGATGAAGGTGCTGGACGAAAAGCTGATCGGCCCCGGGAACGCCTATCTGTGCGGCGACAAGATCAGCATTGCCGACTATTACGGCGCTGCTTTCGTCGCGCTTGCCGAAGCGATCCGCTCCGACCTGTCGGCCTACCCCAACGTCAAACGCTGGCTCGGCAACATGAAGGCGCTCAAGAACTGGAAAAAGGTGAACGAGGTTTTTGACGGCTTCGCCGCATCGATGAAGGATGTCCCGTTCGAGACGGTGTAACAGCAGGCCCTTACGCCAACCAAGGAGATTCGACCATGATCAGGAAACTCCATCACAACGCCTATCGCTGCCGTGACTCGGAAGAGACGCGGCAATTCTATGAGGACTTTCTCGGCCTGCGCCTGGCCGGCACGCTCGATATCAAGGAGACCAAGAGCGGCCGCAAGACCAATACGCTGCATACCTTCTATGAACTCGACGACGGCTCTTATCTCGCGTTCTTCGAGGCGCCGGACATGGCGTTCGAGTTTAAACACCAGCACGACTACGATCTGCACATCGCCCTCGAGGTGGAGGAGCCCGTGCTGGAACAGATGCTGGCCAAGGGACGGGCGCGGGGAATCGAAACCCGCGGGATCTCCGACCATGGGTTCATTCACTCGATCTACTTCCGCGATCCGAATGGCTACGTCATCGAACTGACTGCGAAGATGCCCGACCATGCGCGCGCGATGGATCCGACGACCAACGCTGCACGCGCCAAGCTCGACCAGTGGAGTGCGCGCAAACTGCAGGAGACCACGGTACCGACCTGAGACCAAGCACTATGGGGCGCTGGTCGAGACTCGATGCCGGAAAAGGGACCTGCCGCAGCGATTGGACTAGGTACTCATGCGATACACACTTCGATACGCGGTGGCCGGGATCGCGGCAGTTCTGTTGTCGGCGTTGCTCGCCGGAAATTCAGATCGGGTCCTGGCCGCCGAGGTGAAGGCGATAAAAGCGCAGGCGCGCTTCAGCCGCGGCCTGCTGTGGCGCGTGTCCAAGCCCGGCGTTGCGGCGAGCCACGTATTCGGCACCATGCATATCGCGGATCCGCGCGTGCTGCTGATCCCCGACGCGGTGATGCAGGCGCTGGCGCAGGCAAAGACCTACGCCATGGAAATCCAGTTCAATCCGGCCGTGGAAGCGCGTTTTTTCGAGGCTGCGCAGTTCGAGGACAGCCGCCGGCTCGAGCCGATGATCGGGGCCGAGGCCTACGCGCAGGTGCGAACGAACCTACGCCTGCGCGAGGTGCCGGAGGAGATCATCGCCCGCATGAAGCCCTGGGCGGCGCTTGCCAATCTCACCGTCACTCCGGAGGATTACGCTCAGTCCACGCTCGATCAGAAGCTGTATGCCCTGGCGCGGGCGCGGCGCTTGCGCACCTTCGGCCTGGAGGGCATAGAGGAGCAGATCGCGGTGTTCGACGGCATTCCGCTAGACACCCAGGTGGCGCTGCTCAAGCATGGCCTGGCCGAGCGCGAGCATTTCGTCGGTCTGATCGAACCCGCCATCCAGGCCTGGCTCAAGCGCGATCTGGCTTTGCTGGATGCGGTGCACCAGCGCACCATCACGCGCTTTCCGCAAATGGCCGAGCACTATCGCGCGCTCACCAGGCACATCGTCGAGAACCGCAGCGTGGTCATGGCGCATCGCCTGTTCCTGCCCCT
>Ga0082335_1004676_pt1 | contig 20105 bp, 18 predicted proteins | sample Subgrocontami58m_FD_72375 | JGI IMG/M metagenome (GOLD analysis project Ga0082335, IMG submission 72375) | Subsurface groundwater microbial communities from S. Glens Falls, New York, USA - GMW37 contaminated, 5.8 m (SPADES assembly) (version 2) ... | reverse complement strand
AGGGCCTTCAGTTCCAACTGGCGGTTTCACTTCACGCCGCTAATGACAAACTGCGAGATGAGCTGGTGCCCATCAATAAAAAATACCCGCTGGAGCAACTGATTTCCGCCTGCAAAGAATACAGCCGTAAAACAGGCCGGAACACCTTTATCGAGTACGCCCTTTTCAACAAGATAAACGATTCCCCGGACGACGCCGAAAGCCTGGCAAAATTACTGGATGGGTTGCAATGCTCCATCAACCTTATTCCGGGCAATCCAACCAGTTCCAGCTTTACTCCATCTTCCCGCGCAACCGCGTTAGCGTTTCAGAAAATAATGATGGCAAGCGGCATCAGGACCATGCTCCTTGTTTCCCGGGGAGCCGACATCGAAGCCGGCTGCGGACAACTGCGAAGCCGGCGGATTGAGCCAGCCTCAAAAGTAAAACGACAACGGTCTTGAAAACCGTTGTCCCCGTAAGGGAAACGTGGATTCGAATCCCACCACTATTGTTGCATCGGAAACCTATTTCCTGTTTTTATCAGGGGACCGCAGAGGCGGTCCCACAGCCGCCCCGTCCAAGCTGCGGCGCAGTTCCACGATACGGTCGCGCAGCAAGGCGGCTTTCTCGAATTCCAGGTTTCTTGCCGCCGCCTTCATCTGCGATTCAAGGTCCTTGACCAAACGTGCTATCTCGTCCGGAGAAGTCGGGCCGGCAGTATAAGGAGCCTGCGGTTCGGCGACAGCCTTGACTCTTTCTGTAATATCCTTTATGGCTTTTCTTATTCCCTGCGGCGTGATGCCGTGGTTCCTGTTGTACTCTTCCTGGATGCCACGGCGGCGGACAATCTCGTCGATGGCTGCTTTCATGGAACCGGTAACGGTATCAGCGTACATGATTACGTGTCCGTCAATATGCCGCGCCGCACGTCCCATAGTCTGAATCAGGGCTCCGGCCGACCTCAAATAGCCTTCTTTATCGGCGTCGAGGACGGCAACCAGACTTACTTCGGGCAGGTCTAGTCCTTCCCGAAGAAGATTAATACCGACAATGACGTCGTAAACCCCGAGACGCAGGTCGCGCAGTATCTCGACCCTTTCCAGAGTCACCACTTCGGAGTGCAGATAGTGTGTCTTGATACCCAGCTCGCCGAGGTAGTCGGCAAGTTCTTCCGCCATGCGCTTGGTCAAAGTCGTCACCAGGCAGCGTTCGCCCTTGTCCACACGAGCCCTGACCTGCTCGATTAAGTCGTCAATCTGCCCTTTGGTCGGCTTAACTTCGATGGTCGGTTCCAGAAGTCCGGTAGGACGTACCAGTTGCTCCACCACCTGCTGGCTGTGCTGCAGCTCATAGGGCCCCGGCGTGGCCGAAGTGTAGATCACCTGGTTGACGTGCTGCTGGAACTCTTCGAAATTAAACGGCCGGTTATCGAGAGCGGAAGGCAAACGGAACCCGTAATCGATGAGGGTCTGCTTGCGCGAGCGGTCGCCTTTATACATGCCGCGTATTTGCGGCAGGCTCATATGCGATTCGTCGATAAACAACAGGTAATCCTCGGGAAAGTAATCGATAAGCGTCCACGGCGGGCTGCCAGGAGCTCTTTCGGAAAGGTGGCGGGAATAGTTCTCGACGCCGGAGCAGTAACCTGCTTCGCGAAGCATTTCGAGGTCGTAGTGCGTCCGGGAATCGAGACGGGCGGCTTCGACAAGCTTCCCCTGCCCCTTTAATTCCGTCAGCCGCTCGTCCAATTCCTTTTCGATGTTCGTGATCGCCCGCTGCAGCTTGTCCGCTGAGGTCACGAAGTGCTTTGCCGGATAAATATCGATTGACTCCAGTTCGGCAAGGATTTCGCCGGTAAGCGGGTCGATTTCGACAATGCGCTCGACGTCGTCGCCGAAGAATTCGATGCGCAAAGCCAGGTCTTCGTAGGCCGGCTGAATCTCCAGCGTATCGCCCCGGATGCGGAACCGCCCGCGGGTAAAATCGACGTCGTTCCGTTCGTACTGCATATCGACCAGGGAATGGAGCAGCTTGTGCCGGTTGCAGGTCTGTCTCCGCTTCAGGCTGAGAACGAAGCTGCGGTACTCTTCCGGCGAACCCAGTCCGTAGATACACGACACGGACGCCACGATGACGACGTCGCGGCGTTCGAAAAGGGCTTTAGTGGCAGCATGGCGGAGCTTATCGATCTCGTCATTGATATCGGCGTCTTTTTCGATATAAACGTCGTTCTGGGGGATGTAGGCCTCGGGTTGATAATAATCGTAATAACTCACGAAGTACTCGACGGCATTATTGGGCAGGAACTCCTTGAATTCCTGGTAGAGCTGGGCGGCCAGGGTTTTATTATGGCTGATGACCAGGGCGGGCCGCCGGGACTGGGCGATAACGTTAGCCATGGTAAAAGTCTTGCCGCTTCCGGTCACGCCGAGCAAAGTCTGGTGTTTGTAGCCGTGCTGAAGCCCCTCGACCAGTTTGGCCGCCGCCTGCGGCTGGTCGCCCATCATCTGGAAATCGGAGACAATTTCGAATTCAGGCATAGTTGATACTCAAGGATTAGTATAACGTCCGTGAGGTTTGGCGTTCAAATAGTACCTTGTGGTACCGAAATAGGATTCGTTTTCCCTGCCTGGATATAGATAATCCGAGCGTTTGTTCAACGTCTTGCCAACTACAGGACATTTAATGTTAGCCCAAAGTTAATCTAAAATACTTCTTTTGAATAATGTCGCACGCAGGCCGCTTAGATATAGTTAAATCGTTGATGAACAAATGTCCGTCAGGTTTTGAGGAAAGGCAAAACATTATGGAACTATTTGGTGAAATCCAGAGCATAATCGGTCAAAGACTTAGCGTTGACCCTGAAAAAGTGACAAGAGACGCTCATCTCCAGTTTGATCTGGGCGCTGATTCGCTGGCGATTTTGAACCTGTCAGCCGATATCAGCCGTAAATATGGTATAGAGGTACTTGGCGAAGACATCGTGGAATTGGAGAACGTCGGTGAACTGGTTACATTGGTTGAGTCAAAAGTCAGTATTTAGATTGAAAGGATTTCACGATATGTCCCCCGGTATCTGGAATTATATTCTTCTTCATCACTGATTTTTCCCGGACCTATTATCTATCAATAAATGGAATAAATGGAGGTGTCCGATGGAATACCCGAGGATTTTCAAAGGGCGTCTGGATAGCTTTCGTGTCAAGCCAAATCTTCCGGATTACCAAAAGATGCGTGATAATTTCAGATGGGAAGATATTTCTTCCGAGCTTGCGTGGTTCGACCGTGACCATATTAATATCGGATACATAGCCGCGGATGCCCACCTGGAAACCGACCGCCGGAATAAAAAAGCTCTTATATGGGAGAGCCAGCGAGGCGAGGTTGAAGAGTACACGTTTGCCGATATCGCGAAATTAAGCAATAAATTTGCAAACGTGCTGGTGAACGAGGCCGGCGTTCTTCGAGGAGACCGAGTTTTTTTCTTTCTCGAGCGCGTCCCCGAGATATTTATCGGCATTTTGGGCGCCCTGAAGGCTGGTGCTGTCTTCGGTCCGCTATTTTCAGCCTTCGGGCCCGACGCTGTGAGAGACCGTCTGTTCGACAGCAAGGCAAAGGTGCTGGTAACCAGTCCCTTGCTGAAAAAGAAAATCGCTGAAATCATTCCAGGCCTGCCGAACTTGGAAAAGATTATCGTGGTGAACCGGAGAAACGATGTACTCGATGCAGGCGACCTTTCTTACGAGGCGGCGATGGAGCGTGCCTCTGACAATTTCCAGACTGTCCGTACCAGCAAGGAAGACTATGCCATCATGCACTATACTTCGGGCACTACCGGAAAACCAAAAGGGGCCGTTCATGTGCACAACGCCGTTATCGGCCACTATGCTACGGCAAAGTATGTTCTAGACCTTCATCCCGATGATATCTACTGGTGCACGGCTGACCCCGGCTGGGTAACCGGCACATCATACGGAATGTTTGGTCCCTGGTCGAACGGTATTACTCAGTTCGTGTATGAAGGCGTGTTTAGCGCCAGACAATGGTACAAAATGCTGGAGAAGTGGAAGGTAACGGTCTGGTACACCGCCCCAACGGCTATCAGAATGCTGATGAAAGCCGGGGATGATTTGCCTGGGAAGTTCGATTTAAATTCTGTACGCCACGTCTGCAGCGTAGGCGAGCCGCTGAATCCGGAAGCGGTAATGTGGGGAGAACGGGTTTTAGGAAAATCCATACACGATAACTGGTGGCAGACTGAAACGGGGTCCATCATGATCGCCAATTATGCGATCCAAGATATCAAACCGGGTTCGATGGGACGTCCTTTTCCTGGCATTACCGCCGGTATTATCGATGATAACTTCGATGAGCTGCCCGCAGGCCAGGAAGGGAATCTTGCTATAAGGACTGGTTGGCCTTCCATGTTTCGTACCTACTGGGAGAAAAACGACTTGTACCAATCGCGCTTTAAGAAGGGGTGGTACATAACCGGCGACAAGGCTCGGAGAGATGACGAGGGCTATTTTCATTTTATAAGCCGTGCCGATGACGTCATCAACGCGGCCGGGCATAAAGTCGGGCCGTTTGAAGTGGAATCGGTATTGATGGAGCACCCTGCCGTTGCCGAAGCGGGCGTTATCGGGAAGCCTGACCCGATAGCTACGGAAGTGATAAAAGCGTTCGTCTCCCTTAAAGGCGGCTTCGAGCCAGGGGAAGATCTGAAGGAAGACATTAAAAGATTCGCCATGAAGCGCCTCTCAATGGCTGCTGCTCCCCGAGAAATTGATTTTGTAGATTCCCTTCCTAAAACGCGCAGCGGCAAGATCATGCGCAGGCTTCTGAAGGCCAAAGAACTTGGGTTGCCACTAGGCGACACATCGACTCTTGAAAACGATTGAGCGAGGTAACGTTGATGCTGCTTCCCGAGGATTTTTTCGACTTGCAGGAATACGAATACCGGGACGTATTTCAGCCCGATGCACCGGTGTGGACTGCACTCGACCGCTTACCCGCTTATATCGCTTCGTTTTTTAATAGGCCGTGGCCGCTATTTAACTACGTCGGGGCTGTGGACAGGCCACTGGTCATAATAGGTTCCACAGTGCGGAACGACCTGGGCATCCGTCCCTCGGGAGCCAATAATGTAGTTCAAGCTTTTGAAGGTGAAAATCCCGTAGAAAACGCGGCTATTATCATGCCCGGCGCATACCTGTTCGACAACAGAATTATTGTTGGCCCGCGCACTGTAATCGAACCAGGCGTGCTTATTAAAGGACCGACCGTACTCGGCGCCGATACTGAAGTGCGTCAAGGCGCGTACCTGCGGGGTAATTGCCTTATTGGGAACCGTTGCGTCGTTGGCCACACCACGGAGATTAAAGGTTCTATCATGATGGACGGAGCAAAAGCGGGTCATTTCGCCTACATTGGCGACAGCATTCTCGGCAAAGACGTAAACCTCGGGGCTGGCACCAAACTGGCAAATCTGAAAATCATTCCCGGACCGATTATAATTGCAGCTAACAGAAAACACTACAAAACTAACCGCCGCAAGCTTGGTGCTATCCTTGGCGACCGGACTGAAACCGGTTGCAATTCAGTCGCTTCACCCGGCACGTTGATGGAGCGTGACTCTATCGTGTTTCCCTGCACCGCCGTACCGGGTGGATACTACCCGAGAAATTCTCATATCCGGCCGTCCCCTCCTTGCATTGAAATCGGAGATAGCCGTTAAGACGGGACCGCAAGTGCCAGATTTCCTGCCATATTTATGAAACATGGTTATTTGTTGAAATAGGCAGTCGAAAAGGCTTGTCAAAATGAGAATAGAAGTAAACAAGTTTGGGATAGGAGTCGATATCGAAAATATCGACCGCTTCGCCGGCTCTGATTTTGTCCGGGATAGCGCAATTGTGAACAGTATATTTACCCAGAGTGAACAGGAATATTGTTTTTTGTATAAAATTGCCGCTCCTCATCTCGCCGCCAGGTATTGTGCCAAGGAGGCGATTACAAAGGCGCTGGCAAGTATCGGTACTAACGGCATCAATTACAAAGACATAGAAATAATCAACGAACAGGCCGGGCCTCCAGTGGCCGTAATTGAAAAAGAAGGCGTTCACGATTTGCAAGTATATCTTAGTCTTTCACATTGCAGAGAAAAGGCTGTGGCTTTCGCAGTTATCATCCGGACAATCTAATTTTTGCCCTTACCGGATATGTAAAAGCAATCATACCAGCGATACTTCAGCAGACCGATGCCTCCAAAAATCGTTCACCGCGCGAAAAGAATCTGGTTGATCGCTTTGGCGACGCCGCTGTGTTCGGCATCGAGGGTAACGTGGTGGGCGATGGCTTTCAATTCGTCGGAAGCGTCTCCCATCGCCACGGCGAAACCTGCCCGGGAAAGTATCGAAGCATCGTTCGGCCCGTCGCCAACGGCCATCACTTCATCCAGGGATATATCCATATATGCCGTCAATACCTCAAGGGCATTGCCTTTCGAAACCCCCGGGGCTAGGACGTTCACAAAATCAACGCCGGGAAAAGTGGGTGTCCGGTTCGTTGAAAAGCAAAGATTATCGCCGAAGTGCTGCCGAAAGGCGGCGGCTTTGGCCTTTTCTTTCGCAGAACGGGCTATGATCGTCCCCTTAATAATCCTTTCTTCGCGCTCGATCATGGCGAAATCGGCGATAACCGGTTGGGCAAAGAACACCTGACGGCGGACATCCGCCGTCCACGAATCCCGTTCGATAAAAAGCCGACGGTCCGAATATAGTTCGATATCGATCCCGCTATCGTGAGCATAGGCGATTATCTGTTCCACCATGGCGGCTGATATCGGTTCGGCGAAAACCTCATGATTCAATTTTGGATCGCTGACCAGAGCCCCGTCGAAAGTAGTATGGAAACCGTCGAGTCCCAGCTCATTGATGAGGGGCACACAGGCAGAAACCGACCGACCGCTGGCAAGGGAAACCTTTATTCCCGAGGAAACGACTCTGGCTAAAGCCTGTTTATCTTCTTCTGAAACCGTACCCTGCTTGTTCAAAAGCGTACCGTCGATATCTAATACCAGAAGCTTAATGCGATTTTCGATGGGATAATTCCTTTACCGTGTATTTTGCGGGGCGAGATCAATTCTGTGATGCGAGGCTTTACTATTATAGGTCACGCGACGTTATGTAAGCAACGCCAGGGTGTATACTGTACCCCATGAACGGCGTCTTGACCAAACGTGATATCCGCAAACTTATCGAGCAAAATCCTCCGCTGCTGGAGGGTTACGTCGACCTCGAATCACAACTGCAGCCCAACGGCTTGGATATGACTATTCGCAACATCGCATCTATCGACGACGCGGGACAGATCGCGGCCAGTGATAAAGACCGGCGGGTCTCCAAAACAAGCCTTCTTGATTTCGATGCTTCCGGTTTTATCGACTTAAAGCCCGGACCTTATATGGTCACCTACAACGAGATCGTTACCCTGCCTGTGAACGTGATGGCGCTGGCGCGGCCGAGATCGAGTCTGCTCCGCTGCGGCGTCACGGTCGGGGCAGCGGTTTGGGATGCCGGATATTCCGGGCGTTCGCAGTCGCTGCTGGTAGTCTACAATCCGCACGGTTTCCGCCTGCAAAAGAACGCACGAATATTGCAGCTTGTTTTTTTTACTCTGACACTGGAAACGCAAGGTTATAACGGAGCCTACCAGAAAGAAAACATCAAGTAGAGCCTAAAGGAGATAACGCATGAGTTTTTCCTTCAAGCAGACTTTGCTTCTTTTCCTTATTCGGTAGTTCTCGCGGAGGTCCTTAGTCCAGAAAGCTGATTTCGGCTGAGGGTCTGGGCTTGGTGGAAACTTCGATTCCGCCGTCACGAAACAGAGCGACAAACTTGTCGTCGGCATATTTCCCGAAACTGACGAACCGCTTGATGCGGGCGTTAACCAGCATCTTGGCACAGAGAACGCACGGCGTGTGCGTGCAATAGATGGTGCAGCCTTCCAGGCTGACGCCGTGTAACGAAGCTTGAATGATGACGTTCTGCTCGGCGTGGATACCGCGGCAAATCTCGTGTCTCGTCCCTGAGGGGATGCCGAGTTCGTCACGCATGCAGCCTAGGGAAAGACAATCCCTGGCCCCGGCCGGCGCCCCGTTATATCCGCTGGCCAGTATATGCTTGTTGACCACCGCCACCGCTCCCACCATATGCCGCTGGCAGGTGGCCCGCTCGGCCACTACCGAGGCGATCTTCAAGAAATACTCATCGACGTCCGGTCTGGTTACTCTTCTACTCATTTTTTATCCTGGCGATTACGTTTTTCGTGCTTTCTATAAGGTTGGGCAGCGATAACTCGTTGAGAAGGGTATAATCGGCCACGGATATCGGGCCGCTTTTGTTCAGTTTTTCGATTTCCGCTCTGTCGCGGCTGGCGGCTTCCATCGCTGTCAGAGGGCGCACCCGCCTTCCGGCCAATCTTGCCTGCCTTGTTTTTGGTGAAGCCCAAACCGCGACCACGCAGAACTTGTCGCCGTAGTGCTCTTTGAGGAAGAGATACTCTTCCCAGGAATAGAGACCGTCGATGACTACGTCGCCCAATTTGAGCGCCGCATCGATTTTAGACTGGTTCAATATCGCGTATGCGGCCATGCCCATTTCGACTCTTAGCTGCTCGCGTACGGCTCGCTCGTTGGCCTCGTTAAGAGGCAAGGCCCGCTTTTTCACCTCTTCATCGGTGACGTCGCCGAACCTGATCCGCGTAAAGCCGCTGCTTTCGAAGAGCCGGGCTACTTCCGATTTTCCGGCTCCGGTCATGCCTACGATAGCTACTACTTTCATGGCAAAGACCTATTATATAAGCCGTGGGGATAAATGACAACGAAAATTTAAACTAAAAATTAAATAACCAAATGCCAAGTCTAATGACCAAAACAGGCAAACGATTTATATAGATTGCTTCGGTTCGAATCGATTTCGAATCTCGCAATGACATTTGAGGGAGCATTCGGCAGGCACAAACTAAAAACTAAAAGCTATGAACTAATAGCTATCAGCTAAAAGGTTAAAATACCCTGTGTTATAATCAGCGCGAGAAAAGCACCTTGCCGAAAGTATTGAATTTAGCCGACAGAATTGAAAAACAACTGCCCCCGCAGTTGGTCGAGTTCATGGAATCGACCGCACTCATCGCCGGCGGACTGGGATGGCGGCTCTATCTCGTCGGTGGCACCGTCCGCGATCTTCTCCTTGGCAGGCCTAACTACGACCTCGATATGGTCGTAGAAGGCGACGCCCTCGCTCTTGGAAAACGCCTCACCGAAACCAGGAAGACCGGCATCACGGTGCACTCCCGCTTCGGCACGGTAAAGCTGCGCTGGCAGAGCTGGACGATCGATATCGCCACTGCCCGCACCGAAACCTATGCCAGGCCGGGAGCGCTGCCGGAAGCCAAGCCCGGATTGCTTGCAAACGACCTTTTCCGGCGTGACTTTACCGTTAATGCCATGGCCGTAGAGTTGTTTTCCGGACGGTGGGGACAACTTATCGACCTTTACGGAGGCCTGAAAGACCTGAAAGCCGGGTTGATTCGGATCCTTCACGACAACAGCTTTATTGACGACGCTACCCGCATCTGGCGGGCAATTCGTTACGAGCAGCGGCTCGATTTTGTCATCGAACCGGCCACGCTGCGCTTGCTGAAACGGGACATTCCCCGGCTTGACACCATCAGCGGCGACCGCATCCGGCACGAGTTGGAATTGGCCTTAAAGGAATCAGCCCCGGAGAAGGTCTTGCGCCGGGCAAGCGATCTCCGCGTCCTGGCAAAAATTAACCCGCGGCTAAAGGGAAACGACTGGCTGGCGGAGAGATTTCAGGCGGCGCGTGAATATACCCGCCCCGATTCGCCGCCCGTACCGCTTTACCTTTCTCTTCTTGCCTATCCGCTGCCGGCTCACGACATAGAGGACATGATCGCTTTTCTTCATCTGCCGAAAACGGAAGCTCAGGTTCTGCAGGAAACGGCGGAGCTGAAGTCCGTGATAAAACTTCTGGATAAGCCAAAGCTAAAGCTAAAGCGCAGCGAGATTTTCCGCTTGCTTACCGGATATGCTGCCGCGGCATTGGAGACCAATCTCATTGCCGCCGATTCCCCGGCGGTGCGGAAACACATCCGGCTGTTTCTCACAAAATTGCGTTATGGCAAGTCCGCCATAACCGGCGAAGACCTGATAAAACTCGGGGTACCGCAGGGCCCACAGGTAAAAAATATCCTGGGAAAGCTCCTCGACGCCCGCTTGGACGGCAATGTACGCTCCAGGAAGGGTGAAGAGGAGTTGGCGAGCAGTTGGATCTTGAGCTGTACCCGCCACGGCGGGTGCTAATGCTCGTGGTTGTGCTCTTCCTCTTCGTCGCCGATTTCCCGGATCGCTTCAAGCAGAGCATCGGTTTGTTCCGGCTTTCCGACGCTAATTCGAATACAGTTCCGCAGCAGCGCATTGTCGAAATAGCGCACCAGTATGCCTTTTTGCTGCAGTGATTGCTTGAATATTCTGGCGCCGCCTCGCATAACTTTGCAAAGAATAAAATTAGCCTGTGAAGGGAATACCTGAAGCCACCCGAATTGTTGCAACTCGCGAAACAGTCTTTCCCTCTCAAGGACTATCGCTTTCACGTTTTCCATCAGGTAGTCGAGGTCTGCCAGCGATTCCTTTACCGCGATCATGGCTGCGACATTAACGTTGTAAGGCATCTTTATCCGCATAATGTAGTCTGCGATATTCTCCGGAAAGAGGCCGTAGCCTATTCTCAACCCGGCAAGGCCGGCCCACTTGCTGAAAGTGCGCAATATCATCAGGTTCTCATAATGCCCGATCGCTGCCGCCAGCGTTTCTCCGCAGAATTCGTAATAAGCTTCGTCGAGTAACACCGGCACGCCGGTATCCAACAGATCGAGAATATCATCTCGCGGCATGAGCGTACCGGTCGGATTGTTCGGATTGGCCAGGCAAACCAGCTTGGTTTTATTCGAAACGGCCGCCTTCAACGTCCTGATATTGACGGTGTAGTTTTCGTCGCGAGGAACTTCAACCCACGAACCGCCGCAAAGTTTGGTGCTGAAGTTGTATATACCGAAAGTGGGCGTGCACGATACCACTTCATCACCGGGATTGACCAACAGGCGGATAACCAGATCGATAAGCTGATTGCTGCCGCTGCCCGCCACGATGTGCCTTCCATCGATATTGAGATACCCGGCCAGCAATTCCCTTAGCTTTGTCTGTTTATCGTCGGTGTAGACATGGAAATCGGCATATTTTCCCAGGGCTTTCTTCACCCGCGGGGAACAGCCGTACGGATTTTCGTTAGCGTCCAGCTTGATGATGTCTTTTACGGCAACTTCAGTCTTTCCCTCCAGGGTCTCGGGCGATGTCGCCCCGGAATATGCCATAAAATTAACCAGGTCCCGCCTGATCAGTCTCTCGATGTTAAAATCCGGTTCCATTATTTCCTCCCTAATCCTTCGATACGAGTAAATAATCCAATCTATTCGGTCATGCGCTGCTGTACAGCACGCGCATGTGCCCCAAAACCTTCGGCCTCAGCTATCATCCGGGCGGCGGGACCCAATTCCTGTATCGCCGCTTCGTTGACGTCGATAACGTTGGTCAGCTTGATAAAATCGAGCACGTTCAGCGGCGAACTAAACCGCGCCGTACCGCCGGTCGGCAGGACGTGACTTGGCCCGGCAACATAATCGCCCATCACCACGGTGGCTTTCTTTCCGGTAATGATGCACCCGGCGTTCTTCAGGTATTTCAGGTAAGCAGCCGGCTTATTTACCATCAAACACAGGTGCTCCGGGGCGTAGGCGTTTGCCAGCTCGATCATTTCCTCAGGGCTGTCGACGACAGCGATAACCCCGTTACTTTCCAGAGAACGTTCGGCTATTTCGCGACGGGGTATAGTGCTCAACTCTTCTTCGACTTCCCGCTTTACATTGACCGCCAACTGCATCGAATCGGTAACCAGGATTGCCGACGCCATGGCATCATGTTCGGCCTGTGCCAGGATATCGGATGCGCAATAAGCCGGGTCGGCACCTGTATCGGCCAGTATCAACACCTCACTGGGGCCGGCCAGTCCGTCGATCCCGACTACCCCGTACACCAGTCTTTTGGCTATGGTTACGAAAATATTACCCGGGCCGCATATTTTGTCGACCTGAGGTACCGATTCAGTACCGTAAGCCAGCGCCGCGATCGCGTGTGCCCCGCCAACCGAGAAAACCCTGTCGACTCCGGCAATAAGCGCCGCTGCCAGAACCAGGGGCGATACCGTTCCGTCAGGCCGCGGCGGCGTCACCAGGACAATTTCCTTAACGCCCGCGACGCGGGCGGGAACGGCAGTCATCAGTACCGTAGACGGATAGCTGGCAGTGCCGCCGGGAACGTAAACGCCGACACGCTCCAGCGGCCGCACGACCTGGCTTAAGCCGGGCAATTTTACTTTGGTATGGACGGCTTTCAGTTGTGCCTGGTGAAACGCAGCAATGCGTTCTGCGGCCGTCTTCAGCGAAGCAATTAACCCCGCTTCAACCTCGCAGCACCCGCGGCTTATCCTTGCATTGTCGACTTCCAGTTCCGTTAGTTTCGCTCGATCGAACTTTTCCGTGTATTCGAGCAGGGCTTTATCGCCATGCTTTCGCACGTATTCGATTATGCCGCGGACAGATGCTTCCCTTTCGTCTGCTTCATTGCCTGGAGCCTTTCCCTTCCGCGATAATGCCCGGCTGGCGGCCTCGAAACCTTCAACGATCTTCATCTTCGTTATCCTGCGGCCTTGCGTAAAATACCGGCGATAGACTCTATTTTCCGGCTCTTTTTATTATCGGCAAGACTGTCTTTATTGGCGATAAGCCGGGCGGTCGATTCGAACAACGTCTCAATGATCTTGAGACGGTTTTGCGCCAGTGTACGCCCAGTTTGCGTATTTTCAATCAATACGTCAGCATCCTCGGTCAAAAAGGCCTCGGTAGCTCCCCACGTGGGTATCACCTTATAAACCCCGAGATGATTGTCCCGGGCATATTTATCTGCGATATTGGCGTATTCGGCGGCGACGCGGATAGGCAAGCCTTTATCCGCCCAGAGCTGCCTCAATTCAGCAGTATTGCTTACCGGCACATCCTCGCTAACGACGGCCACGATCCTCACCCAACCGAACTTAAGGTCGAGTAGCTCGACAACCGGGCTGGCCGGGAATTGATTGAGATGCTCGGTCAGCCAGTCCACCCCGGTAATGGCAAGGTCGAAGTTACCGTTGGCGACCTGCAGTGGCATGTCCTGCGGCCGGATTACCTTAATGGTCACTCCTTCCAAACTTGATTTCGGCCGCCGGTTTCCAGACTTGGACGGATAATCCTCGATGCTAATGCCGGCTTTCGTCAGCAACTCGATGGTCGGCTGCTGCTGATGTCCGTCCGCCAAGGCCAATCGAATAGTTTCTCCCGCAGGTTCCCCAACCGGTAGTCTTGCCGACTCTAATTTTATGGTTGCCTCAGGCAAAGCATCCCGCTTGACGTCCTCAGATGACAAAACATTTTCGATGGCGGCCAGTGCCTTGCTTAAGTCTTTGGTTTCCCAACTCGACCGGTTAGCGATAAGATAGGCGCTGTATCCAAGCACCCGGCTCACCGCAACCAACCCGTGATTCAGACTTTTTTCCGCAGCTTTCCTGGAAACCAGGACGATATCAGCGTTTTCCGGCGGATAAGCTTCCGCCGCGCCCCACAGCGGGAATACACTGAACCGTTTTAATCTCAGGTCGAGGGCAAACGACTCGGTCAAATTCGGATACTCGCTGGCTAACCGGATAACGTCTCTTGTGTTCTTGATAACGTCCAACTGCGGAGATGCCAGGGTTGTACTGGCGGCGGCGTAAATCGCACCATTTCCGTATCCGAGGTCCCTCAATTTGACCAGGTCTGAGTCCGGATACTTGGCCAGAAGCTCTTCGATCCAGTCCAGACCGCAAATTCCCAGGTCGTAGTTACCGACCGCAACCTGGATAGGGATGTCGCGTTCCTGAAACACCTTGGCAAAAAGGCCGAGAAATGATTGCGATTTTAACCGGTAGGCACGCGTCCCTTCCCGGTAATCATCCAGGCCCCAGCCGGCCCTTGACAGAAGCGACGACGTTTCCCCCAGGAGCTGTCCCTTGGGTAAGGCTATTTTGAATTGCAACCCTATCTCTTCCTCCTGACGGAGGAATTTTTGCTGCCTGTTTTCGTCGCCGTTTCCAAGCTGACGATTTCCATCAGGCAATCAAGGTACAGAGCAAAACCTAAAGCTGGAGTGTCCGGACCGCCCATGAGCGGAATAAGGGCATCATATCTCCCGCCGCCGCCAACTTCCCGGTCGCCGGCAAAAAGCCGGAATATTAAACCGGTATAGTATTCAAATCCGCGTCCGGAAGTGATATCGATTTCGTATCGACAATCGATAGTTTCGAGTAGGTCGACAACATCGATAAAGTTATTGAATGGAACTTCAAGCCCCGGAAGATCGTGATTGAACAGCGACCGCATGTTCTTGAGGAAACCGGCAGACTTGCCTTTCATTTCGAGAAGCTCCCCCAGGGTTTTGACCAGGTCGGACCTTTCCGGGTTCAACCTGGTCAGATCGGAAAGATCCCCATCGAGAATACGGTCGAATACTTTATCCTGTTCATCGTGACTTAGCCGGAATTCGGAAAGCAGCTTTCGGATCAAACCGGCATGGGACAACTTCAGCTTAACGTCTTTCAACCCCAGCTTAGCCAGGACATCCAGCGCCAGGGTAACTATTTCAAGATCGGCTTCAGGCGACCCGGCGCCGATAAGTTCGGCCCCACACTGCCACCTCTCCCGCGCTTCCTTCCCCGTCTGTTCGAAACTGAAAACATTGGTGACGTAACAGAGCTTCGCCAACTTTTTGTCCGACATAGATTCTATATACAGCCTGGCGATGGGGATGGTACCGTCGGGCCGCAGCACAACTCTTTCCCCGCTCCATCCGTCCCAATCAAGAAACGAATAAACGCCGCGCAAGCGGCTGGGTGTCAGTGTCCCTGTCGACGTAAAGAGATGCAAGTATTCAATAGTGGACGTCCTGACCTCTTCATATCCGCTATCGAGGCAGCATTCTCTGAATTTATCTTCGACAAAACGGAACCGCCGCATGTCTACCGTAGACAAGTCACGGGTACCTTTACACCTTTGTATTTTCATCAATCCTACCTTATATAAGCGATTGGTAAATTCTACACTACCTTCAATGCTCGTTCAACCGTTCCCAATCGATGCGTACCCAATTCGCTTTAAAGGTATTCCTCCAATCTTCATAACTTTTTAACAATTATTCGTTAAAATAAATGATTGAGTATTTCAGAAGAGCTTTTTTGCGGACTTTTTGACGGGAGGGGAATATGGGGAAAGTCAACTGGAAAATCGTTGCCGGGGGCGTAGCGATCTTCGTTCTGGGAATTGCCGTAGCGTCGGTGGGGCCTTTGACGTCAGTCCGCCCGCAAATGACCCTCGCTCAACCCGCGTTGTATGACGAAGGAACCGTAATGTCCATTTATGACAAGAGCACCCCGGCCATAGTGGAAATCGATGTCGCTCAAGCATCATTACGAGGTAGAGTAATCGGTGAAGGACAGGGTTCCGGATTTTTGATCAATACCGACGGCACCATACTGACCAATAACCACGTGGTCGAAGGAGCCTCTAAAATATTGGTTGTTTTCAATAACGGTAAAACCGTCTCTGCTAACGTCGTGGGGACAGATTCGATTCACGACCTCGCCCTGATAAAAGTAGACCCGTCCGCTGTTTCGGGCGTCACCCCGCTGACGCTTGCCGATTCCAACACGGTCAAGCCGGGACAGATGGCAATAGCGATGGGATTCCCCTTCGGACTCGATGAATCGATCACGGTAGGCGTAATCAGCGGACTTAATCGCACCGTCAGCGACAGCCGGCTTACCGGAATGCTGCAAACTGATGCGGCATTGAACCCGGGTAACTCTGGAGGACCTCTGCTTAACGCTAACGGCGAAGTTATCGGCATCAACACAGCAATAGAGACCCAAGCTGGAGCTGAGGGGATCGGCTTCGCCATTCCATCCAATGTTGCCAGGAGAGCATTGCCGGCATTAAGCACCGGCAAGTCACTCCAGAGGCCATGGATGGGCATCAGCTATCTGGCATTGAACGCCGACCTTGCCCGGCAGCTCAACATCTCCGTCGATCGAGGTATATATATAGTGAATGTCATTCCCGAAAGCCCGGCAGAAAAAGCCGGCCTCAAAGGAAGCGGTGTCAGTCAGAATCGAACGCCCTCTCCCGGCGGGGACGTCATTACGGCGGTTGACGGGCATTCCGTAAAGAGCATTTTCGACCTTTTAACGTACGTGTCAGACAAGCAAGTCGGAGACCCGGTAACGCTTTCCGTGCTCCGGGCCGGGAGTTCAATAGAACTTACCCTGACCCTCGGTGCCAAGCCGTCAGCGAACTAAAGCGAAAGGCACCTGCCTGGAATAACAGACCATCCTTAAACAAGAAAGGCGAGTTTAACTTGCCTTTCTTGTTTTCACTTTATGCGTGTGCGACGCGTTTCAACCACCGACGTACTGTTGAATGAGCGGCAACAGTTCCGATATGGGCAAACAATAACCCATATTCATTACCGGGTCACCAAGATCATTGTAAACGTCAGCCGAATCGTTTATGCCGATAACCTGGCCGGCCATGTTGAAAAGCGGGCCGCCGCTATCGCCGGAATTAATAGCGGCGTCGGTCTGCACATATCTGAAATTATCGCTCAACGTTCGAAACGCGGAAATGATGCCGAAGGTAAAAGACGGATTGGGGGTATAGCCGAGAGCGAATCCGCCGGAAACCACAGCATCACCGACGCTGGCCGTGTCGGAAGATGCCAATTGTGCAACAGCAAGATTGGCCGGAACAGAATTCAACTTAATTACCGCCCAATCGCGGCCCCTCGCACCGGCAACGAACGTTGCCGGAACAGTTGTATTGTCGCTAAGAGTGACGTCGATGGCACTTCCCCCGGAAACCACATGATACGCGGTCAAAATAAAGCCCTGCTTGCTGATTATGACACCGGTGCCGATACTTTCTCCGCGTCCCAGTGTAACCGTGATATACGCTAACGTGGGCTGAACCTTGGTAACCAATGGGTTCACCGAGTTAAATGTCTGACTGGTGTTTACCGCCCCGGCCGGTCCGGGCGGTCCCGCGGGGCCTGTTGCACCGGTAGGACCGGCAGGCCCGGTTGGGCCGGCTGGTCCCTGCGTTCCTTGCGGCCCGGTAGCACCCGCTGTCCCGGCGGGTCCCGTTGGGCCGGCTGTACCGACTGGGCCGACTACGCTTCCGGCGTCCACGGTTTGGCCGTTGGACAACGAGAGCACGAGATGTCCGGAGCCATTCACGTTAGCTCCCGAAATACTGGTACCCGCCGGTCCGGTACATCCTGCCAACGATAGGAGCAATACGGAAACTAGAATAAGAGACGCTGCGGCTTTTTTGAATTTCATTTTTTCCAATACCTCCATTCGAAAAAGATTCGAGCACGCTTTTTCACCAATGTAGACTGGGGGAAGTTCATTGTTCGGTTGAATGAATGTTACATCGACCGGTATTTCATAGTAATAAAATTATCCGCCGGAAATATGACATTTTTGTGTCGCCGGCGTTCGAATAAAAAATGTCGATGGTGTGCCCAGATTGGGAAAAGGTAATTCCGGTGCGGAGGGATTGAACGTGGCCGCGTTATCAGCCCTTATAGGAAGCCGTCAGGAACGCAGCGTTACGTCGCCGGCGACGATAGGAACAAGATTACCTTTATTGTCACGCAAGATAAGACTGCCGTCCGGGGCCACGGATTCGGCGATGCCTTCGTAAACGTTTTTGCCGCTAAAGACTCGGACCGTCTGTCCCAGGGTTACCAGGTTATCCCGCCATTCATTGTACAGCGATCTTCCGGCAGTCAGCTCCAAGTACAGCCTTTCCGTCTCAACCAGCAACGTGCGTACAGTATCGACGGCCGGTACGTCCCGTCCGGATTCTTGAGACAAGCTCGTCGCAATATCCTGGATCTCAGGATAATCGATAGCACGAAGTGATACGTTAAGGCCTATGCCGATAATGGCACTTTGCACCTTTTCCTGGCGAACATCACTTTCGATTAAAATGCCGCAAACTTTCCTTCCGTTGATCAGTATGTCGTTAGGCCATTTGATACCCGGATCGAGACCGGTGACCGCCCTAATACAATGGACGACGGCAAGCGAAGCGAGCATGATCATGAAGGATAGCTGTGCGAGAGTCGGGTAAAGGATCACCGACAACGCAACGTTGCCTTTCGGCGTCAGCCACGACCGCTGCAGACGTCCCCGCCCGGCGGTTTGCTCTCCGGCGATAACTACCGTACCTTCGGGAGCGCCCTTCTGCACTTCCTGCCTGGCGACTTCCATCGTGGAAGCTACACTTGGGTAATAAAGAACACGCTGCCCGACAAAACGTGTCTTCAGGTTAGCGGTGATGGCCGCGGCGGACAATACATTCGTGCCCACAAGATAAATATAGCACAGTCGAAATATTTATATGGATTGCTTCGGTTCGGCTAGTGGCCGAATCTCGCAATGACAATTGAGGGGAAAGCGGTTCAAGAGGAAAATCGTTTGTTTTACTTCTGCTGCCCGCCGAGCTGTATGGCTCTTTCATACGCGGCAACGACTGCCTTCCGGACGATTTCGTTGAAGCCGCTTTTTTCGAAAGAGGCGATGGCTTCTGCCGTTGTCCCGCCCGGAGACGTGACCATGCGGCGCAGTTCCGCCGGTGGTTTCCCTGACTTACCAAGTAAAGAACTTGAGCCCAGCATGGTCTGCATTACCAGCTTTTCGGCCATCTCGCGCGGTATGCCGATAGACACCGCGCCATCGGCTAACGCTTCGGCAAACAGGAAGAAATAGGCCGGGCCGCTGCCGCTTACCGCGGTCGCCATGTCCAGGTACTTTTCGTCGTCCACATATATTTCCTGCCCGATACTGCCGAGTATCCCTTTGGCCCACTCCTTTTGCCTTTCATTCACTTCCTGAGTAGTCGTCCAGACCGTCATCCCGGCACCGATCTGAGCAGGAGTATTAGGCATGGCTCTAACTATCGAAACGTGATCCAGTCCTGTACGCAGCGTGTCGATCCTCGCGCCGGCAATAATTGACAACACCAACTGCGAGGGCTTAAGTCTGCCTTTCAGTCCTTCCATTACCAGTGACAGTGTTTGAGGTTTAATCGCGAGAACGATCACTTCGCTCACTGCCGCGGCGGACTGGTTATTAACGGTAGTATGTACGCGGTAAATTTTTTCCAGATACTGGCGGCGCTCTTCATTGACTTCGCTGACGAAAATCGTCTCGCGGGCACTAAGGTTTTTCTCCACGATGCGCGACAGCATCGCCTCCCCCATATTACCCCCGCCGATAAATGCTAGTTTCATAGTCTGGACCTGTCCCTGACCTATTTAAGATATAAGATTATTTAAACATTTGAACTTAGTGCTTCGGACTTATCATTATTATCTTCAAGTGCTTGTATATTTAAAATTTGGTTCATTGGTTTTTTTTGGATATTGTCTCTCGCGCGCCGCAGCGGCGTTCCGCATGAGCTTAGCGAATCGGAATTTCTTGGTTATTTTATACCTATCTCACGACAATATTGACCAGTTTCCCCGGCACATATATCAGGCTGGCAAGGTCTTTCCCTTCCAGGTAAGGCTTTACGCGCGGGCTTTCCAGTGCCAGACGCGTCGCATCATCCTCGGTTATCGAGGCCGGAACCGCTATACGGTCTCGCAACTTGCCGTTGACCTGGACGACCAGGGTAATTTCCTGCTCTGCGGCCAAGGCATCGTCCCATTTCGGCCAGCGCTGATTGTGAATACTGTAGGTGTGGCCGGTCTTATCCCAGAGTTCCTCCGTCACATGCGGAGCCGTCGGCGCCAGGAGCAGAATAAGAGCATCCACGGCCTCCTTCCAGTCAGACTCCGGTACGCTGCC
>Ga0082335_1004675_pt1 | contig 20108 bp, 22 predicted proteins | sample Subgrocontami58m_FD_72375 | JGI IMG/M metagenome (GOLD analysis project Ga0082335, IMG submission 72375) | Subsurface groundwater microbial communities from S. Glens Falls, New York, USA - GMW37 contaminated, 5.8 m (SPADES assembly) (version 2) ... | reverse complement strand
ATCAAGTCCCGTGGCTCTGATTTTGGGCGCAATGGATATCCCTTTGTCATTCAGCCGGGTGGCATCAGCGTCATTCCCATCTCGGAATTTAGTCTCCAGCATCGGCCGCCGGGGCCCCCCGTCTCAAGCGGCAATATCAGGCTGGATGCTGTCCTCGGCGGCGGTTTCCATCGGGGCTCGAGCATCCTGATTACCGGTTCATCGGGGACCGGCAAGACCATCGTCGCCAACACATTTGTCAACGCTGCCTGTGACCGAGGCGAAAAGGTACTTTACCTGGGTTTCGAGGAATCAGAAGGTGCTATGGTAGCGACTATGCTCAGCCCGGGCATCGCCCTCCGTCCGGCCATCAAAGGGGGATTACTGAAGGTGCTGACCGCCATGCCTGAGGCTTTCGGAACGGAAAAGCACCTGGTCCGCACCTTCACGGCCATTGATGAGTATAAACCGGTTCACGTTATCATAGATGCCATCTCATCCTTTGAGCGCATGGGGACTAACCGGGCTGCTTTTGAGTTTGCCATGCGCCTGGTCAACTGGTGCAAGGATAGAGGTGTAACCCTGATCATGACGAATCAAACTACGGCTAGTGCTGACGCAGTCAGCGGTCTTGGCATTTTTTCCATAATAGATGCTCTCCTGTGGCTCCGTTTGGTCGAGGAGGGGAATAGATTCAAGCGGACCCTGCTCGTGATTAAATCCCGGGGTTCGAAGCATTCCAACCAGTACCACGATTTCCTGATTACGGACCATGGCATTGAGCTTCCCAAGGAATCACTTGGTGATAGGTCACAACCATCAAGGGAGGCAAAGAAATGAAAGATTCCAGTCGTATTGCGTCTGTTACCGGAGAAAAGCAGTTATATATCATGAAGCTGTATATTGCCGGTGGGGAGCAACACTCTAGGCTCGCCCGCGAGAACCTGAAAAGCATCTGTGAAGAATATCTCAAAGACCGGTGCCAGCTCGAGGAGATAGATGTCCTGGCAGACTTTGCGTCTGCCTTGAAGAACAAAATATTCATTACCCCCGCTCTCCTTCTCGAGAGCCCGGAGCCGAGGGTTATGGTCGTTGGCAACCTTAGTGATAGGGAAAAAGTTGTCTCAGCCCTGCGTTTAGTGAGTTAGAAATTATTTTCTGCGTTTTATCTGGCAGGAAATAATTTCGTTAAACGCACTTATCCCGTTTATTGGGGTTAAGGATTTGATATGGAGCATAAACCGAGCTATGAGGAACTCCTCAGGAAACTGGCCGAGCTGGAAGAATTTTTCAGGGCACTGCGCAACCAGGAAGTGGATGCGGTTGTCGGTACGAAGAACGTTTTTATGCTTCGGCTCAAGGAAACCGAAGACGAGTTAAAGAGGCAACGCAACTATCTGGAGGAACTCCTTACGGAGCGCACTAAACTGCTGGAAGATTCGAAAGTACGTCAGTTGGAACTGGAAACAACGAGAATATCGGAAGATGATGCCCGCGAATATGCCGAGAGCATTATCAACACGGTGCGTGAACCCCTAATCGCTCTGGACCAGGATTTAAGGGTAGTTACCGCCAGCCGCTCTTTCTATGATGTCTTTAAGGTGAACCCCAAAGATACCCTGGGGCAGCTTATTTATGACCTGGGCAATAAACAGTGGAATATCCCCAAGCTGCGGGAACTGCTGGAAACCATCCTGCCAAAAAAAACAACTTTTGATGACTATGAGGTTGAACAAGATTTTGCTACCATTGGCAAGCGCACAATGCTTCTGAATGCCCGGCAAATTAAAAGAGTATGGGGAAAAGAGCGGGTCATCCTCCTGGCCATCGAGGACATTACCGAGCGCAGGGAGATAGAAAATGGTCTGGAAAAAGCACGGAAGGAACTGGAGACAACCAAAATATCGGAAGATGCAGCCCGTGAATATGCTGAGAGCATTATCAACACGGTGCGTGAACCCCTAATCGTTCTGGACCAGAATTTAAGGGTAGTCACCGCCAGTCGCTCCTTCTATGAATTCTTTAAGGTGAACCCCAAAGAGACCGTGGGGCAGCTTATTTATGACTTGGGCAATAAACAGTGGGATATCCCCAAACTGCGGGAACTGCTGGAAACCATCCTGCCAAAAAAAACAACCTTTGATGACTATGAGGTGGAACACGACTTTGCTACTATTGGCAGACGCACAATGCTTCTGAATGCCCGGCAAATTCAAAGAGTATGGGGAAAAGAACGGATAATTCTCCTGGCCATTGAGGACATTACCGAACGTAAGCAGGCGGAAGAGGCGCTCCAGATTAAGACCGAAGATCTGGAGGAAGCAAACAACGAGCTGCAGCAGTTCGCTTATGTCACATCACACGACCTGAGAGAGCCTTTACGAATGATAACCGGCTTCACCCAATCCCTGGAGAAGCGCTATAAAGACAAGCTGGATAAAGCCGCCAACGAGTATATTGATTTCATTGTTGACGGCGCGACACGGATGCAAAGTCTTATTGATGACATACTGGCTTACTCTCGGGTTGGTACGCGCGGCATCCCCTTTGAACAGGTTAATATGGAAAAGGCACTAAAGGATGTCCTCACCAATCTGAAGATGGCCATTGAGGAGACCGATGCCCGGATAACCCACGATCCTATGCCGATGATCCAGGGAGACCCTGTCCAGATGATGCAGGTGCTGCAGAACCTGATCAGCAACGCCATTAAATTCCATCAGGAAGGAGAGGCCCCGGTTATCCATGTATCCGCCAGGCAGGAAGGTCATGAATATGTATTCTCGGTAAAGGATAACGGCATCGGTATCGACCCAGAGCTATTTGGTCGCCTGTTTATTCTCTTTCAACGGCTCCACACTAGAGACAAATATCCAGGCAGTGGAGTAGGGCTGGCGATAACGAAGAAGATCGTGGGACGACATGGGGGGCGAACCAAGGTTGAATCCCAGCCAGGGGAAGGCTCTACCTTTTATTTCAGCATACCCGCTAAGATGAAGAGCGACGAACGTGGCAGATAATAAGTTTCTGGACATCTTATTGATTGAGGATAGTGCAGGCGACATCAGGTTGATTAATGACGCTCTGGCCGAAACTGATATTAAGCCGGAAATCAGTAACGTCAAGAATGGTGTCGCGGCGATGCAGTTCCTCCGCCGGCAAACTCCGTTTGAAGATGCTCCTCGACCCAGAATCATAATGCTGGATCTCAATCTTCCGGGAATAGATGGACGAGTTGTGCTGAAGAAAATAAAATCTGACTCCGCTCTCGCGGTCATCCCGGTTATTATTTTTTCCGGCTCCGATGCTCCGAATGATATCCTTAACTGCTATGCGGCTGGTGCGAACTGCTATATTGTTAAGCCCCGAGACCTTTACAGTTTTACCGAGACGATACGCAGCCTGGTAGATTTCTGGCTGAGAAAAGTAAAGCTTCCTCCTGAGTGAACCCATATAGTTATAGGGTGGCGGTCAAATGAGAATTAAACTTGCGGTAGTCCTGGCCCTTATCGTGGGAGCGGTTTTAATAGTCTATCTGCTCTTTGGTAACCAGATGCTCAGTCCTCTGCAGCTGGCACAGGCAAAAACAGCGTGCCAGGAATGTCACTCAAGACCGGCATTCACCAGAGCGAGCGACGTACATGCCAGACATCCCCAGCTAAGTTGCGCTACCTGCCATCCCCAAAACCCCCCGGTTGTGGATTTCGATGCCTGCATGTTCTGTCATGGTAAACCTCAGTATACCAGCGCACGGGTAATGCATGACACCCACGCTGCTCTGAGTTGCAGCCACTGTCACCGTTATAACGCTGGCCTGAAGACTACGGACAACCTTCGCAATGGCCTAAAATGGTTTGGCATGGGGATACTGTTGTTCGGCCTGATTGGACTCACGGCGAACTTCATCATGGTAAATAGAAAAACGAAGATGGAGTAGAAGATGGAACAAAGAACGGTTGAACGATTTCGAAAAAGAACCATATGGATTCACTGGCTCCATACGGCCTCGTTTGTTTTTCTGTCAATATCCGGCGCCCTGATGTTCTTCCATTTGACGGGTATGCGCGGCGGGCAGCAAATCAGGACTGTCCATCGCATAACGGCTGTGTTCTTTGTAGCGGCGCCCGTCTTGTATTCGTTTTTCGACCCCAAAGCGGCTATGACTTTTCTGGAAGAGGCATTCCATTGGAACCGTGACGATATTGCCTGGTTGAAGTTATTTGGGAGCTATTACTTCGGCGGACAGGAGCAAATGCCTCCTCAAGGTCGCATCAACGGAGACCAGAAGCTGTGGCAGCTGATGGTGATTATCACCGGAAGTGTATTCATATTGACCGGTGTCAACCTGTGGTTCTTTAAGCTGCAAATCCCGATAGTGTTATACCAATGGGTTTTGCTTGCCCATGCAGTTGCCTTCGTCGTCATTTCGTTTATGTTTCCGATACATTTTTATTTGCGCACCCTACACCCTAGATTTGAGGAATCCTTAAGTTCCATGCTGGATGGTAAGGTATCCGAACCGTATGCACGCAAGCATTACCCCAAATGGCATGACGGCATCATCGGGGAAAATACCAATCATGATACATAATAGGTCTGGCACGATTCCAGTATTCTTTGTAGAAGTCGAAGCCTAACGGCAATAAACAGAATAATGAAAGCAACCTTGCATTTGTCCTGCCCTTGGCCCGCAATGTGAAAAAACGGAAAACCTCAGGTAAGAGTATGATGAAGAAATCCCCAACCTTTAGGGCTTCTGTCAGACAACTTATTTTCCCTTATTACGGGAGTAAGAGATTTTCTTTATGCCACCCTCACAGGAGCCAATTATCTTTTGATCCTTAACCTGATCTGCCGGTAAAATCTCAAGCGTATATCCCTCCACACCCTTCGCTTTTAACTTTGCTTCAATTTCTGCTTTTAGCTCATCACACGGTTTTATTTCGGCAAAGGCCGATGCGCAGCAGAATACCGTCCCCAATACGATAAAAAGAATGATCCGTTTCATGCCTTACCTCCTTCTTGTTGGCTTACCAATGTTTATGTGTATCCGTCTGCACGTTCAAGCTCAGGGACATCTCTTTTCAGAGCAATTTTGGGATTACTTGTTTGGTTTTGGCTCAGTATTCTCGTACCAGGCAAAGTATTTGTCTGTCAATTGCTTGCCAGATTGGATAAGAGCCTTTTTCTTGCCATCAGACAGGTTAAACTCTGTCGTTTTTACACCGATCGTATCAATGTAAATGGTTCTAGACCAATCATCGCTGTGTAGGTGCATACTTTGTTGGGCTTCTAGTATTGTGTCTATGAGGGCCCATGTGTAATCGAAGAAATTATCTACTTTGTGTTGAGGTGGTTCGGCCTGATCTCTGAAGATAGAAATCTCTTCTTTAGTATCAAGCCTAAATCCAAGTGTCTCTTTGTTGTATACATACCTAGAGATTGATCGATCTTGATTTGCAAAGTTGTCGTTGATTTGCTTGTAGTAATCCGGAATAAGGAAATTTTTTGAGTCAAGATACTTCTCTCGGTCAAAGAGTTTGATCGGGTAATTGTCAAGCACGCCACCATCAACATATACATCACCCCTGGAACTACGTTTGGCCGCAAAGAACAAAGGAATCGACATCGAAATCCTAACGGCATCGGCAACGCACATCCTGGGTGTATGCTCGGCAGAAAATACTTCTGAGAATCTTGTTGATAAGTTCGTTCCCATAAAATAAAGCGATTTGAAATTTCTTTTGTCTTTGAGTGCTTCTATGTCTGCAAATGTGGATTCACTATTCCCGGTTTTTTCTCGAATTAGTTTCCCTATCCATCCCCTAAAGAAATCTCCTTTGTACCACCCGAACTGTTCGATAAGCCTATCTGTGTCTCGAATAATTCCCCAGTCGTCATCCATGAATTCATTAAAGTTCAAGGACCACAGGATGTCCTTCGTTTCGTCACGAGCGAATCCAAGCCCGATCAAGATGGCGTTAATTGCACCCGCGGAAGTTCCTCCGACACGTTGAATCTTCGCGGTGATTTCCTTTTCATTGAGCACGTCAATCGCACCGATATATGCGATTCCCTTTACGCCGCCCCCTTCAAATACCAAATTCCTAAAATTGTAAGGCATGATTACCTCCAAAGATCTCAGTGAGTTGTAGGTATAACATTATGAGAATTTTTCAATATACTTTTTCAATATGTGTGTCAATTTAAATTAACTGAAGACGCTTTTGAAGTTTTGAAATTTTGGGGATTGAATTTATGGTCAGGTCCCGTGCCGATAGAAGCTTTCGCCTGAGATAGATTGAAGGGGGGCCTTACTGTCAAATGCTTTAAAATATGTTCCTAATCCGTGTGCCGCGTGTTCGACTCACGCCGGGGGCACCAATCATATCAGCAAGTTAAACAGATAAAGCCGACTCCTGTTTTCTTCATTGCTGCCCTATTGCTACCCTCAGGAAGCATTTTCTGTGATCACTGGTGAGCTTTACCACCATTGCGGATAAGTTATTTGGTTCACCTAATGATGGCCCGAGTATGATCTTGGAGGGCAAGGATTACGCATTGAAAGTCAGCATTAGCACCGCAAATCAGCCGCGCGGCTTTTGGCGTCGGCTGATTTGCCTTGTTAGGCAACACCTCAAAAAGCGAAGTCGGTTAAAAGAAATTTTCTGGCCAAAGAAATTCTGGTAAATACCTACGAATTAGCTCAGACTCTGCATGGTACCCCCGGGCCTCCAATTCCCTTAGAAATACAGGCCAAGGAGGAATATTGCTTCTGTATACATTCGTTGCAGATGTCGACAGACCTCCGCCCATTGCAGAAGATAGTCCCCCGTATCGAGCAGTTGAAAGGCCCCCATACTGGGCCGTCGAAAGACCCCCATATTGTGCCGTTGACATGCCTCCATACTGAGCAGTAGACATCCCGCCATACTGGGCTGTCGACATTCCACCATATTGGGCAGTTGACAGTCCTCCGCCTTGCGCCGTACTCAAATTTCTCGGCTAGGTATGCATGTTTGTTATTACTGGTCTAGTCATGCATTCGCCTCCCTAATGCGGGTTCATGTTTGCTCTGACGCCTAACGAAAAGCTCACTTGCGCCACCAATGACTTGTCGATAGACCCACAGACGTTCTCGGCGTCAAGTGAACTGCCCGGTTCGGCATTTCAAGTATTTGTTAATAAGTCAGATAGCTGACGTTCCAAACTTGAAGAAGTGAACAGGCGAGTGCTATAAAGCCAATTCCTGTGTTTTGTTCCGAAATCAACTAACCCCGTTTTTTCAGTTTTTGTTTTTGTTTTAATCGATGATTCACAATCACTACCCTGTAAAAGGTCTGATTTCATAATAGACCATTGAAGTTTAGGGCGTTCGTTTCTTGCATCATCTAGAATACAATAAAGCCTATCTGAAGTTGACACTAGCCAAGTACGTTGTTTTGATGTCTCAAAAAGTAATAAAGAATCAGATTTTTCGATACTTTCATATTCAGAATTGAAGTTCTTTGATTTGGTAATTAAATCTCTTATTTTTTCTTCGCTCCAAAATTTTCTGTAACCCAACATACTATTAACAATGCTCATTTTATACATCCTCCTCTTCTTCGCCCTGTTCTTTCTGTTCTGGCTCACCTTCTTTGTCAGCCATTTCAAGAATTCGAGGGAGAATAGTAGGCCAACCAACACCAACAATCAGCTTAGAACTCATGCTGCTGATATTGAAAAAATCTGCCATTCCACCAATATAAGCGGCTATCCCTGCGCCGATGCCCCAATAACATAATGATTTTATAGTATTTACGCCTCCATAGCCTAGCTTGAGTAAACTGGGAGTATTGAATAATTTTGTATTAATTAAATCAAGGAGACAAAGGCCTAAAGATAGTGCTGTTGTCCCAATTGCGAATATTGCAATATTCCGCACATAAATTGTTCCAATGCCAATAACTATTACGTCAAGAAACTCATTCATAAATTATCTCTCATTCTTCAACCAATGTTTATCTGTATCCGTTATAATATCTCAAACGCCGCAATATATGCCGTATAAAACGCCAGCGAAAAGCCATCGTTATCACCGCAACAGATTGATATGCTAAGATATTATTCTAAAAAAGCCGTTCTTGTATTGGTGAATTATCTGGACCGGCATAAAGCCCCATAACATCATGAAAGGATTTTGCATTTTTGAGGATTACGAAGTGAAAGCTACATTTTCCTATACGTTATGTCAAACAAATACTTCGGGAAGGAGTGTTGCGGTTGTGAATTTCTGGGAAAAAATTTATGGTCAGGTCCCTAATGGGCCGATAAGAGCTTTTGCCTGAGATAGATGGAGGGGCCTTGCTAACTGATCTACCTGATGATTCCTGTCATGTCCGTCTTATCAGCAGCAAGCTTTCTGTGATAGTTCGGGTCACCGTCTTCAGTAGGATCGATGACTTTTTGCTTATCCCGTTCAATCAACCGGCCATAAGAGTTAACAAGCTTTGACAGTGAGTCCAGCTTATCAGAGCCGACGCCTCCGGGCTTCTCCTTAATGTCTTCGCAGACACGATTGATTGCCGCTTCAATGTTCCTGATGACCCGCTTTGTGACCATGATCATACCTCCTATGTTCTTACTGCAACGTCCAGCTTGTTCTTCAGTATCCAATTATAAAGATTGACGATGGCTGTCCCGTATTTCCTTGCCACTACTTTCTTAGGGACACCATTTCTGAGCAAAGACATGATTTCATCTTTATGAGGGTCAAGCTTGCTCTTCCCGGCTCCCTTAGGCCTCCCGAGCTTCATGCCTGATGCTTTCCTTACCCTTAACGCTTCTGTCGTCCTTGCGCTGATTAAATCCCGCTCAATTTCACTTGCCATGGAGAAGACGATTAACAGAATCTTGCTTTCGATAGTGCCGTTCAGCGTCCAGTTATTCTTGATAGCATGTATATTAATCTCTTTCTGCTTTGCTTCGCTAATGATCTCCATGATTTCGAGCATTGAGCGTCCCAGCCTGCTTAACTCAGCAACAATGATCCAATCATCTTTGCCTAACTGATCTATTACCTCCTTGACCCTCCGTCGCTTCCAAGATACTTTCCCTGACACCACTTCCTCGACAAAATCGACATTTCCAAGCCTATGATCATTTGCATACATCACTATGTCGGCTTTGTTCTTTTCGAGGTCTTGATGCATCGTGCTCACTCTGAGATACCCGATTACTTTTCTCTGTGTCGGCTCTGCTTTTACCGTCTTCTTGATCATAATACGCCTCCCTCTTTCGTCAGTTCCGATTGCATTACATAGAAAACGTCTAAAACTGACTTATTCTGTAAAGCCGCATTCAATATATGTCAAGGTATTATATTAGTCATTAGTGACCTATTATAAACGTTCATATATACTTCATTATGTTACTAAGAGGGACATGCCTTACTATTGACAAGATAGTAAAAAAGCGTATTCACGATCTGACCTTTGACATACAATATAGGAAGGTGTATATCCCGTAACGCTCAACATGTTAACAGCTTAATATTGCGTTACTATATTTAAGGAGGGAACATGCAAACTAATCGGAGCAAAATAGAACCTCATAGACTTTTTTTATGGTGCTTTGTTTTAGGAATAATGGTGCTTTTAATAGGTATTATTTTAGAGTCACATGTACATGACATAAACAAGGATTGGGTATTTACTTATTCAATCCTATGTGAATTGTTCAAGAATTTAGGCATCGCAATAACTATTTCAAGCGTATTTACATATATCTTGAGCACGGAAGAGTTTATTCATTATATAAAAGACAAATTAATCAATATAATTATTTCTAAAGACTTTATTAGTGAGCTGAATCACGATGAAAGAAAAGAAATGATTACAGCAGTTTTGAAGCCACCAAAAGAATTAGCAGATATTTACTCTGGAATAAATCATTATCTTAACAAGCGTATCGATGAATCTCTTTTATTGTTCCATAAACCATTTCGGAGTGGATATAATATCACTGGGACAGCTTCTTTAGATAAGGATAAAAATTGTGTAAGAGTGGAAGCTGACATGAGTTATCGAATATATAAAGTACTTGGCGAATTTGAAAAATTGGCTGTAGGTTTTGAGGACGACAAGGTGGAAGTGAAATTCACAAAAATATATGCAAATGGGAATGAGTTTTACAACAATGTGTGTGATATTGAAGATAAAGCAAAATCAACAGATAATATTATAAAAAATGATCCAGCAGTTAAGACCTGTTCAAGCATTGAGATACCAGAGGTATTTAGAAAGGAAAATCAAATTGATGTAGCCAGAAGAATAGTGGAATATGGAGAAGATCACTGGCACATGTTTTCATTTAGGGGTACATTACCTGTTGATAAATTTAATCTATTTATTGCGTGTCAGGATGGGATTGAAATAAAAAAATATATTACATATGGGCCAAGTGAAAATTTTAAAGTATTTAATGAAAAAGATAAAATAACAATATCGTGCAATGAGTGGATGCAGCCAGGACTAGGTGTATCTATTTTGTTTGCACTAAATTGCAAATGACTTGACGCCAGTGGAATATTTTTCAAAGAACGCTAGTAACTCTATTTTGCAATTGTCCACTTGACGGGGAAGCTTACGCATCCTTTTCGCCGGTACAACGCTGAAGACATTCCGGTAGAAATGAACCATACAGCGTTGCCACTTGGCTTCAGGATAATAATCAGCCAGTGACTCTATTAGCCCCAGGCAGGCATCCGTAACAAACAGCCGGACTCCCTTGAGACCTCGCTCTTTGAGGTGCCGCAAGAAACTTGACCAACCGGCTTTATCCTCTTTTACCCCTTCACAGACCCCCAATATCCTGCGATACCCTTGATCACTGACACCAATGGCAACCAGGACCGAAACATTACTTACTTCCCCGGCCCAGGAGCGTTTCAAGACGATCCCATCCAGGTATACGTAAGGGAAATCTTCGTCGATCGGCTGGTTGCGCCACGCCTCGATCTTCTCGTAAACCTTCTTGTTGAGGTTGCTGATTGTTCCGGGGCTTACCCGCGTTCCCCATAAGGTTTCGGTTATGTTCTCCACCCGGCGAACCGAAACTCCCGCCAGGTACATCTCAATCAAAGCTTCCTCGACCGACGCTTCCCGGCGCCGGTACCGCTCGATTATTGCCGTCTCAAAGGTCTGTTGACGCAGCTTCGGAACCTGCAATGTTACCTCGCCCGCCTTGGTGTGCAACTTACGTCGGTAATGGCCGGCACGGGTGTCGCTTCGGGCATCGCTACGTTGATATTTTTCCGCATTGCACAACTTGTCGGCTTCTGCATCCAGCATCTGATTTAGCGTTTCTTCAACAGTGTTCCGTACCATTTCACCCAAGTGGTCTCTAATCGCCTCTTCATTTAGCTGGATAATTTTCCCCCTGTTTGTTGTATAATCCTCTCCCACGGCAGTGACTCCTTTCTTCGATTGATTGTTTGCTTGGTCGCTACAATCTTTACCGGATGGGGCACTGCCGTGCTACTAAAAAAGCGAAACTTCTTATACGTTATCGAAGGTCACAGGGAGGCCAGCTTTATGGCCGATCCGGTGTACCGCATGTTTCGGCAATTTCATAAGTCTTCAGGAGTTAAGCCGGTTCGCTTAGCAATCTTTGACAGCATTTTTGGTCCGATTTCTTCACCATCATGAAACGCAAAAACATAATCCGGATCGGGCAAGAACACGATGGGAAGTACGGTGTTGCCGTTTGATGGTCCAACCGATCCGAAGCAAGGCGGCAAGCACTTGCTGGGATTTCGTTGATGGCCACTGACTCATGCGGCGACTGTGAATGCTGCCTTGAGGTCTGGAATCTCTTCCCCATGGTCAAGTCGGTCAGCCAGGACGCGTAAGGCCAAAGCCTCGGCTTTAGAAATAGCTTCATTACGGGAAGCCCCATAGACCATGACTCCAGGGAGATCAGGAATCTCGGCTATCCAACGACCGTCTTCTTCTCTTTCGATTTCAATCTTCATTGTGGTTACCCTTTGAACTATAATAGCCTACATGACTATGAATGTGCAATCTTCATTTTATGTTGCCGAACAGTGCCGCGGCTCACCGGCAACCGCGGGCGAACGAAGTTCGATTAGAAACTCAGGGTCAAAAAACTCGGGATCAGGACCCCATTTTGATGCTGGCAAACCCTTCTCAATCTTCCTATTCTTTGCGACGCCATTGTCAAAGTTGTACCCATGACAGAAGGGGCAACTGGCCTTGGTTGACAGAATGGGGAGGCGTGAATATTACTAAATTTAGTGCAATCCCGATGCGGCGGCGGGGCAGCTCCCGGGGCAGGAGGAACGCCTGCATATTCCGTCCCTGTGAGGTTATCATGGCGAACATAGATACGCGTTACAGGTTGGCACAAGCAGAATTCATGGATGCCTGTTCGGTCCATTGGAAAGCTCAGAAGCTGGGCACCTTCCGGAGTATTCTTAGCGGCGTCGTGGCCGCAATTGTCGGTTTTGCACTCCTCTTCTTTATTTTCTGGTTGGCCGTCTTTCTTCTCGCTTTCACGGGCGTCCTGTTCCTGTTTATCTGGTTCCGGTCGCTGTTTTGGCGGTGGACTTTCCGTAAAGCGAGAAGGTATAATAGTGACATCTCCCTCTCCTTCGGGGAGGATGGCATCCTGGAAGAGACAGCCGAAGGAAAGGTAGACCTGCCCTGGGATTCCTATTCGGCATACCTGGATGCTCCGGACTTCATCCTGCTGTACCGGAAAAGAAACGGATTCACTCCCATACCCAAATCGGCATTCTCCCCGCATCAAGCCGCCAGTCTCTTGGAACTCCTGAAAAGAAAGCTCAAAAAGATCGGCTGACATGGTAGTTCTGCGGCGGGATTATCTGGGCACCCTGGACCGGATGCACAGGGGCAACGACAGGACGTTCATGGTCTTTCCTCATTTTTAAAAGAAGTATTTGACTACCATTTGGCTTCCATTTAACCATTATTGATTTACACACGTTGCCGCATTAACTTAAATTTAGCTTACTGAAATTTTAATATAATTAATTGTCAAGAGATTCCGGGATAAACCCTTCATAACGTTAGAGGGTGAAGAATAGACAATAATTTTAAGGAAAGGAGGATTATTTGTTATGGCACAGCCACAGATTTGGAGGTTGGGAAGTATGATGGACGTTTTCCCGGAGTTCCGGCGCTTGAGGAGGGATATGAATCGTCTTCTGGCAGAGGCGCCCTATTGGGCCGCCACACCTTTTGCCGCTGATTTCCCCGCCATTAACGTTTGGGTGGGGCAGGAAGACGCGGTGGTGACAGCGGAAATCCCCGGGATTGATCCGCAGCAGTTGGAGCTTTCCATCGTCGGCAATGTCCTGAAGATTTGTGGTGCCCGTGCTGAGGAAGGAACCCCGGCAAGGGAAAACTATTACCGCCAGGAAAGGAGTTGCGGCACCTTCAGCCGCACTTTACAGCTGCCCTTTCCCGTGGACACCGCTAAGGTGGAGGCAAAATATGAGAAGGGGATACTGGAAATTATTTTCCCCCGAGCCGAAGCCGAGAAACCGAGAAAAATAGCTCTTAAGAAAGATTAATGAAAGATTGAAAGGAGGTGACAGCCATGGAAAAAAAAGGTGAACAGATTCCCGTCGTCCAGGTTTCGACGCCGGCAACTGCGGAAGCAAAAGTATCCCTGAAGACCTATACTCCCCCGGTCGATATCTATGAGACCAAAGAGAACTTCGTGATCATTGCAGATGTGCCCGGCGTTGATGATAAATCATTGGAAATTACCGTGGAGAAGAACGTGCTGACCATTAATGGCCGGGTGGAGCCCATGGAATGCAAGGGGCACGATCTCACTTACCGGGAATACGAGCTTGGTAATTACCGCCGCTCTTTTGTGCTTTCGGGCGAAATTGATCGGGATAAGATAGAAGGCACCGTCAAAGACGGCGTCCTACGTTTGACCCTTCCCAAGGCGGAGCAAGTGAAAGTTAGAAAGATAACTGTCCATTGAGACAAACAATAAACTTAAGGAGGATTAGAAAATGAATATTGAGAACTTGTTGCCATCGATCTGGAGAAAGGGCGACGTTTCGGCGAGAAGGGAAGAGAATGCTCCCTTCCTGGGCCTGCAACGGGAAATGAACCGCGTTTTTGAGGATTTCTTCAAGGGATTCGATGTCGCCCCCTTGGATATGTTCGGCGACTCTCTGGGGAAATTCAGTCCTTCCATCGATGTTAAAGAAGATGAGAAAGAAATAACAGTTACCGCGGAACTGCCGGGCCTGGATGAAAAGGACTTCGAAATTCTCCTTGCCGACAATACCCTGACCATCAAGGGGGAGAAGAAAGAAGAGAAAGAAGATAAAGGCAAGGACTATCACAGGATGGAGCGCAGTTACGGATGCTTCAGTCGCGTCATCACCCTGCCGGAAGGTATCGATTCTTCGAAGATTGATGCCCATTTTAAGAGCGGGGTTTTAAAGATCGTCTTGCCCCGAACAGCAGAAGCAAAAAGCAAGATCAAGAAAATACCCTTGAAATAAAATCAGTCCAGGCATCTTTAGCTTCGATGTGGGGTTAAGTCGGATTTTGCGTGGTCATAATAGGTGGCGCCAGCTATTCACCGGGCTTAGCCCCACAGCCTGCATAATAAGGACTCTTTCTTTCGCGGCGGAGTAGAAAAATAATAGGCAAAATATGGAGTCCTTTTATAGCAGATCTCCACTAATGTTTCGGTCAAACAAGGGGGAACATGATCAAGAAAGGGAAGAGAACATGGGAACTTTTATTATGCTGACCAGGCTTTCGCCTGAAGCCGTAGCCAAACCGAAGTCCGTAACCGAACTCAATAAACAGGTAGCGACCCGCATCAAGAAAGAGTGCCCCGAGGTGAAGTGGCTGGCCAACTATGCAGTCCTGGGGGCTTGCGACTATGTCGATATTTTTGAGGCACCCGATGCCGATGCGGCTACCAAGGTTTCGCTCATCGTCCGATCATTTGGCCATGCGACGACAGAGACCTGGATCGCCACACAGTGGGACCGCTTCGTGGAACTGGTCGCGGGCCTCAAAACTTAGGGTCCCTGATGTCGCCGGAATTTCCCCCTTGTTTTAAAAAAAAAGGCAGGACCATTTCTGGCCCTGCCTGTAAAGTTTGTTTCAGAAAATGGGGAAGTGTTCCTCTATTTCCAGGCTGGATGGAACGCGATGAATTAACTTTCTATTAATCTCGCCCCCGGCGTTGCTCTCTCTCGTGTCCGTTTCCACGTCTATCGTCTCTTCTTTCGCGGCCACCGTCTCGCCTGCCGTGATGTTTCCTGTAATGAGGGACATAAACATTATTATACCATCTGTCCTTCACGAAATAGACCGGCTGACCACAGGCATTGTACCTGCCGCAATACTTCTTCCAGTTCTTCTGATGACTGTGAGGTACACGCAAGTAGATGGGCCGGACAACCCTGCCCCGCGGCACCGGCTGGATCACGATTGGTTGTACGTTGATAAATTCCGGCTGCGGAGCGTTCCCGATATCAATGCGGCCATAAAAACCCGGTTCTCCAATGCTGATGGATACTCCGACATCAGTTGCCAATGCCGGGATGCTGCCCATTGTCATCAATACAGCTACTGCTAATAGAAATCGTTTCATGCTAAATTCCCTCCTCGTTTTTGTTAGCAATCTCACATAACACACCAGTAATAAGCTGCATCAAGAATGCCAATAGGCATCAGAAGCAAAAACCGTTATGTTATCAAGGTGAAACAAAATGCGCAAAGCTGAGGATACCTTTTACTTTGGGGATATTTTCCCAGTAACTGAGGAAAAATTATTCGCAAGTCATGAGAGGGAGGAACAAGAAAGCAACAATAAGGGAAGCTGCGATCATATGGGGTAATCCCTGCAGAAGGTGAATATGCGATTAATGGATGCGTGATTGGAGTAGCCAAAGAACAGCCCGAACCGAGGGAGAAGCGCGATATTGATGACTTCGTTACTTGGATACAGTAAAGAAAATGGCCACTTTTTTAAGCCACCGACTTCCTTTGACAAAAGTGCTCCAACTAGCCACTATACGGTCCTAATAAGTCCAATCAAATCCAGCATCTTCCCGTGTGACCGATGCTGTTGCTCCCCTCACTTGGGCGGCGGTGTAAAAATCCGTTTGGCTATATTCATTGCCTCATTAGTGAACATGGCAAACTCCTCGTCCTGCACGTAGAGCTTTTCGCCGGGAAGGGGCAACGCCATCTGGCTGATACCGTCGGCCTTTATCCCTAACCGTGCGGCCGGGGCGCCATAGCCTTTGCTGAATATCTCCTGTCCCCGGGCGCTCAGCAGCCAGTTGAGGACGACGGCGGCGGCACGAGGATGGGGCCGTTTCGCAGGCATTACCATATAACTTGCCCCGCCTGTCAGGATGCCGCCCTCTTCTGCCGCCAACCTGGCAACGGGGGCGCCGGTCTTTTGCATTTGGTAGGCTGCCTGCTGGTCAAGGGCAATGCCCACCGCATAGCGGCCCCGCGCAATCCATTCGCTCAGGAGACGCGAATCCTTGATAAGCATCGGTTCTTGAAGGGCAAACTTCCGCAGATACGCTTCCCCTTCCGGAGGAGTGAATGCTTTGGTCGCTATCAGACCGACCCAAGTCGTTCCTGTCCCGCCGATCGTCGGGTCGTACATACTGATTTTTCCCTTCCATTGAGGCTGCAGCAAATCCCGGTAAGCCTTGATTTGTCCCGGCTTTACGATATCCGTGTTGACCACGAGGTACTGGCTAACCTCCAAGGCCAGAGGCAGGATCTTTTTCTGTTTATCGAGAAAAGGCAATTTACCGCCCGGCCAGTTCTTCGCATCAAGGACATCCTGCCGAGTCAGCTGCGACTCTAAATTATCCCAGGTAGAGTACAATTCGGGAGCCGTTCGTAGTGCGTTGGGGCCGGCGATCAAAATGTCCGCCGACGGGACGCCGGCACGCACTTCCGTTGTATGCCGGCTAAGAACCGTCCGGCCATGACCGGGAACGAGTTCCAGGTCCAGTCCCAGTTCTTCCTTGAGGGACTTTGTCAAGGCCATCCGCAGTTCCGGACCAACCTGGCCATAGATCGCTACCTTACCCTCTTTTTTGGCCTCTGCTAAGGTGCGCTCCCAGCTCTCACTCCCGGCCGTTTTAGGGGATTTTGTCGGCGAATCGGAACTGAAGGATACGCCGGCAGAGAGCAGCAGGATACCAAGCGAGACAAAACCAATTCTAAAGATATAATCCTTGATAACGTTCATGATCATCAGGTCTCCGTTAATGGTGTTTTGTGCTAAGCGTAACCGCTTCCAGCACCGGGATGGGAAAGCCCTCCGGAACTTTCCAGCTTGACCGTCCGGGCAAGATATCGCCAATTGCCCCGATCCCGCAGTCGCTGCTGACACACAAGCTAACATTGAAAAATGTTGCTGTCAATTACTGATTTGCATCGGGGGTTGTCAATAATGGCGGAACTCTGACTGGAAATGTGGTAAGTTCTTATATGTCGGCCGGTCACCAAAATATTCCCGCCCATGGGCGAGGCATTATCATCTCCCCGATAAACTGGGAAGAGGTTGAAATATCACGGTTTCGGCCCTTGAGGTATTCATGATTCCCTGGCAGCTGCTCGACTCCGCCCCGGTGCCCGGAGCGGATAAAGAACTTCGCCTCTACCAGCGCGGTGGGGAGTTCTCGATCAGAGTAGACGGTTCCGAGCTCATGAACAGCCGCGTCCATGGATCGGAGGCTGCTATGGCCGAGCTCGTCTGTGCCAGGATCGCCGGCCTGCCCGCTCCCCAGGTCCTGATCGGCGGACTGGGTATGGGCTATACCCTCGCCGCAGCGCTCAGCCGGCTCGGCGCCAAAGGCCGGGTGGTGGTGGCCGAACTGGTGCCGGCGGTGGTGGCTTGGAACCGGGGGCCCCTGGCTGCGCTTGCCGGCCGGCCCCTTAATGACGACCGGGTCACCATCCGTGAAGGCGACGTCGCCCAAATTATCCGGGAGCAACCCGGGGCCTACGATGCCATCCTGCTGGACGTGGATAACGGCCCCAAGGCCCTGACCAGGCAGGGTAACGACCGGCTCTACACCCGTACCGGGCTGAAAGCGGCCTTTACGGCACTGCGGCCCGCAGGCGTTTACGCGCTCTGGTCTGCGAGCCCCAATCCGGCTTTCACCGAGCGGCTCCGCGCGGTGGGATTCGCGGTTGACGAGAAACGTGTCCGGGCGCAAGGTGCCCACGGGGGAGGCTTCCACACGATTTGGTTCGCCGCGACGAACTCCCCTCATCCCTGGGTGAAAGAAAGGCAGCGACGCCGCGGCTGCCCTTCGGCGGCCACCAACAAGGATGCTCAATCATGAGGAAATATGTCTTTACGCTTGCCGAAGTCAATCGAGTCTGATCCGCGAGCGCCGCAGTTGCTGCGCAACCTGACCACGCACACCCGGCTGCTGTGGCGAGAGAGTGAGATCGGGACACCGGTGGCCGGGATGACCCGGGAACTGGCGGAGGCCCTGCGAAACGCATACAGCGCCGGACAGGTCGTACGCAGCCTGGAGAAAGCGGAACGTACGCTGGCCGCAGAAGAGCGGGGCCTGCGGATGGCGGACTGCCAGATCGGCCTGCCGCGCGGTGTGCGCGTGTCCCGGCTGCTGCTCCTGGCCGATGACGGAGCCGAGCGCTTTTACCGGAAAATTGAAACTCTGCTGCATCGTTACGGACAGCGGGTCCTGGCGGTGCGTCTCGAAATAGATGAACGGGGCTTAGGAGAACTCCTTTTCGGACCCCAGCGCGTCGCCCGCCTGCTGATGTTAGAGCACAAGCAGGCCGTCAGTTCGGTCCTCCTGGCGATGGCCAGTCAGTGGGAGGAGCCCGGAAATCCGGGGGGAAACGCGGATGAGGAAAGTGATTAAAAAAATGTGCCGGATATTACAACAATGAAAAAAATAGACCGCCCGCCGGATAGAACAGCCGAGCTTCAACCCGTGATTAAGAAAGCAAAAGAAAACCGGTGGTGCGACAAGGATAGCTGTTTCATCGATGTCGGAGCGTGTCAGGCGAGAGCAAAAATTAAATTACGCTGCAGCCGCTGTATGAAAAAATGGCGGCAACCGCTGTTGCCTTTTGCCGATTTAACCTGAATGACTCCCATGGGCGTTTTCTAAGCCTTCCGCCGAACAGGGAATTCCCGGCCAGGGGATTACTTCCCGGCAACAATCAGGAATACGGGAAAATCGCAGATCCCCTTTCCCTTGACCGGTCGGGGAAGAACCGTGGCCGTCGTATCCCGGACCTCCGTGAAGCCCGTGTCATAAAGCAGTTTCTTCAATTGGGCGCGGTCAAATCCGAAGTGAAAGACACCAGTATTATCCGGGTGGAATGAGCCATCCTCTGCATCGAGATCGGCAAAACATAACCGGCCTCCGGGGAGCAGCTTTTCAAACCATAGCCTGAATAATGCAGCAACATCCGGGATATGGTGCAGGGTCATGCTGCACGCGATGAGATGAAACTGCCCCGCGATCGGGTCGCCTTTTTCGAAATCAATAAAAGTGGGGTGAATATTATTGAGCCCCTGAGTGCTGATTTTTTCCTCCAAGACGGCCAGCATGCCTCGAGAACTGTCCACACCCGTGACTGACCGAACCAGGGGCTGCAGCCGGAGGGTAACCAAGCCTGTTCCGCAGCCGAAATCCATGACATCCATGTCTTTCGAGAGTTTAACCTCCCTGCTGATGGCATCCACCACGTCGCTGGCCAGTTTGGCCTTCGACGAATCTTCCCATTGCTTAGCCTTTATATCGAAGTCTCTTCTTTCTGTTGATTTCATCAGAGGTTCCTCTACCGTTAATCCTGCCTGTGGGCCCCGGACCGGGGCCCCTGCAATCACGCCGCCACCGGCCAAACATTATTTTTTATACACTTCATCGATGATTTTTTTGGTAATATTGGTAACATCATCGGTGAAAAGGATGGATTCCTCAGTGGCGAAGAAGACCTTTTCCCCGGGCTGGATCACAAAAGTCTGGTTAAATTGTGCGCTGGAGATATCATTGCGCATACTGGGGCTGCCAAAGCTGGTAGCATATACCG
>Ga0082335_1004671_pt1 | contig 20129 bp, 19 predicted proteins | sample Subgrocontami58m_FD_72375 | JGI IMG/M metagenome (GOLD analysis project Ga0082335, IMG submission 72375) | Subsurface groundwater microbial communities from S. Glens Falls, New York, USA - GMW37 contaminated, 5.8 m (SPADES assembly) (version 2) ... | reverse complement strand
CTCTGCCCACATCCCCCTCTGCCCCCCCCCGTCTCTGTCCACATCCGTCTCTGTCCACGTCCGCTTCTGTCGTAGTGCAGGCCTTCAGGCCTGCCGTTCCGGCAACGCCTGATAGATGGCCGGCCGATACAGCCGCAATTCCTCGAGCTCCTGCGCGGCGTCGAATTGACCCCAGAAGTCGAACGTGACCTTTGGCGCGGGTGCCCTCGGGCCCGCGAGGATCGTGTCGACCAGTCCCAGCAGGGTCCCCGCGAAATCCCTGGAGCACAGCCGGTCGACGGCCGCCAGCTGACCGTCGACGATCCGATCCTGCAGTTCCGCATTCGACACGATCGCGTCCATCAGGGCCGCGACGTGCTCCGGATCCCTTTCCTCGAAGAGCACGCCGGCTCCGTCCATCGTCGACGGGACGGCGGTGGCCGCGTACGCGAGGACCGGCACCTGCTTGTAGAACGCCTCGACGATCGGCACGCAGAAGCCTTCGTGCTCGCTGGCGCAGAGAAAGAGATCGGCGACTTCGTAGAACGCGACGAGCTCCTCGTCCGAGACGTGCCCGATGAAGTGCACGTGCGAAGCGCCGAGCGTGCTCACGAGCTGGTGAAGCGACGCGAGGTAGCGCTCGAATCCGCCCTGCGCGCCGACGATGATCAGGCGCGAGCGCGGGTTGTAGATCGTGTGGTACGCGTGAAAGAAGCGGATCAAATCCTCGATCTTCTTGTTCGCGATCACCCGGCCGACGAACACGATGTTCGTCCAGTCGTCGTCCAAGTCGCGCGCGACGAGCCAGTTCGGCTCGCGATCGAGGTGCGAGAAATCGGGGACCACCCCCAGCACGGCGGTGCGGGGAAACCCGAGCGCCTCCAGGTCCTGCCGGTTGAACTCGGAGTCGCCAAGCGCCAGATCGCAGCGATCGGCGTATGCCCGCAGTTCCCGCCGGCCGCGGAAACACTGGCGCGCGAGCGTCCGGTGCACGCCGACGAAATACTCGGGTGGCGTGATGTTGTGATAGATGAGCGCCATCCGATCCGGCAGCGCGAACGCCGTGCGCGACGCCTTGGATCCGAGCGAAAAATGATGGAGCAGCAGGTTGTCGGGATGGCTGAAGTCGACGAGCTCGCGAAAGTCGCGCGTCTCGGGCTCCAGCCGGTAGTCGGCGGTCTCGACGAAGATCTCCGACTCGTACCCGGCCGCGCGCAGCACGCGTTGAATCCCCAGCACCTCGTGGCCGATCGCGTCGCCATAGCCGAGCGTGGCCAGAACCTGGTGGATCCGGATCACGCCCGCCTCCGCCCGTCCGGCTCGCGCTGCGCAGGCTTCGGCGCGCCAAGCTCCGGGCCTTTCGGGAGCTTGGCCAGTACGTCTTCGGCGGCCGGCAGATCCTGGCGCCGGCGGTCGAACCAGCCGGGCAGCGGATCGGTGGCGCGCGCGGGCGCGTCCTTCTTCAGCCGCTCGAACATCTCGAGGTACTTGCGCTCGATCACGGGCCAGTCGTAGGTGTCGCGGAAGAACTGCCGCCCGTTGCGACCGAGCGTGCCGGTCAGCCAGCGGTTCCGCTCCATCGCTTCGAGCGCGCCGACGAACTCGGCGTACGTCTCGTAGTACAGCCCGGCGTTGCTCCGAATGCACTGGCCCTTGAGCACATCGCACTTGCCGTTGGCGAGCACGGCCCGGCCGAGCGCCCACGCCTCGAGCGCCACCATCGACAGGCTCTCGTAATACGACGGCATGACCAGCAGATCCGCCGCCGCCATGCCGTCGAACTTGTCCGTGTCGTCGAGGAATCCCAGGTGGCGAATCCGCGGGTGTTCCGGAATCGGCAGCAACGTGTTCCCGACCAGGACGAGCGACAGCTTGCCGGCCGGGTCCTTCAGGTAGCCCTGAAAGAGCTCGAACAGCTCCTTGCACCCTTTGTTCTGATCGATGCGGCCGACGTAGATCGCGAACGGGCCGCGGATGCTGTACTTCTGCCGGAACCTCGCCGCCTGCGGGTTGCTCGGCACGTCCGACCCCACGCCGACGACGACGCCAGGAACGTCGTGGTTGCCGGACACCGCCTGGATCATCGCCCGCTCTTCGGGCGAGTTGTACATCAGCGCACGCACGCTCCGGAACAGCGGCTGGAAGATCGACAGCCCGATCGTCGCGTCGCGTTCGGCGGTCGGCACGAGAATCGCGCGCGTGCCGGCCGCGCGCGCGCCGTAGTACGCGTGATAGTAGCGATAGCTGAAGAACAGGCAGTAGTCGTAGTCGGTGGCGTGTGTGGCCACGTAGTCCACGAGCGCGGGGCTCGTCGGGCCTTCCGCGTCCAGCCAGTCGAGCTCGTCGCCGAGTGAGTGGCGCTGCTCGAACACGCGATCCGATCGCCGGCCGAACACGAGCGGGTCGCGCTCGTGCTTCACCCGGAACCGACGCACCGGAATGCCGTTGACCTGCTCGACGCCGGGCGGGAGCGCGTTACGCCAGGTGACGTAATCGCTGGCGCACGTCGTCAGCACCTCGACCTGCCCGTGGCGCGCGAGATGTTCCGCGATGTACCGCGCGTGCAGCTCGGCTCCGCCATTGACCGACGGACCATAGCGTTGGACGACGACCGCGACCTTCACTGCGCGTCGGGGTCGGAGCCGCCCTGGCCCGAGCCTGTCGAGGACTCGTGCCCCGAATCAGTCGAAAGGTCGTGCCCCGCGTCAGCCGCGAGAGCCGGACCGGAGTCAGCGATCGGCTCGGATGGATGAGACTCGGCGCCGAGGGCGATCTCGACATCCTCGGCCGCCACGGCGTGCGCGTCACCCGATTCCGCGTCGGTTGAGGTCGGGCCTGTCTCGGTCGTACCGGTCCCTGGCGCGCCCATGATCCCCGCCGCGGGTCCGCCACCGCGCCGACCCCGGCGGCGCCGGCGTCGCCGGCTGCGTTGGCCCGGACCCTCACCCGGGGTGCCGCCGGAGGGTCCCGTCGAGGGGGCTGCGGCCGCCGGCGCCTGTCCTGATCCCGCCGGCGCGGGCGTCGGCGCCGGCGCCATGGGACGGGAGGAGGGCGGTGGCGTCGGCATCACCCGCGGATGCTGGACCGTCGGGGCCGGCGCTCTCTGTACGGCGACGTCTTCGGCCGACGGCTTGTAGACGACGGCGCTCTCGAGCGCGCGCGCGCGGCGCTCGTTGAACTCGAGCCGGCTCGATATCGACTCGAGCCGCATCTTCAGGTTCTTGACCTCGATCCCGGTCCGCGTCGTCTCCACGACGAGGTTGTGAATCAGCTCGTAGTACAGCTGATCCAGCGCGCGGCGCGCACCCTCGCGCTTCGCCTCGCGCTCGGCGTTCATGGTGTTCAGACGCGCCTGGATGTTCAGCGCCTGAATCAGCGGGTTCGGGTTGAACAGCAGCTTGAGGAGCGGCAGCAACAGCTTCCGCATCCAGCGGATCGGCGCGCGATGCGATTCGAAGAGCGTCGATTCCTCGAACGCGAAGTTCGGCAGCTCAGGCGGCTCGTAGGCCGGCTGTGCCTTGCGGAACTGTTCGAGCAGGTCGGAGCGCACGCCCTTCGGATCCAGGAACTTCTCGAGCTTCACCGTCGCCAGCTCGTGGATCTGCTGCTCGGTGTAGTCCACGCCGCGCTTCTCGCGAATGCGCGCCCGGATCTGCTCCATGATCTGCTCGACGTTCACCGAGTCGGAGCGCACGTTGAAATCGGGCATAAACAGCCATCAGCTTTCAGCTGTCAGCTTACAACTAGAACCCGGCTCGCCGAGAGCTGAGGGCTGATAGCTGAAAGCGACACGCGAAGCCTCATACGGGCCGGTAGATGATCAGTGCGACCGTGAGCGCCCACAGCGCCACGCAGACGAGCAGCGGACGGTCGGTCAGGAGCAGCTCGGCTGGACTCCCGCCGCCTTCGCGCCGGTGCACGAGATACAGGTACCTGAAAATCCCATACAAGGGAAACGGAATGGTCAGGCCGAGCCAGGGCGTGCCGAACTTCTCCTGCGTCTCCGGACTGATCGTGTAGAAGACGTACGCCATCAGCGTCGACGCCGTCACGACGGCGATCATCTGATCGAGAAGATACGGACTGTATTCGCCGAGAATCGGCCGGTGGAGCGCGGCGTCGCCGGCGAGCAGCGTGATTTCGTGCCGGCGCTTGGCCAGGGCGATGAACAGCGCCAGCAGGATGGTGCAGACCAGCAGCCAGTGGCTGATCTCCACGTTCACGGCCACCGCTCCGGCCACCGCGCGCAGCACGAAGCCAATCGCGAGCGTCAGCACATCGATGATGACGAGGTGCTTCAGCAGTCCGGAGTAGAGGAACTGGAGCGCGAGGTAGCCCGCGGCGACGCCCGCGAAGGGCAGCCCCAGGGCGGCCGCGCCCGCCAGGGCCGCCGTGCCGAGCACGATCGCCGCCGCCACTGCGACCGGCGCCGGCAGCTCGCCCGAGGCGATCGGCCGCCGTGCTTTGAGCGGATGCTGCCGATCGCTCTCGCGGTCCGACACGTCGTTCACCAGATAGACGACGCCGGAGAGCGCGCAGAACACCGCGAACGCCGTGACGGCATCGACAACGGCCCCCGCATCGAGCAAGCGGCGGCCGAAGAGGATGCCGGCAAAAACCAGCAGGTTCTTGGTCCACTGGCCCGGACGCAGGGAAGCGAGCAGGTGCAGGGCGATCGGGCGCCCCGGTACCGCGTTGACCGACGTACCGGGGCTGGCCACAGGGGATGAAGTGCTGCGCGCCATCTAGCGCGGGAGACGGGTTAGACCTTGGCCGATGCCGAAAAACTCCGGACCGCGTCAGTCTCCGATTCGAAGGTCTCGAACACGGTCAGCAGCTTCGTGATCGACAGCAGATCCGTGATGCGCTTCGTCAGGTTCAGCAGCTTGAGGCTGCCGCCCTGACGGCTCACCGTCGTGTACGTGCGGACCACTTCGCCGAGGCCCGCGCTGTCGATATACGGCACGCCGGCAAGATTCAGGATGATCTTCTTGAAGCCCTGGTTGACGAGGCTGTTGACCTTGTCCTTGAGCAGCTCATCGCCTTCGCCCAAGGTGATCTTGCCTTTCAGGTCGAGCACCATCACGTCGCCGACGGCCCGTTCCGCGATCTGCATGGAAACGCTCCAGATGAATTCGCGATTGTGAGCTTAACACACCCCGCGCGCAGGGCCAGCGCTCTTCGCCGGCGAACGCTGCCCTCCACCCGGGGTGCTGATCGATGAATCGTAACGAAAGTATTGACCGGTGGAACCGCTGCTAGACGCCGCCGGCCCCCGCGAACTTGCGGGACTGGAAGCACTCCTTACAGAACACGGGGCGCCCCTGGGTCGGCTTGAAAGGCACCGTCGTCTCCTTGCCGCAGGCGGAACACTGGGTAATGGTTTCCACGCGTTCGCGGGCCATTCCTCCGCCCGCCGGACGCGCAGCTCGCTTACCCTTACAGGCTTTGCAGCGCTTCGGTTCGTTCTTGAAGTTCTTGTCGGCGAAGAACTGCTGTTCCCCCGCCGTCCAAACGAACTCTGCGCCGCAATCCACGCACGAGAGCATCCTGTCTTGGAACTCCATCGGTCGCTACCTCGTCGGGGTCGGTCTATTCCGTTTCGCGCCGGAGCTTCTTGCGATTACGCTTTCGTGCGAGCGCTTGCTTCGCTCTCTTCTTGTCGCCGGGTTTCAGGTAGAAGGAATGCTTCTTGATGTCCTTGATGATGTCTTCCTGCTGAACCTTCCGCTTGAACCGGCGGAGAGCGCTTTCGATCGATTCGCCCTCTTGAATCTTGACTTCAGCCACGCGAGTAACACCCCCTTCGGGTGGCAAATGGTGCAAACATGTTACGCTATCAGAGGCAAACGCGGATTCTAGGTCCAATCTCCTTCAAGGTCAACGAAATAGTCCCCGATCGGTCCTTATCGGCGTGCAACGGGATCGCACGCCCTAACTCGTTCAAACGATGAGAGTTCTGGTGATTGGCAGTGGCGCGCGCGAACATGCGCTCGCGGCTCGTCTCGCCGAGGACCGCGACGTCGGTGAGCTCGTCGTGGCGCCCGGAAACCCCGGCATCGCCCGTGTCGCGCGCACCGTCCCCGTCGACATCGTTGCCCTGGATCCCGTGCTGGCGCTCGCGGAGCGTGAGCAGATCGACCTCACCATCGTCGGCCCGGAACTGCCTCTCAGCCTGGGCATCGCGGATCGCTTTGCCGCGGAGGGGCGCCTGCTGTTCGGCCCGACTGCGGCGGCCGCACGCCTCGAATCGAGCAAGGCGTTCGCGAAAGCGTTCATGGCGCGTCACGGCGTGCCGACGGCGCGCTTCGAGACCTGTGACTCGCTCGACCAGGCGCTGGCAGTCGTCCGCGCGGGCGAGCTCGGGTGGCCGGTCGTGCTGAAGGCGGACGGGCTCGCCGCAGGCAAGGGGGTCGTCGTCGCCGACGATCGCGCGACGGCGGACGCCGCCATCGTCGCGATGATGGGCGATCGGAAATTCGGCGCCGCCGGCGACCGCCTCGTCGTCGAAGAGTGTCTGCGCGGTCCCGAGGTCTCGTTCTTCGTCGTCTGCGACGGCACGCGGGGGGTGCCGATTGGGACCGCTCAGGATCACAAGCGGATTTTCGACGACGATCGTGGGCCGAACACGGGCGGGATGGGCGCGTTCGCGCCGAGCCCGCTCGTCGACGCGGCGCTCCACGCGCGCGTCATGCGCGAGATCATCGAGCCGGTCATCGCCGGCATGGCGGCTGAAGGCTGTCCGTTCCGCGGGTTTCTGTATGCGGGCCTGATGTTGACCGCGACCGGACCCAAGGTCATCGAGTTCAACGCACGGCTGGGTGATCCCGAGGCGCAGGTCATTTTGCCGCTCATCGACGAGCCGCTGCTGCCGCTCCTCGTTGCCGGCGCCGCCGGCGAGCTGCGTCAGACGACGGTCCGGCTCGGCACCGACTGCCTGACGGGTGTCGTGCTCGCGTCGCGCGGCTACCCGGACTCGTCGGAATCGGGCCAGGCGATTTCCGGCATCGACCACGCCGAGGCTCTTGCCGGCGTGGCGGTGTACCACGCGGGAACCGCGCAGCACGACGGCCGGCTGGTCACGGCAGGCGGCCGCGTGCTGACCGTCGTCGGTCGAGGCGCGGATTTCGCCGACGCGATCGCTCGCGCCTACGCGGGCGTCCGGCAGATTTCGTTCGACGGCATGCAGTACCGGCACGACATCGGCCGCAAGGCGCTGCAATGAAGTACTCCGTGATCACCTTCGGCTGCCGCGTCAATCAAGCCGATTCCCTCGGCTTCGAGGAGGAGCTGCGCGCGGCTGGTGCGATCGCCGCGGGTCCCGACGCCGCGGACCTGGTGGTGGTGAACACGTGTACGGTGACGGCGGCCTCCGATCAGGGCGCTCGCCAGACGATCCGTCGCGTCGCCCGGGACAACCCCTCGGCGCGCATCGTCGTCACCGGGTGCTATGCGACAAGGCGGCCCGACGAGGTGGCTGTGCTGCCCAACGTTGTGTGCGTCGTGCCCAACGACGACAAGCCACGCCTCATTCCGCTTCTACGTAGTGTCCGGCTTCAGCCGGACCTCCACGACACGGTCCGCCTGAAGGCGGACGCCACGTACGATGCCACGTACGACGGAGACGTCGGCGAGCGATCTGCCAATGGCGACGGTCCGTGCGGCGCTTCAATGGAGCCGGGCGTCGCCGGTCGAACGGCGTTCACGCTGCGCGTCCAGACGGGATGTGCCGAGCCGTGCTCGTACTGCATCATCCCGACGACGAGAGGGGCGCCGTGGAGCGTGACGCCGCGCGAGGTGGTGAGCGAGGTCGAGCGCGTGGCCGCGGCCGGCTTCAAGGAGATCGCGCTGACCGGCGTGCATCTCGGCTCGTACGGCCGCGACCTGTGTCCGCGCTCGTCGTTGATCGATCTGTTGCGCACGCTCGATCGCGCTGTCGCAGGTAGCGTCCGCCTTCAGGCGGACCGTGAGGCCGCTGGGCCGGACGTCGTGTTCCGAATCTCTTCCCTCGAGCCGATGGACTGCGGGCGCGATGTCGTCGATCTCGTCGCGAGCTCCCTCCGTTTCGCGCCGCATTTCCATCTGCCGTTGCAGCACGCGAGCGATCGCGTCCTCGCGGCGATGTGCCGGCCCTACACGATCGCGTGGTACGCGGCGCTCGTGGACGACATTCGCGCGCGCGTGCCTCACGCCTCGATCGGCTCCGACCTCATCGTCGGCTTCCCAGGCGAGAGCGACGACGACTTCGAGCAGCTCGCGACGTATCTGGAGCGGTCACCCCTGACGCACGTTCACGTGTTCCCGTACTCGGATCGGCCGGGCACGCCGGCGTCCCTGATGGGGGATCGGGTGCCGGGGGGAGTGATTCGCGACCGCGGCCGGCGCGTCAGGGAGATCGGGCAGCGGCTGACGCGGCGATTCCGGGACTCGCAGATTGGGACCACGCATCGGGCTCTGACGCTCGAGGACGGCACGCTGGCCGTGACGGGGAACTACCTGAAGGTTCGGATTCCGCCCGGACGGACGCGCAACGAGTGGGTGCGCGTGCGCCTCACGTCACATGATGACGGCGAGCTGCTGAGCGGCTGACTTCTTCTGACCCTCGACGATGAGCTGACCGCATGCCGCGCGAATGTCGCGTCCGCGGCTCTTGCGCACCGACACGACGATGCCGCGGTCGGCAAGACTCTTCGCGAACCGATCGATGGCGGCATCCGACGGCCGCTCGAACGGGATGCCCGGCGCCGCGTTCAGCGGAATCAGGTTCACCTTCGATTTCACACCCGCCACGAGCTTCGCGAGGGCTCGCGCGTCCTGCGGGGAGTCGTTCACGCCGGCCAGCAGCACGTATTCGAAGGTGATGCGGCTGCGCTTGCGGACCGGGAACCGCTTGCACGCCTCGATGATGTCCGCCACGCCGTATTTCTGGTTGATCGGCACCAGCGTGCCGCGTTGCAGGTCGGTTGGCGCGTGGAGCGAGATGGCGAGGTTCGGCATCACCGGCTCCTTCGCGAGCCGTTCGAGCGCCGGGAGCAAGCCCACTGTCGACAGCGTGATCCGGCGCGGCGACATCGCGAACCCGTGCTCGTCTGTCAGGATGTGCAGCGCCTTCATCGTCTCGTCGTAGTTGTGGAGCGGCTCGCCCATGCCCATCAGCACGATGTTGAACGTCGCATCGCGCATCTCGAGGGCGTCGGCGAGCACGCGCACCTGGCCGACGATTTCGCCGGCCGTGAGATGGCGGACCAGCCCCATCTTCCCCGTGAGGCAGAAGGCGCATGCCATGGCGCAGCCGACCTGGGTCGAGACGCAGAAGGTCATCGATGGCGTGTCGGGGATGAACACCGACTCGATGTGACGCCCGTCCGCCAGGCGCAGCAGGAATTTTTCGGTTCCGTCGACTGACTTCTCGCGATGGGCGGGCGCCGGCGTGGTGAGCGTGAACTGCTCGGCCAGCGTCGCGCGCAGCTCGCGCGAGAGGTCGGTCATCGCTGCGGGGTCCGTGACGCCGCGGCGGTAGAGCCAGCGGAAAATCTGGCGCGCGTGGAAGCGCTGGTGGCCCCGCGCTTCGAGGGCGGACTCGAGCGCGGGACGGTCCAGGTCGGCGAGGTCGGGTCGTCGCTTTGCGGTGGCCACCTGTCTGTCCCGTTTCTCAGCGCCTGGAGACTTTCGATGGTAGCATGATGTGAGATTCATCTTGCCAGATTCCCCGATCGTCAGAGACGTTCTCGATAACGGGCTTCGCATCCTCACCGAGCGGATGACCGAGGTGCGGTCGATCAGCATCGGCGTGTGGCTCACGCGCGGATCCCGGCACGAGACAGCCGAGCGCGGCGGCATCGCCCACTTCGTGGAGCACATGCTCTTCAAGGGCACGGCCAGCCGTACCGCCGAGGATATTGCCCAGCAGATCGACTCCATCGGCGGCCAGCTCGACGCGTTCACCGCGAAGGAATACGCGAGCTACTACATCAAGGTCCTCGACGAGCACCTGCCGCTCGCGATCGACATCCTCGCCGACATCATCCGCAACCCGGCGTTCAGTCCGGAGGACCTCGAGCGCGAGAAGAAGGTCGTCGTCGAAGAGATCAAGATGGTCGAGGACACGCCGGACGACCTCGTCCACGAGCTCTTCACGCAGGGCTTCTGGGAGAACCATCCGCTCGGCCGTCCGATTCTCGGCACCAAGGACACCGTCGAGTCGTTCAACGCGGACCTGCTGCGCGACTACTTCCGCAACGTCTACACGGCGAAGAATCTCATCGTGTCCGCTGTCGGGAACCTCGAGCACGCGCGCGTCCGCGATCTCGTTGCGGAGAAATTGGGATCGCTCACCGAACCGGGCGAGCCCGCCACCGACGAGGCGCCGCGCGTGGTGCCGAACGTCCTGATCCGGAACAAGGAGCTCGAGCAGAGCCACCTGTGCCTCGGCGTCGGCAGCTACCCGCAAAACCACGACGACCGCTATGCGAGCTACGTGCTGAACACGCTGCTCGGCGGATCCATGAGCTCGCGCCTGTTCCAGAACGTCCGGGAGAAGCGCGGCCTGGCCTACGCGGTGTTCAGCGGGCTCAGCGCGTACCGCGACGCGGGCGCGTTCACCATTTACGCGGGCTGTTCGAACGAGGCGGTCGACGAGGTCGTCGACCTCTGCGTCGAGGAGCTCAGGGGCGTCAAGCACGCGGAAGTGCCCGCCGCCGAGCTGCAACGCTCCAAGGATCACCTGAAAGGCAGCCTCATGCTGAGCCTCGAGAACACCGCGAGTCGCATGTCGCACCTGGCGCGTCAGGAGATCTACTTCGATCGGCAATTCGGCCTGGACGAAACGCTCGTGGGCATCGAACGCGTGACGGCCGCCGACGTGCAGCGGGTGGCCGCCGATTTGTTTCAGAATGGCTCGCTGTCGGCGACGGTGCTCGGCAACGTGAACGGGTTGCAGCTTCCGCGCGAGCGGCTCGACCTCGATTAGATGATTCCGCGTTATACCCATCCCGACATGGGGCGGATCTGGAGCGACCAGCGCCGGTACGAGACCTGGCTGCTCGTGGAGACCGCCGCCGCCGAGGCCATGGCGGCCGCCGGCATCGTGCCGCCCGAGGCCGCGCGCGAGATCCGCGAGCGCGGCGCGTTCGACGTCGCGCGCATCGAAGCCATCGAACAGACGACCGGGCACGATGTGATTGCGTTCACGACGGCCGTGGCCGAGAAGGTCGGGCCGTCGGCGCGGTGGCTCCACTTCGGGCTGACCTCGTCGGATGTCATCGACACGGCGCAGGCGCTGCAGATGCGCGAGGCGTGCGACGTCATCCTGAAGGACCTCGACGCGCTCTCCGGCGCGATTCGCGAACGCGCGATGGAGCATCGCCGGACGCCGATGATCGGCCGTACTCACGGCGTCCACGCCGAACCGATAACCTTCGGGCTCAAGCTGGCGCTGTGGCATGCGGAGGTCGCCCGGGACATCGAGCGCGTGCGCCGCGCGCGCGCCACGGTCAGCGTCGGCAAACTGTCGGGTGCGGTCGGGACGTTCGCGCATCTGCCGCCGTCGATTGAAGCCGATGTGTGCCGGCGCCTGCATCTCGAACCGGCGCCGATCGCGTCGCAGGTGATCCAGCGCGACCGCCACGCGGAGTTGATGGCGGCGCTGGCGATCACCGCGGCGTCGCTCGAAAAGTTCGCGCTCGAGATCCGTGGCCTGCAGAAGACGGAAATCGGCGAGGTGGAGGAGCCGTTCGGCAAGGGCCAGAAGGGATCCTCGGCCATGCCCCACAAGCGCAACCCGATCGGCTGCGAGCAGGTGGTCGGTCTGGCGCGGCTCATCCGCGGCAACTGCCACGCGGCCTTCGAGAACATCGCGCTCTGGCACGAGCGGGACATCTCGCACTCGTCGGTCGAGCGCGTGATTCTGCCGGACAGCTTCATCGCGGTGGACCACATGCTGCGGCGGTTCACGAAGATCGTGCGCGGGATGGTCGTCAACGCCGAGCGGATGAGGGAGAACCTGAACCGCTCGCGCGGCGTGGTGTTCTCGGGCACCGTGCTCCTCGAGCTCGCGAAGCAGGGCGTCTCGCGCGAGCAGGCGTACGAGTGGGTGCAGCGCAACGCCATGCGGTCGTTCGCCGAGCAGCGCGATTTCAAGGCGCTGCTCGTCGCCGACCCGGACGTGATGCGGGCGCTCCAGCCCGCCGAGATCGACCGCGCGTTCGATCTCGCCGAGCAGCTGAAGCACGTCGACCACATCTTCGATCGCGTTTTCGTCACGACATCAAACGCAGAGCCCGCAGAACGCGCAGAGCCAGGCGGATCTTCTCTGCGTGTTCCGCGAGTTCCGCGTTGATCGTTGTGGGGGGCTGAACCGCATGCGCGCGCGCGTCTTCGTCACGTTGAAGCCGTCGGTCTTCGATCCGCAGGGCAAGGTGATCGCCGACGCGCTGCACTCGCTCGGCTACGACAGCGTGGCGGACGTGCGGCAGGGCAAGTATTTCGAGCTCGACCTCGCGACGACCGGGCCGGCCGAGGCGCGCGCGCTGGCCGCCGAGGTCGCCGACAAGGTGCTGGCCAACCCCGTCATCGAGAGCTACCGCATCGAGGTCGACTGATCATGAAATTCGGCATCGTCGTGTTTCCAGGGAGCAATTGCGACGAGGACGCGTTTCACGCGGCCAAAGACGTGTTCGGCCAGGATGCCGAGTACCTCTGGCACAAGGACGCGGACCTCAAGGGCGCCGACGTCCTCATCCTGCCCGGCGGCTTCGCCCACGGCGACTACCTCCGGACCGGCGCCATGGCGCGCTTTTCGCCCATCATGGGCCCGGTGCGCGCGTTCGCCGAACGCGGCGGCCCGGTGCTCGGCATCTGCAACGGCTTTCAGATCCTGCTCGAATCGGGCCTGCTCCCGGGCGCGATGCTGCGCAATCGCAGCCTGAAGTACCGCTGCGAGCACGTGCATGTGCGCGTGGAGCAGACGGACACGCCGTTCACGAGCGCTGCCGGGGTCGGGCAGGTGCTGCGCATCCCCATCGGCCACGGCGAAGGCAACTACTTTGCTCCGCCCGAGCTGCTCGAGCAGATCGAGGCGAATCATCAGGTGATCCTGCGCTACACGGATCCGCAGGGCCGCCTCGACGACACCTGGAACCCGAACGGCTCGGTGAACGCGATCGCCGGCCTCTGCAACGACGCCCGCAACGTCGTCGGCATGATGCCGCATCCCGAGCGGGCGTGCGAGGCGCTGCTGGGCGGCGTGGACGGCCGGGCGATTTTCGAATCCGTGGTCAGCCTGGTGGCCGTCCGATGATCGATGCCCAGGTGCTCGAGCGGCACGGTCTGAAGCCCGACGAGCACGAACGCATCGTGCAGTTCATGGGCCGCGAGCCGAACCTCATCGAGCTCGGCATGTTTTCGGTGATGTGGTCGGAGCACTGCAGCTACAAGAGCTCGCGCGTGCATCTGAAGACGCTGCCGACCGAGGGGCCGCAGGTGCTGCAGGGCCCGGGCGAAAACGCGGGCGCCGTGGACATCGGCGAAGGGCTGGCGGCGGTCTTCAAGATCGAGTCGCACAATCACCCGTCGTTCATCGAGCCCTATCAGGGTGCGGCGACCGGCGTCGGCGGGATCATCCGCGACATCTTCACGATGGGCGCGCGGCCGATTGCGCTGCTCAACTCGCTCCGCTTCGGCGCGCTCGACGCGCCCGGCACGCGTCGTCTGCTCGAAGGCGTGGTCGCCGGCATCGCCGGCTACGGCAACAGCATCGGCATTCCGACAGTCGGCGGCGAAGTCGTGTTCGAGCCGTCCTATGCCGGCAACCCTCTGGTGAACGTGTTCTGCCTCGGCGTCGCGAAGGCCTCGGCGATCGTCAAGGGCGTCGCGTCGGGGGCCGGCAACGCCGTGTACTACGTCGGCGCGAAAACCGGACGCGACGGCATCCATGGCGCGACGATGGCGTCGGCGGAGTTCGACGAGAAATCGGCGGAGAAGCGTCCGGCGGTGCAGGTCGGCGACCCGTTCATGGAGAAGCTGCTGCTCGAGGCGTGCCTCGAGGTGATGCAGACCGACGCGCTCGTCGGCATCCAGGACATGGGCGCGGCGGGTCTGACCTGTTCGACGGCCGAAATGGGATCGCGCGGCGGTGCGGGCGTCGAAATCGACGTCGCGCTCGTTCCGCAGCGCGAAGCCGGCATGACGCCGTACGAGATCATGCTCTCCGAATCCCAGGAGCGAATGCTGCTCGTCGCGAAGAAGGGCCGCGAGGCGGAGGTCGAGCGGACTTTCGAGAAGTGGGACCTGCATGCCGTGAAGATCGGCCACGTCACCAGCGACGGCATGCTGCGCGTGAAGGAGCGGGGGACGGTCGTCGCGGAGATCCCGAATCGCGCGCTGACCGACGAAGCGCCGCTCTACCGCCGTCCGATGACGGAGCCGGAGTATCTCCGCGAGGTCCAACAGCTCGATCTCGACGCGCTCGAGCGCTCGGCTGACGCCGTCACGCTCGGACGCTCGGCTGAAGCCGTCGCGCCACGCTCCGGCGCCAACGTCGCAGCGCGCGGCGTTCAGCCGGGCGGTTCGAGCGATCAGAACGCCGTGCTGCTCGCGCTGCTCGGCTCGCCCACCATTGCCAGCAAGCTGTGGGTCTATCGGCAGTACGACCACATGGTGCGCACCAACACCATCAACCTGCCGGGCATGGGCGCCGGCGTCGTGCGCATCAAGGGCACCGACCGCGCGCTGGCGATGTCGGTCGACGGCAACGGCCGGTACTGCTACCTCGATCCGTACCGCGGCGCGATGCTGGCGGTGGCGGAAGCGGCACGCAATGTCGCCTGCGCGGGCGCGCGGCCGCTGGCCGCGACCAACTGCCTCAACTTCGGCAACCCGGAGCGTCCGGCGATCATGTGGCAGTTCGCGCAGGCGGTCGCAGGCATCGGCGCGGCGTGCCGCGCGCTCGACGTCCCGATTACGGGCGGTAACGTCAGCCTGTACAACGAAACCGACGGCAAGGCGATTTACCCGACGCCGACAATCGGCGTGGTCGGCCTGCTCGAGCACGCGGACCGCGTCGTCGGCCGGCGCTTCCAGGACGCCGGCGACGCGATCATCCTGCTCGGCGACGGCCGCGGCGAGCTGGGAGGCAGCGAGTATCTGAAGGTCGCGCACGATCTGGTGCGCGGCGTGCCGCCCGCGCTCGACCTCGAGGCCGAGCGCGCGCTGCAGACGCTGCTGGTGAGGCTGGCGGACGAGCGCCTCATGCGGTCCGCGCACGATTGTTCGGATGGCGGCCTGGCGGTGACGCTCGCCGAGTGCTGCTTCGACACGAACGGCATCGGCGCGGCAGCGTCGATCGCCGCAGTGCAGGTGGCCCGCGACGCGCCGTTGAACGTGGCCGCCGCGCTCTTCGGCGAATCGGCGTCGCGCGTCGTGGTGTCTGCCGTGCCGGACGAGGTCACGCGGGTGCTCGAACGCGCGGCGGCGGCGAAGGTGCCCGCGCGGGTGATCGGGCAGACCGGCGGCAGCCAGTTGCGGATCGCGGTCGGCGGCGTGATGGCGATCGATCAGTGTGTCGACGACGTCGAGCGCGTGTGGTCGACTGCCCTCGAACGATATTTCGCGAAGCGTGTGGCCTGAAAACATGTTCGACAAATTCAAGGACGAGTGCGGCGTCTTCGGCATCTTCGGTCATCCCGAAGCCGCCAACATGACCTACCTGGGGCTGTACGCGCTGCAGCACCGCGGGCAGGAGAGCGCCGGCATCGCCGCGTCGGACGGCGCGCGGGTCCGGATCTCGCGATCGATGGGCTACGTCGCCGACGTCTTCAACGGCGAGACCCTGTCGGCGCTGCCCGGGCCGCTGGCGATCGGGCACGTCCGCTACTCGACGGCTGGCGAGAGCAAGCTGCTGAACGCCCAGCCGATCCTCATCGACTGCGCGCACGGGCAGATCGCGCTCTGCCACAACGGCAACCTCGTGAACGCGCGCGAGCTGCGCGACGAGCTGGTGCAGCAGGGATCGATCTTCCAGTCGAACAGCGACACGGAGGTGATCCTGCACCTCTACGCGCGCTCGAAGGCGCGCAACGCCGAGGACGCGATCGTCGAGTCTGTCGCGCAGGTGCGTGGCGCGTTCTCGCTGGTGATGCTGACGCGCGACCACCTGATCGCGGTCCGCGATCCGCACGGGTTCCGGCCGCTCGCGCTCGGTCGCCTCGACGGAGCGGTGGTCATCTGCTCCGAGACGTGCGCGATGGATCTCATCGGCGCGACCTACGAGCGCGACGTCGAGCCGGGCGAGGTCGTGATCGTGTCGGCTGAGGGCGTCCGCTCCATCAAGCCGTTCCCGCCGGCGCCGCTGGCCCACTGCATCTTCGAGCACGTGTACTTCGCGCGGCCCGACAGCTACGTGTTCGGCCGCAGCGTCAACGAGGTCCGAACCGAGCTCGGCCGCGTGCTGGCGCGCGAGCAGATGGTGGGCGCCGATGTCGTCGTGCCGGTGCCCGACTCGGGCGTCTGCGCCGCGATGGGCTTCGCCGAAGAGTCCGGTGTGCCGTTGCGCATGGGCCTCATCCGCAACCACTACGTGGGCCGAACGTTCATCCAGCCGCAGGCGTCGATCCGTCACTTCGGCGTGAAGGTGAAACTGAACCCGGTCCGCAGCATCCTCGGCGGCAAGCGGGTGATCCTCGTCGACGACTCGATCGTGCGCGGCACGACGAGCCGCAAGATCGTCAGGATGGTGCGCGCGGCGGGGGCCAGGGAAGTGCACGTGCGCATCAGCTGCCCGCCGACGATCTCGCCCTGTTTCTACGGCGTCGACACGCCGCAGAAGTCGGAGCTGATTGCGGCGACGCACACGCTGGACGAGATTCGCGAGTTCCTCGAGGCCGACAGCATCGCGTACCTGAGCCTCGAGGGGCTCTTGAGCGCCGTCGACAGCGAGCGCGCGTCCTACTGCAGCTCGTGCTACACCGGACGGTATCCCGTGCAAATCCCCAGCGACCAGGCGGGCTACCTGCAGCTGGCGCTCAAGCTGGATCAGGCCCCGGTCGCGAAATAGTCATGACTCACTGCGCGATCGCTCGCTGCGCCGGTTTGATCCTCTGTGTTGTCAGTGTCCTGTGTGGTGGGCGCGCCGCAGGCGCTCAAGAGCCCGGCGCGCCTCAGGCCGTCTCCCCGGCGCAGCTTCGAGCCGCGATCGACAAGCTCGGCGACCTCGACTACGCGACGCGCACGGCCGCGTCGCGGACGGTCCGCCGCACGGCGACCGCGCAGGCGGTCGCGGCGCTCCTGCAGGCCGTCGCCGAGCATGCCGACGGTTACGTGCGCTACCGCGCGCTCGTCCTGCTCACCGGCTTCAACGACCCGCGCGCGAAAGACGCCATGCGCGAGTCGCTCGTCAGCCCGAACGACCGCTTGCGCGCCGTCGCGTACAGCTTCTTCGAGCACAACCCCGACCGCTCGATGGCGCCGCAATTCCTGGCCGCGCTCGACAAGGAGCAGGCCGAATTCGTCCGGCCGGCGGTCGTCCGCGCGCTGGCCGCGCTCGCCGCGCTGCCGCCGGGAGACGAGGTCGCGCGCGTGCGCCAGGCGCTTCTGCGCGAGGTTGGCCGCGGCGAAGACTTCTTCCGGAGCGCCGTCATCGAAGCGCTCGGCGATCGCAAGGCGGGGTATGCGCTGGACCCGCTCATGGCGATCGCCCGGCTCGACGGTCCGCTGCAGGACGATGCGGCGCTCGCGCTGGGAAAGATCGGGGACAGGCGGGCGCTGGAGACGCTGGCGGCGATCCAGCGCACGGCCCCGCGTCAGACGCAGCCGGCCATCGCGACCGCGATCTGCCTGCTCGACGTCAACTGCGACTCGCACCAGGGGTACCTCGTCGAGACGCTGAAGTTCGCCGACAAGAACCCTGGCTTCCAGGAGCTGCTCCGCGGCACGGCGGCGGGCCTCGGCGCGCTCGCCGTGGCGGGTCACGCCGACGCGGCCGACGCGCTCGTCGACATCGGCGGACCGTCGCGCGATCCGACGCGCGCGCCGGTGGCGCTGGCGCTCGCGACCGTCGCGCTGCGCAACACGCCGCTGATGATGACCCAGCTCGAACAGCGCATCGACCGGGAGGCCGCCATCGCGCTCATGGCCGAAGGCTTCGATATGCTCGAAGAGGATCTCGACAAGGAACGCTTCTTCGCGTTTGCGCGGCGCACCTACTGGGAGTCGCCGGACGGGTCGCTGCGGCGCACCTTGATGCAGACGCTCATCGGCAAGCTGGACTTCTAATGGACTATCGGCAGTCGGGCGTCGACATCGACGCCGGCAACGAAACCGTCCGGCGGATCAAGTCGCTGGCGCGGTCCACATTCACACCGGGCGTGCTTTCGGAGATCGGCTCGTTCGGCGGGCTGTTCCGTCTGGATCGCGAGCGGTATCAGGATCCGGTGCTGGTCTCGAGCGCGGATGGCGTCGGGACCAAGCTCAAGGTCGCGTTCATGACCGGGCGCCACGACACGGTCGGCGGCGATCTCGTCAACCACTGCGTCAACGACATCCTCGTGCAGGGCGCGGAGCCGCTGTTCTTCCTCGACTATCTGGCCACCGGCCGGCTCGATCCGTCGGTCGCGGAGCAGGTGGTCTCCGGCGTCGCGCGTGCGTGCCGTGAGAACGGCTGCGCGCTCATCGGTGGCGAGACGGCGGAGATGCCCGGGTTCTACGCCGACGGGGAATACGACATCGCGGGGTTCATCGTCGGCGTGGTGGACAAGGCGAACGTGATCGATGGGAAGGCGATTCTGCCGGGCGATGTGCTGATCGGTCTGCCGTCGGCCGGCCTGCACACCAACGGCTATTCGCTGGCGCGACGTGTGTTGTTCGAGGTTGCCGGGTGGAAGCCCGAGACGCGCTTGCCCGCGCTCGGGACCACGATCGGCGACGTGTTGCTCGCGCCGCATCGATCGTACCTGTCGCTGGTGCGGCCGCTCGTCGAACGGCGCCACGTGAAGGGTCTGGCGCACATCACCGGTGGCGGCATGACCGAGAATCTGCCGCGCATTCTGCCCGAGGGATGCGCCGCGGAAATCGACCTCCGGTCGTGGTCTGTTCCGCCGATCTTCAGCCTGCTGCAGGAGCATGGGGCCGTGCCGCGCGAGGAGATGTTCCGTGCCTTCAACATGGGCATCGGTCTCATCGTCGTGTGCGGGGCCCGCGATGCGGAGCGCGTGATCAACACCGTCGCCCGAGCCGGCGAGCCCGATGCCGTGCGCCTCGGCTTCGTCGTCGCCGGCGACCGGAGCGTGCGCTACACCTGACGGGGTCGGGAGTCGTTTTTCACGTGCTGTACGATTCCTGTGGCTCCGACCCGTCCTCTTCGAGGCATGATGGCGGTCCGAACGACCGGCACGTGTGATGCCGCAGCGGCGTATGGCGAAACCTGCAAACGACTCGCGACCCCGGCGCATCGCGGTCCTCATTTCCGGGCGGGGCAGCAACCTCCAGTCGATCCTCGATGCGATCGCGTCGCGGCGGCTCGACGCGAGGATCGCTGTCGTCATCTCCAATCGCGCCAACGCGCCAGGACTTCAGCGCGCGCGGGAGGCAGGCGTCGCGGCGCTCTTCCTCAATCCGCGTGAGTACCCGGACCGCGACGCATACGACCAGGCGATCGTGGACGCGCTCAACGCGCGCGACGTCAGCCTGGTATGTCTCGCGGGCTTCATGCGGCTCGTCGGCGCGCCGCTCCTCGAGGCCTTCCCGCAGCGTGTCCTCAACATCCACCCGTCGCTGCTGCCATCGTTTCGGGGTCTGGATGCCCAGCGTCAGGCGCTCGAGCATGGCGTGCGGATCACCGGCGCAACGGTCCACCTCGTGACGTCCGAGCTCGACGACGGTCCCATCGTGCTGCAGGCGGCCGTGCCGGTGCTCGACGACGACACCGTCGATACGCTCGCCGCGCGGATCCTGGTCGAAGAGCACCGGATCTACCCTGAGGCCATCGGCATCGTGCTCGATGGCGGATGGACGATCGACGGGCGGCGCTTCGTTCGGCGTCGAAGCTAGAGCCGTTTTCACCACCACGTAGTGGCCGGCTTCAGCCGGCCTGCGGCGGTCCGCCTAAAGGCGGACACTACACGCTCGTGAAAACGGCTCTAGGCGCCGGTCACCGGCTG
>Ga0082335_1004669_pt1 | contig 20131 bp, 23 predicted proteins | sample Subgrocontami58m_FD_72375 | JGI IMG/M metagenome (GOLD analysis project Ga0082335, IMG submission 72375) | Subsurface groundwater microbial communities from S. Glens Falls, New York, USA - GMW37 contaminated, 5.8 m (SPADES assembly) (version 2) ... | reverse complement strand
AAACATGCGCGCCGATCACGCCGCCCAACACGACCCACAACGCGCCATCGTAAACATCTTCCTTCTTGAATCCTTTGCGTGCCGCTTCACGCGCGGTGAGCCAGATCCCTACGAGAATAGCAATTAACACGATCACGCTGTACCAGCGGATCATGAAATGTCCAATGCTAAAGATAATCGGGTCAATACTAATTGTGATCATTCAAAACATCCTCTAAATTTTAAGTAACTCCTCAGGCGTCATTGCGAGGAGCGTTCTTTGCGACGAAGCAATCTCAAAGCCTGCCCTGAGCGAAGCCGAAGGGCGTGACCGAGATTGCTTCGCAAAGAACGCTCGCAATGACGGAGTGGTTGATTAGTTATCATTTTAAAATGAGAGGGCGGCTCGCTCGTTTGGCGCAGCCGCCCTTGATCGAAGCAACAATCTAATGATGATGTTCCTTATGTTGTTCTTCCTTCTTGCCAGCAAATTTCTCCGGCTCTTTATCAAACGCTTTCTTGCAACCGACTGAACAGAAATAGTAAGTTGTTCCTTTATGTTCGGATTTAGCGGCAGCGGTCTTCTCATCTACGTCCATGCCGCACACAACATCTTTTGCCATTGCCATTCACCTCCTTTCAACGGAAGAATAAGACATAGACCAGCACGCTGAACATAGCCAACATGACGAGCAGAATCCCTTGCCCAATGGGGTTGCTTGCCATCATTGCCGTGCCTTGCATTAGACCCATCGTACATGCGCCGCCGACGAATGTCAGATCAAGCGCGATCAGAATGACGATGAGGACGACAGCGGCAACGCCAATGAAAAGAAACGCCGAGATGTTCATAAGATTCTCCTTTTCGAGTCTTGCCTGTTGTAAATCTTCCAACCACACATTCCCCAACAAATCGCCAACAGGATGATGAGCAAGGCGAAAGCGATCATGCCCATCGTCCCTAATCCCCAAAAGGGAATGATGATCAAGGCGATCAACGGCAGGCTGCACAGCCACACCGCGAAGGCTAAAAGCATTTCATCGGAGTGAAAGCCGAAGCGATGATTCATCTCACATCCCTCGCGAATGAGAGTGGGAGATCTCCGAGTTCTTTAAGAACTCGGAGATCTGAGACGCTTAATGCGCGCTGTCACCAGAGGCATAGAGACGATCAGACTCAACAACCCGACCCATACCGCCCCGCCGATCTTTGCTACAGGTGGATAGTTGCCGAACAACGTCGCCGCCAACAAAAATAGTAACGCCGCGCCGAGTGAGATCGGCAAATAGATCAACGCGCTCTTACGCGCCACTTCTTTTTCAACCAGTTCGTGTTCCATAATTCAACGTCCTTTCAATCGCCGCTCGCCGTTGCCAGTTGTGGCGCGGGTTGTCTTTTGCCTTGTTGTGGTTTGTCTTCTCGTCGTATAGATGGCTTGAAACCTTTAAGCAACAACGTATTGAGCGTCACCGTCACCGAACTGATCGCCATCATCAACCCCGCCAGCTCCGGGCTAATGATCAGCGAGATAAATGGATAGAACAATCCCGCGCCGAGTGGAATGCCAAGCGTGTTGTAGAAGAATGCCCAGAACAAATTTTGTTTGACCTTGCGCATGGTCGCTTTCGCCACTTCCAATGCCACCACCACATCGCGGATGTCGTCTTTGATCAAGATCACGTCGCCGGTTTCTTTCGCCACGTCCGTGCCAGATCCAATCGCCATGCCCACATCCGCTTGCGCCAGCGCCGGGGCATCATTGACTCCATCACCCACCATCGCCACTTTTTTGCCGAGGGCTTGCAGTTTCTTCACTTCCACAGCTTTATCTTGAGGCAGCACTTCAGCCAGAACATGATCAATGCCAACTTGGCGGGCAATCGCTTCTGCCGTGCGGCGGTTATCACCGGTGATCATCGCCGTTTCAATTCCGAGCCGATGCAAATGACGGATAGCTTCTGCCGCGTATTCTTTCAGCGTGTCGGCGACGGCGATCAAACCCGCCGCCTGTCCATCAACGGCAACGAACATCACAGTTTTGCCGTCACCCTCTAATCGTTCAGCTTCATTTACTAATCCGCGAATATCCACACTGCGCTCGTGCATCAATTTGCGATTGCCGAGCAAGACGTTGAGACTCTCCACCTTCGCTTCAACACCTTGACCGGGGATCGAGTTGAAGGACTCGGTATCAACGAGGGCAAGTCCGCGCGATTGCGCACCGCGCACAATGGCTTCACCCAACGGGTGTTCACTGTTCTTTTCAGCAATTGCCGCCAATCGTAAAACCGCATTTGGAGTTTGAAATTTTAAATTTTGAGTTTCGATCACATCTGTCACCGACGGTTCACCCTTCGTCAGCGTTCCGGTTTTATCGAACACAATCGTTTGCAACTTACTTGCGTTCTCAATCGCCTCTGCCGTTTTGAACAACACACCATGTTCCGCCGCTTTGCCCGTGCCAGCCATGATCGCGCTCGGTGTGGCGAGACCCACCGCACACGGACACGAAATCACTAACACGGTGACGCTGAGCAACAACGAGAATCCAAACACGCCGATCTCACCCAACTTATAAGGCGAGAGAATGAAACTTGAATTTGGATCGAAGAACAATTGGAAGCCGATGAAGAACCAGAAGACGAACACAGCAACGGCGAGTATATGAACGCCAAGAATGAAATGCCCGGCGACCCAATCGGCTAACTTTTGAATCGGTGCTTTGCTTGCCTGCGCGTCTTCGACAAGTTTAATGATCTGCGCCAGTGCAGTGTCCTTGCCAACGCGAGTGGCGTTGAATTTGAACGCGCCTGTTTTGTTAAGCGTGCCGCCGATGACGTTGTCGCCGGTTTTCTTTTCAACGGGCAGACTCTCGCCGGTGAGCATTGACTCATCAACCGCGCTATAACCTTCTTTGACGATTCCATCTACGGGAATGCTTTCGCCGGGGCGGACGAGAATCAGATCATCAATCTCTACTTCATCGGCAGGGAGTTCTTCTTCGTTGTTGTTACGAATAACGCGAGCAATCTTCGGTTGGAGCTTCATCAATTTGCGAATCGCTTCGGACGCGCGTCCGCGTGTTAACGCCTCAAGCCAACGACCCAGGATAATAAATGTCGTGAGCAATGCCGCGCTCTCGAAGAACGTTGCCCCTTCGCCGCCAAAACCCGCAGTTGGAAACACAGTGTTGATGACGGCGATGCCGTAGGCCGCCCCGATGCCGGTGGCGTAAAGTAAATTCATGTCGGTGACCCCGTGTGTGAGTCCGCGCCACGAATTGGTAAAGAACTGCCGCCCCGGTCCCAAGACAATCGGCGTGGTCAGTAATCCAATCACCCATTTATAAGAAAGCCACACCGGCACAAAAACTTTGAGCGGACCGAGCATGTCGTAGAACGTGCCGATCATGACGATCAACCCGATGATGCCGGCGATAAGTAAGTTGCGCCCTTGTCGTTTAATTTCTTCTTCGCGCGCTTGTCGCTCACGGTCGAGCGCATCCGCGCCTTCACTGCGTTCCTGCGCCTCGTAGCCCACTTCGCGCACAGCGCGTTTCATCGCGCTCGTCGTCACCACACCAGAGATGTAAGTCACTCGTGCCGTGCCGAGTCCGAGATTCACAACAGCGCTTGTGACTCCTTCAATCTCTTTAAGTGCCCCTTCAACATGGGCGACACACGAGGCACACGTCATCCCGCGCACTTCAAGAGTGAGTTCAGTCGCCGGTACGTTGTAGCCCACATCACTCACCGCGCGAACCATATCGTCAAGAGTGAGACGGGCGGAGTCGTAAGCCACGCTCGCCTTGTTGGTAGCCAAGTTCACGACGACATTAGATGTTCCATTAAGTTCTTTCAAAGCAGTTTCAACGTGAGATACACACGAGGCGCAAGTCATTCCCTGTACCGGCAAACTAACGGTTTTTAATTGAGTGGTCATACAAGTTCCTTTCGATCTGGCAAAGAGACGCCAAGCAATTGATAGAGTGAAGCGATTTCCGCCACACAATTCTCACAAGCGGCGTCATCCATCTTTCCTTGTTGTAAACGTTGTTTGAAGCATATTTCTAAATAGTGTCGAAGGAGCAGGCGATTAATTTCACGGAGCGCGCCCTGCACGGCGCATATCTGCTGCACAATGCTCACACAGTCATCGTCGCGCTCGACCATCATCACCACCCCGCGCAAATGCCCTTCGGCGCAATGCAAGCGGCGCGTAAGATTGGCTTTGGCGACACGAAGGTCGTCATGTTTGACTAGTCGCTGCTTCATTGATTAATGGAGAGATCAGCCATGCCGGGGATGCTTCCAACAACACTGCCATCACGCACTCCACAAAGTGTGGATCGGGATTCATCGTCGCATCGCGCACGATCTGCACCCGTGTTTGGTGATTGTGGCTATGGGTCGTCAGCGTGAGAGGTTCAGTCGCATCGCCGTAGATCAACAACACGATAAACTGACAATCGCACTTCTCCGTGCCGTGATGCGGACACTCACAGCCCACCTCGGCGGCGGTCATTGCCGAACGTAAATCAAAACTGCGAAGCACATAGAAGCCGTGACCGCAGAGAGCCTCCGTGATCGTTTTGACAGCTTCGTCGCCGTTGATGTCTAGCAGGATGGTGTTTTGCATAGAGTCGTCCTGCTTTTAGATTAACAAAAAAGGAGAGTGTTATCTAGCGTAGAATGGCGCGAGCAACCATACGCCATTTGGCGTATATAAAAAAACTGTCCGCAGGTTGTAAACCTACGGACAGTTGGATTAGAACGGTAATCGCACTTCAATCGTTGTTCCGACACCCGGCGCAGACCGAATTGAAAGTTGCGCCCCGATCGGTTCTGCCCGTTCCTGCATTCCCATTAAACCGTAATGCCCCGACGCCACCAGATCACTCACCCTCTCCGGCGCACGAACCCTTTGCCATCGTCTTCGATCTGCATGATGAACTCTGTTTCACTGAAGAACACTCTCGCGCTTCGCGCCTCTGCCGGTGAGATCCATCAAAACAGCATAGAGCAACCAGGTCGCCCAGACTTGAATCTCGACTGTTAGTGCGCTTGATAAAATGCTTGGTGTGATCGCGCTGGATGGCTCGCATATGTCAAACGCTACTGGCTTTTCGGGGTTGTTTTTCTTCGCTCATGCTGCGAATCGCGCATATTTTTTCGGTTCACTTCCTCACGATATTTCTCTGTCGCCACGTGCGCTTTGAGGCGTGGGTTGAGCACTTCTTCAAGCGCAAAACCCAACAGCGCAAAACCCAGCACCGACGCGGTAATCATCAACCCGGGTGGCAGAACCCACCACACCCACGCGCCGCTCAAGAATGCGTTGCGCGCTTGCGCGTAAAATAAAACCGTGCCCCAACTTTTTTGGGTCGGATCGCCCAACCCCAAAAAACTCAACGAGGCTTCGAGCAAAATCGAACCGCTCGTCGCGAGCACGAATTGCGCGAGCGCAAGCGACAACACACCCGGCAAAATGTGGCGAATGAGAATGTGCCTATCGCCCGCGCCCAGTGCGCGCGCCGCCGTTATGTAATCGCGTTCGGCGAGCGAAAGGACTTGTGCGCGAATCACGCGCGCCGGTCGCGCCCAGATCAACAAACTGATGACCGCGATCAGATTCCACAGATTTTGACCCAGGTACGCCGCGAGTAAAACCATCAGCGGCACGAATGGAATTACCAGCACGACATCCACGACACGCATCAACAGCATGCCGAGGATACCGCGATAGTATCCTGCCAGCAATCCCGCGCTTGTGCCAATCAGCATCGCGATACCCGCCGACAAAATTCCGATGAGAAGCGAGATGCGCGTGCCGTAAATCACTTCGCTCAAAATATCTTGCCCGATGTCATTCGTGCCGAGCCAGTGTTGCGCGCTCGGCGTTTCGAACGGCTTGCCAGTCAATTGCGTCGGGTCGTACGGCGCGATGAAATTTGCGCCGACCGCCATCACAAACATCGCGGTCAGGAGAACGAGACCGACCAGACCCAACGGATTGCGCTTCATGGATGCCCATATCATCGCGCGCCTCCGCGCTCTACTGCATGGCGCACACGCGGATCGAGCAGGGGATAGAGCAAGTCCGTGAGAATGTTGGCAAAGACGACCATCACTGTAATCATCAAGAACGCGGCTTGCAAAACCGGATAATCGCGATTCAGCACCGCTTCGTACACCAAACGTCCGATGCCAGGGTACGAGAAAACGGTTTCAACCACCGTTGCGCCGCCGAAGGCGAAGGCGAGGTTGAGCGCAAAAACGGTGGCAATCGGAAGTAGGGCGTTGCGGAGCGCGTGGCGAAACAGCACGTTGCGTTCTGAGACACCTTTCGCGCGTGCAACCGTAATGAATTCTTCGCCCAAAACGGCAAGCATCGAATAGCGTGCGACGAGAAACATGCCTGACATGCTGACGATGGTGAGCGTCGCGAGCGGTAAAGCGAGATGTCGCAGAATGTCTTCGACGTGCGCCCATCCTTCCAGTGTCACCCACGGCGTCATCGCGCCAAAGGTTGGAAAGATAGGAAATTGCACGCCAAAGAGCGCGACAAGCAGCATCCCAACCCAAAACGAAGGCAGTGATTCAAGGAAAACGAAAAATCCGAGCAAGCCCACATCCCCGCGCTCGCCACGCTTCCACGCCGCCATCGCGCCGAGCGTAACGCCGATGATCGTCGAGAAAAACAAACTCGACCCGGTGAGCAAAAGCGTCCACGGCAAGCGATCGGCGAGAATCGTCGTGATCGGTTTATTCTTTTGAAATGAATAGCCGAAATTGCCGCGCGCGAGATTCTGCAAATAGCGCCCGTATTGCACAAGCAAGGGCTGGTCGAGTCCGACGCTCGCCATCAATTGCGCCCGCTGTTGTGACGTGAGCAAGTTCACTTCTTCCCCCGCGAGGAGGGCGAGTGGGTTACCCGGCATCAGACGCGGCAACGCGAAATTCAGCGTCACCGCGATCCAAAGCACGAGCAGATATTGTCCGAGTTTGCCAGCGATAAAAGAAGTCATCGTATCCCTTCAGTGTGAATGAGACCTGACAGGTTCTGCAGACCTGTCAGGTCTCGATTGGACTTACGGTTTCACATTTGGCAGGAAGGACAGTTTGTGGAAAATACCCTGTCCCTTTTGATAAACCCATTTGTCAAAGGCGGCGGGGCGATACGCATAGTTGCCGTCGGCGTACCACAGTATTACGAACGGCATATCTTCCGAGATGATTTTCTCGAGTTGCCGTGCCAGCGTCTTTTGCTTATCGAGATCCGTCGTGACGTTCAAATCTTCCGCGATTTTATCGGCAGCAGAGCTTTTGTACGCGCCGATGTTGACCGAACCCGTCGCCGGATTCGAATGCACCAACGTTACCATCCGCACCGGATTCACTTGCAGCGGCGCTGACCAACCCCACATCGTCAAATCATAATCGCGGCCCTTGGCGACATCAAAATCGGGCCACACTTTGGCATCCAAACTGTTCGGTTCGAGCGAGGTGACTTTGATGCTGATGCCGATGTCTTTGAGCGCGGCGGCGATCAATTCCGCGGCGCGAATGCGCGTCGGATTGTTCGACTGCACCAAGAGCGAGGCTTCCATTTTCTTGCCGGCGGCTTCGCGAATGCCGTCGCCATCGCTGTCTTTGTAGCCCAAACCGTCGAGCAATGCTTTGGCTTTCGTGACGTTGTATTCACCCTTGATCGCTGGATCATGAAACGGCGACGCCGGATGAATCCAGCCCGGGTTGCCGGCAGTGCCTAACCCGAGCAAAATGGTGTCCACTAACTTTTGCGTGTCAATGGCAAGCGCGACGGCTTGCCGCACTTCTTTTTTGTCGAACGGCGCGCGTTCGTCGTTGAATTGGAGCATCGTCGTCGCAAAACCGGGACCACGCAGAACTTTCAAATCTGCCGCGGCAGAAAAATCCTTGACGAGTTCGGGAGACAGTTCGCGCGTCGTGGCTTGAATTTCGCCGGTCTTGAGCGCGGAGAAAACTGTCGTCGGGTCTTTGATGATCGGTACCACCAGTTCGTCCACCGCCGCCTTGCCCGCGAAATAATCCTTGTTCGCGGCGAAGCGATACAACTGGTCTGCTTTGTACTCGACGAGTTTGAAGGGGCCCGAACCGACATTGTTCTCAAATTTTTTCGGATCAGTTACGGATTCCCAGAGATGCTTGGGAATGATCGGCACGTCGGCGAGCGGCTGAACCGCGAACGATGGATTCGGCGCGGGCAGGGTGATGACGACCGTCGTATCATTCGGCGTTTCGATGCTCACAAAATTGCGGACGGGCGGCGTCCAGCGCGAGTGCGTGTTCTTTTTGTAAAACTCGAACGAGAATTTCACGTCCGCGCTCGTGAGCAGTTTGCCGTCGTGCCATTTCACATCGTTACGCAAAGTAATCGTGTGAACTTTGCCGTCCGCGCTTACTTTATCTTCTTTCGCAACCCACGGCTTGGGCAAATTGTCCGCGTCCATGATGAAGAGCGTATCGTAGAGCAAACTCAGCATATTCCAGCCGGGATAGCCGGTGACGTATGTGTATGGCTGGAGCGTGCCTTCGTCGAGCAAAACGGCGAGGCGCAAACTCACCGGCTTGGGCGTCGCGGGCGGCACGGTCGGTTGCGGTGCACTGGTCGCGGCGGGCGCCGACGTTGCGGCGGGCGCTGGCGTTGTTGCGGGCGCGCATGCGCCGATGACGAGCGCAAGCAAGGTCAACAATATAGCGAGTGCGGTAAAACGTTTCCGAGTGAACACTGATAGTGCTTTTAGCATGGATTAGATTCCTTTCGTTCAGAGTGAGAAATTCGATTCATACTTTCGCGCGTGGCAAGCGCCTCTGTGCCTTTACTTGCCCTCCTGTTTTTGCACGACGCGGCGCAGATCGTCCACGTCGAATTTGTGCGTGGGACGCTCGCGCACCGTGCCGCAATCATAGATAATGCCGCGCGCGCGCGTAACGTCCACATCGCCGTTCGCGTCGAGAAGCGATTCCTCGGCGTGAACGGCTTGCACCAAGCCGATGAACATCGTGTGCGAATCAAGTTCGATCTCGCGCTCGACGATGCACTCGATATTCACCGGGCAGTCGGCAAGCAAGGGGGTTTTGATTTTGCGTGCTGGCGCGAGTTTCAATCGCGCCAGCGTGATCTTGTCTTCTTTGCGACCAGTAACAACGCCGAGATAATCGGTCAGCGTTTGTTGCTCCGGCGCTGGAATGTTGACGACAAACTCGCGCGACGCGCGGATACGCGAATGCGAGTAACGATTCGGGCGCACGCAAATCGCCAGGCGCGGCGGCTCGGCCGAAACCGACGCGATGCGATTGCAGGTAAAGACGTTCGGCGTGGCACTGCCGGTTGTAATCAACACGACCGGCACGGGGTAGAGTGTGGTGTTGGGTTCGATAACGCGTTTTGCCATTACATCAACTTGTCTAACTTGAATTGGCCTTGATAACGAAACGCTTCCGCCATCGCCGCGCCCGAGTGACTCAGGATACCGTGATACATCGCGAGCGCGCGATCCATCTCGTGATGCAGAGCGCGACCCAGTTCGAGGTTGTCGTCTTTGAGCGCGTCATAGTTCGGCACGATATTTCGCAGAACCGCGTCGCCGATGCGCTCTTTCATCACTTGCGCCGAGTAGGCTAACTGAAAACCCAGCGCATCCAACGCTTTTTGTTTGAGCGCAAAGGTCGCGCCGATTTCGACGACACAGTTCGCGTTTTCGGGCGACATATAATAGATGTGGCTAATCGTGTGCGGCGCGAATCCGCCACACTCTTCGATGCGCCAATCGCGATTCGCAATCGCCGCCGCTTCGAGGTAGAGCAACATAGCGAGCCGCCGGTCTGGATCGAGATCGTGATACGAATGTTCGGGATCTTGGGTTATTAAAATGTCCGGCTTGAGTTCGCGAAACACACGCACGAGTTTTATTTTTGATGGAATGTCCGGCTGAACTTCGCCATAATTGAAACCGAGAAACTGAACCGATTGGACACCCAGAATTTTTGCCGATTCTGAGATTTGCGGACGACTCGTCTCGCGCGAAAGCAAAACCGCCGCGTGCACCTTGTCGCCGGCTTGCGCGTGCAAAGCAAGCGTTCCACCGACTTCGACGATTTCTAAACCGAATGTAGCGAGCATCAAAACAGTTTTTGGCACAACGACCTCCGTGAAAGTTTATCGTAACGTGCGCGGTTGATATACCACCAAGCGCGCTGAGTACGCTATATCTGAATTCTTCTATACCTTTTGCAGAATGTGGTCGAAGGGCGTGGTAAATGCAAAAGACGCATATCGCTAAATTCGACCTAATTTATCCAATTAATGTCGAACATCTACACTCACACAGCCGTCGTCGCGCTCGACCATCATCACCCACCGCGCAAATGCCCTTCGGCGCAATGCAAGCGGCGTGTGAGATTGGCTTTGGCGACACGAAGGTCGTCATGTTTGACTAGTCGCTGCTTCATTGATTAATGGAGAGATCAGTAGCGTCGGCGATGCTTCCAACAACACCGCCATCACACGCTCCACAAAAATCGGATCGGGATTCATCGTCGCATCACACACGATCTGCGCACGTGTTTGGTTGTTGTGGCGATGAGTCGTCAGCATGATAGGTTCAGCCGCCTCGCCGTAGACCAACAATACCACAAACTGACAATCGCACTTCTCCGTGCCGTGATGCGGACACTCACAGCCCACCTTGGCCGCGGTCATTGCCGAACGTAAATCAAAACTGCGAAGCACATAGAAGCCGTGACCACTGAGAGCCTCCGTGATCGTTTTGACAGCTTCGTCGCCGTTGATGTCCAGCAGGATGGTGTTTTGCATAGAGTTGTCCTGCTTTTAGATTAACAAAAAGTGGGGGTGTTATCTAGCGTAGAATAGCGCGAGCAACCCTACGCCATTTGGCGTAGGGGGTGTCAACGAGTTGATCTCTTGGGGAAAACAGATTAGAATATTCGATAATTCTAATATAAGGATGTCTATCGAATGGCTGACCGTCAACTATACGAACTGCACGCTAGCATTTGCCAAACGCTCGCCAACCCCAAGCGATTGGAGATCATTGACCTTCTGCGCGACGGAGAAAAATCGGTGACAGAGATTATTGAGGCGATGGGGATTAGTCAGGCAAACTTGTCTCAACACCTGACTGTCATGCGGCAGAAAGGAATCGTCGTCCCGCGTCGTGAGGGAGTAAGTGTTTATTATCGGTTGAGCAATCCGAAGATTATTAAAGCCTGCGACTTAATGCGGCAGGTTCTGTTGGAACACCTGGAAGCTGGAGTGGAATTAGCGCGCGGATAAATTTACACGAAAGGAATTCACCTCATGACCGAACTTACGAAGAAGAAATACCTGTTCATCATTAACGATGGTCCTTACGGCAACGAGCGCCCTTACAATGCGCTGCGTTTGGCGCTGAACTTAGTCAAACGCCCTGAAGCAAGTGTGCGCGTTTTTATGACGGGTGACGGCGTGTTATGCGCCCGCAAAGGACAGAAAACGCCGGATGGCTACTATAACTTGGAGCGAATGATCAAATCACTTGCCCAACGCGGCGAAGTGGCAACTTGAGGCTCTTGCAGTGAGGCTCGCGGGCTCGAGCCTGAAGGCAAGATCGGTGGCGTATTGGATGGCAGTGTAGATTTACAAGGGGATTGGACACTCGAAGCAGATCACGTATTGATATTTTGATAAATGCCAGATGGAGAAAAAGATGTCAAGTAAAATAATCCTTGTTCTTGGCGGGGGTGTTGGCGGTTTAGTTGCCGCCAACGAACTGCGGCGATTGCTATCAAGTGAACACCGCATCATTGTAATAGAGAAAAATGCGCGGCACACTTTTGCCCCATCATTCCTGTGGGTGATGAGTGGAGAGCGGCAGCCCGAGCAGATCACGCGCGACGTGCGCCAACTGATTCGACCGGGCATAGAAGTTATCATTTCCGAAGTGCAAGCAATTGATCTAACAAATCGAACTGTACAAACCGATACGCAAACGTTGAACTACGACTACCTTATCATTGCGCTTGGCGCAGAATTGAACCCCGAATCCATTCTCGGTTTAGCGGAGGGCGCGCACACGTTTTATACTTTTGAGGGCGCGGCGAAGCTAGGCAATGCTCTGCAAGACTTTAATGGCGGAAAAGTTGCGGTGGTAGTGAGTGCATTGCCGTACAAATGCCCTGGTGCACCGCACGAGGGCGCAATGCTCATCGCCGATACATTATGCCGACGCGGTCTGCGCGACAAGATTGAAGTGCATCTCTTCACGCCAGAGGCGCAACCGATGCCTGTTGCCGGTCCCGCATTGGGTGAAGCAGTCAAGCAAATGTTGGCAGATAAACGGATCGCTTTTCACCCATTGCATAAGCTGACGCAGGTGGATGCCGCCGCGCGCAATCTTTCTTTTGATGGGAAGGACTCTTTCGACTACGATCTGTTTGTCGCTATCCCGCCGCATTGTGGTCCACGCGTCGCGCGCGCCGCCGGATTGACAAACGAGGCAGGTTGGATTCCGGTTGACCGCGCCACGCTTCAGACCAAACATCAAAACGTGTACGCGATAGGAGACGTAACCGCGATCTCAATTCCCGGTAGATGGAAACCCGACGTGCCGATGATGCTCCCGAAGGCGGGCGTGTTCGCACACGCCCAAGCGGAAGTTGTGGCTCAGCGCATTACCGCCGAGATCACGGGCGCGGGCGCAACATACGAGTTCCCCGGTATTGGCTATTGCATGCTCGAAGCAGGCGAAAGCATGGCAGGGTTTGCCTTTGGAAATTTCATCGCCGAACCATCACCACAGATTCACCTTCGCCAAATTGGGCCGGTGTGGCATTGGGGCAAGATTCTTTTTGAGCAGTGGTGGTTGGCTCCCATTGGGGCAAAGCGCGAGATGCTGCGTTTGGCGTTGGCGCTTGGCGGGAAAGTGCTTGGCATCCCGATTAAGATATGATCTTCGCAAATCCCTCATCAGTTCTTCATAACTCTTTGTAGAAAAATATGCGGATCGCCTTTCGGCGAAATACAGAGGGCATACAACCCTGCATAAAAACGGACTTTCCGAAAGTTCGCAACCTGCGGAAAGTCGAAGCAATCGCTAATGGAGTCGTTAGACCGACGTGCGCGGGCTGAGGGCTTCGGCAGTTTTAAACTGCAAGAAGCCTTCGATGGCTTTAGCCAACAAAAAGCCCTGAGGTCTTTGGTTCATAAAGTTTTCCTCCGTGAGGGGGACTACATTGAACCAAAGACCATCGGGCAAACAAAAACACCGTAGCCTCACAAAGTGGGTCTACGGTGTCTTGGAGGTAGCGGGGGTTGGATTCGAACCAACGACTTCCGGGTTATGAGGTCTCATCTCAAAACCCACACCTAAGACCGCCAGGTCTGGCGATTTAGGGTAGCCCGACGGTCTACAGTTCTACATAGCCCGGCGGTCTTTGATTGTTAAAAATGCTTACCAACGACCGCCAGTCTAGAACAAAAGCGGTCTTGAGTCACTATACAAAAAATCAGTTTGAAAAGCAAGCAAAGTCTTTAAACAAATGCAGAACATTTAAGGTGTCGCGCCCCGTTTGCGCTTGAGCATAAATCTGAGTGTTTCGGTTTCGCGTAATTCGCGCAAGCATTTCCTGCGTTGCACAGATTGGAATGAGAGCGGAAGTTCAAGTTTTGTGCGCGGCTTGACAACTAATATCATCACGCGATACTATCGTCTTATGATCAAAAGTTTTGCGGATAAGGAAACGCCCAAGGTATTCAAGGGTGAGTTTTCACGCAAACTACCGCATGACATCCAAAAAGTTACGCGACGCAAATTGATCTACCTTGACGAAGCTGATGAACTGCAAGATCTTCGCACTGTTCCCGGTCACCGGCTGGAAACCCTGCGTGGCAAGCGCGTCGGACAATATGGCATCCGTATTAACGATCAATGGCGCATTTGCTTTAAGTGGCGCAAGCCCCATGCTCACGACGTAGAAATTGTGGACTATCACTGAAGGAGTTAAAGAAACCATGACGACTAAACTGCCCCCCGTTCATCCCGGCGAGATTCTTTTGGAAGATTTCATTAAGCCATTAGGTCTCACACCCTACCGCGTCGCGCGCGACATGGGGGTAGCACCTCTGCGCATTAGTCAAATTGTGCGTGGACAACGCGCCATTACTGCCGATACAGCCTTACGTCTCGCTCGCTACTTTGGAACGAGTGCTGGTATTTGGCTGCGTCTGCAGGCGCGCTATGATCTCGAAGTAGCAGAGTCAAAATTGTCTCTACGAATTGCCCGTGAGGTGAAAGTGTTACATCTACAAACTGCATAACGCCTTGAGACGGTCGTGGAGTCGTTCTTGGTTAGGCTTGTAGACATTCGCCTATCTTTCACTTTTACCCTCCCCAATGTTGCGACCCGCCTTATAATGTCATCACGATGGCGAACCCCTTTGATATTCTTCCTGCCAACCTCTTCAACCTCTTCAGCACGCAAGGCATCACCACCCTTCAACGTCACTATATCGCCATTCTGCTTCGCGTTTACACCCTCGCCGAATTTAATCGTCTTGGACTCGCGCGCGAAAATGTAATCAACGAGATCGTTGATTACTTGAAAGCGGAACAAGCCGAATCGGAAATCGCCGCAGAAATGGCGGCAGAACACGGGGAGGCCGACTCGGCTTCCCAAACCCTCGGCGGTCAAACTCCCGTTTACGATTACGCCATGTATATTTTGCGCCGTTTCCACGAAACAGGTTGGATCGAGCGCGAACAACAAGCGAACTACAACGAGATTATCACCCTACCCGATTATGCTTTCACATTGCTTGAAGCGTTGCGAACCATTCAAGAACAAAAGCCGCGCGAGTTCAAGGGGCAACTTTACACCGCGCATAAATTGATTATGAGCTCGCGCAACGACGACTTCTCGCCCGCGCTGGCTCTGCCACAAGCCTACGAAAATGTGCGCCAACTTGTGCGCGGGCTCAACGAACTGAATCAAAATATTCGGCGTTACATTGAACGCGCCACGCGCGGGCGCGACGTGGCTGAACTTCTGCGTTTGCAATTCGACGATTACAGTCAAACTCTCGGACCTACCTATCACGCCCTCAAAACTTCTGATCATGTGTCGCGTTATCGGCGCGACATTGTGGGCAGGCTACAATCGTGGCAGCGCAACGCGCAATGGCTCGAACGCGCCGCCGATGATCTGGCGACACACAAACGCCTCTCACCGGCGCAAGCCCAGCAAGAGATCGAACACTACATCCACTCCATCATTCATCAACTCGAATCGCTTGACCCGCTCATTGATGAAATTGATCGTCGCCACGCGCAATACCTTCGCGTCTCGCTTCGCCAGATTCGTTATCAGTTGATCAACGCCGACGGCAGTTTTAAAGATCGACTCGTCTCCATCGCGCGTTGGCTTGCCGCATTCCAACTGCAAGGTGAAACGTTAATGCCCGACGGGATGCCGCCACTCCATCTTCATCCGGTTCGCTCGCCCGATGCCGATAGCTTTTACACACCACCCAAACGTCGCGCGCCATTTGCCCCGGCGCAAGTGGTGTCGCCTGCTTTGCTTCCGGCAGACCTCGCCGCCCTTCGCGCATCCACCATGCAAGATGTGTTACAAGCTCTCACCCCCGACAAAGTCAATAAGCAAGTGCTCGATCTCTTCAACGGTCATCGCGCGCTTCATGTTAATGATCTGCCTTCTAAGATTTTAAACGATATGCACCAACTCACCACTATCATCGCCTATAGCCATCATCCCGAAGTGGAATATGGAATTGAGATCGTAGAGGGCGACGCAATCGAAGTTGGCAACTATCGCATCGTCCCATTTCAACTCACTCGTCTAACATCCAATCTCTAACTCCCATGCCCGACATCGACTCCCTCCTCACCCCCCTCGGCTTCTCCGAAAAAGAACAACGCAACGTGCCGCGCGTCATTAACCGTTTGCTCGGCGACACATTTTTGTATCAAGACATCGAGAGCGATAAAGAAGATTATTACTTCGTCCATCGCAACCGCGCTGCCATCGAAACGTTATTAGCCTTATCTGGTTTCACACTGATGCACGACGACTACCATCGCATCTTCCAAGTCATCTCCGATTACAGCTATTGCCGTGCCCATTACAAACTCGACGAGTCGTTGATGATCGTCGTCTTGCGAAAACTTTACGAAGAGCGCATGGAGCATTTGAGTCTTGCCCAAGATCCCACCGTAACCATTGGCGAAGTGCGCGAAGAGTATCGCGCCATCAGCGGCAAAGAACGCGACCTGGGAATCGTGCAATACGAAACACTCCTGCGCCGTCTGCGCGCCATCGGCTTGATTGACACGGTAGAGGGTCGCACCATTGATGTCCGTGCCACCGATTCGCGTTTGCGCCTGCGCGGCTCCATTCGCTTGATCCTGCCCATCAAAACCGTTGACGAGATGGATGCCTGGCTAAGAAAATATCGGAAGGCGAGTGAAGAGGGACAAGAATCAAATGAAGAGGACACAATAGAGTCATGAAATCCCTCACCCGCATCCGCCTCGTCAACTGGCATTTTTTTGAAAACATCACTATTTCCTGCGTTGGCACCACTTACCTCATCGGCGTCAACGGCGTTGGCAAATCTACGATTTTGGACGCCGTGCAGTTTGCCTTAGTCGGTGGGCAGCGCGATGTAAAATTTAATCAAGCCGCCGTCGCCGGCGGCAAACGCACGCTCGCTTCTTACGTGCGCGGCGAGTTGGGCATGGAGAGCCAAAAATTTTTGCGCGGCGATGCCACCGGAATCGTCGCCCTCGAATTTCGCAACCCCGACAACACTCACTTCGTTCACGGCGCAGTCATTGACGGTTACGAAGACGGGCGCAGCCCCGACGTGATCTATTTCCTCATTCACAACGCCGCCCTCAACGACGAATGGTTTTTTAAATCCGAAAACATCGTCTTTGACACCCGCGCCTTCAAACGTCACATCGAACATTTTTCATTTCCGCGCAACACCAAAGCCGAAACATTCACCCGCGTCGAAGATTATCGCCTGCATCTCCTCAACCGTCTCGGTCAATTGCGCGAATCGTTTCCGTCCAAGATCGTCAAAGGTCTTGCCTTCACGCCGCTCACCGACATCCGCGCCTTCGTCCATAATTTTTTGCTTGACGAAACTTTGGTAGACGTAAAAACTTTGCAAGCGCAACTCGAAACGCTGCGCCACTTTGAAGACCTGGCGATCAACGTCCGCGAGCGCATTGACACCCTCAACAAAATTGACGAACTGGATCGAGAGCGCATTAACAACGCGCGTCTACGAATCACCAACGGCTACGTCCGCCGCCGGGCCCAAAGTGAAGCGCACCTCACCGCGCTTAAATCGCTTCGCGTTAAATTGGACGAGACACGACTCGATCTCAGCCGCGCCGCACTGCAACGTGACGAACTCAACGAAAATTACAAACGCGCCAACACCGCCCTCATTGATTCGCAAGTAGCGTTACAAACGGATGTGAACGCCACGCGCGAGCGTGAGCTCAAAGAAAAGATCGATACGCTCGATTCGCAACTGCGCGATCTCAAAGCGCAAGAGAAAAAACTGATCGAACTGATCGCGGCGGAAGCGAAAGATGCCGCCCGCCTCGTTGATCTGCTCGCCGCTGATTTAAAGGTGACACCGCCACCGTTAAATGAACTCATCGCCAAACCCAAACCGCCAATCTCTAATCTCCAATCCCTAATCTCTGATCTCCAATCGTTAGGCAACGACTACGCCAACGACGAAGCCCTGCTCAAAGATCGGGTGCGCCTCTTGCGCGAAGAAGGCGAACAAATTGAAAACGAGATTCGCCAACTCCGCACCGGAGATCGTGAGACCAGCTACGACAGCGAAGCCCCCGAAGCTTCGCGCCTACGCCGCCTGCTCCGCGCTGAACTTGGCTTGAATGCCAACGATGTGCTTTATCTTTGCACCGCGTTGCAAGTGCCGGATGAATCGTGGCAAGATGCAGTCGAAGGTGTGTTGGGCAACAACCGTTTCACCTTGCTTGTGCCGCCGCAACACTTCAACGCCGCCATGCGCCTCTATCGTGAGTTGCGTCAAAAGGAAAAATTGCACGGCGTGGGATTGTTAGATAGTGAGCGCATCATCAAGCACGCGCGCAACGCTCAAAGTGAATCGTTGGCAACCGAGGTCGAGTCGGCGCACCCGGCGGCGCGGGCGTTTATCAGTCTCGTTTTGGGCAGCACCATCAAATGCGATTCACTCGAAGCCATGCGCGATCAACGCACCGCCATCACCCGCGAATGTTTTGTGCGCCGTAACTTCACCGACAGCCATCTCAATCCGCATTTTTATCGTCGTTGGTTCATCGGCGATCGTGCCATCCCGCGCCGCATTGAATTACTTGAGGCACGATTAAAAGAAATTGCCGACGAGCTGGTTGCGCTGAGTGAAAAGACAAACGCCATTCGTGAGCGCCTCTCGTTGACGCGCGACAAAGTGCGAACATGGATTGACATTGAACATCGCCTGCCGCAGATCGAAGGTGGCACGGCAATGGCGGCGCAACTTAAATCGTTCAAAGCCGAACTCGCCGCGCTCGACACCCGCAACGCCCAATCGCTTCGTGCCGAAGTGGATCGCTGTCAAAAAGAATTTGATCGACTCAAGAGTGAGTTGGATGATCTCAACATGAAGATCGGCGGATTGGATCGGGACGCCAAAGTGATCGCCGATGAAACGCTCCCCACCCTTGAGCGCGCGGCGGATGCCGCCACGCAAGACGCGCAAACTTTTGTGGCGGGTGAAAACGCCGCCGAGATTCTGGAAGATTTGAATCACGAATACGCCCGCCGCCGCGAACGGCAACCACTGGAGACGATTTTAGAAAACGCGACTCGTTACGAACACGATTACACCAACGCCGAACAGCGCAGCCGCGATAAGTTACGCGAAGCGAAACAGGCTTACAGTTTTAAATATGATTTTGGTTTGGATGAAGACGAGAATGCTGAACGATATAAAAAAGAGTGTGACAAGTTTGTGAGTTCGGAACTGCCGCAATACGAGGCGCAAATTGCCGCGCAGCGCAAACTTGCCGAGCAAGAGTTGGTGGAGAACTTCATCCACAAATTACGCGAACAGATTGACGACGCCAAACAGCAGCTTGATTACTTGAACACCACTCTGCGCGATTTACGATTCGGCGGTGAGCGGTTTGAGTTCATCACCAAAGCCACGCCGACGTTGAAGCAGGTCTATGACATGATCATGGACAGCCAACAAATTTTGGGCGACTCGCTTTTTGAATCCGATTTTCGCCAGAAGCATCAACAAGGTTGGGATTTGTTGTTCGAGCGGCTCACGGCAAACGGCGCCGATGACTCGTCGCGCGAACTGCGCGAGTTGCAAGATTATCGCAACTACCTCGAATACGATATTCGCATTCACTATCCGGGTGGTGATCGCGCCTTGTTGAGTCTGATCAACGCCAAGAAGTCGGGCGGCGAAACTACCACTCCGTTTTACGTGGCGATGGCGGCTTCCTTTGCTCAAGCCTATCGTTTGAATCAACCGCGAGGATTGGACACGATTCGTTTGGCGCTGTTTGACGAAGCCTTTAGCAAGATGGACACGGCGCGCACAGCGAGCGCGCTAAAATTTATGCGCGACATCGGTTTGCAAGTTCTTCTCGCCACGCCGCCCGATAAATCCGGCGCGTTGTTGCCGTTTGTGGATTCAGTTCGCACGGTTGTCAGGAAAGACAATCATTCGTTTGTGATTGAGATTGATAAGGCGGAAATGCTGAACGAGAAGTGATAAATGTGAACAAGTATCGAATTCAGTTATTCGGTTTATAGACAACTGGTGTCAAATTGCGTCGCATATCTCCGCCTCGACATGCGAGGGCGTTCTCAAAGTCCATTGACAAGTGAAAGAAAATGACCTCCATCAGTTATGATTTGCGTTCGCAAAAACCAAATCAACTGAGGAAGGTCAAAATGGACTATAGCACATCCACCTTTGAATTTAGCTGTGATACGGAAGGATTAATCTTTGATCTCGATAGTTTGTATGCGCATTTCGAATCATTGACAGACAGTCGTAAGCGTC
>Ga0082335_1004666_pt1 | contig 20143 bp, 12 predicted proteins | sample Subgrocontami58m_FD_72375 | JGI IMG/M metagenome (GOLD analysis project Ga0082335, IMG submission 72375) | Subsurface groundwater microbial communities from S. Glens Falls, New York, USA - GMW37 contaminated, 5.8 m (SPADES assembly) (version 2) ... | reverse complement strand
CTGCCGCTGTTGTGTTGGATAAAAGGATCCACCCATGTCAAGGCCCATGCCTCCCAGAAGATAATCCTGGAGAACGGCGGGCGGGGCTATACCAACTCTGCGGTCGATCACGTGATCATCAAAAACGGCCGGGCTGTCGGGATCAAGTTGGAGGACGGGACCGAGATCGAGGCAAGGAAGGCGGTGGTTACGGATGTTGATCCCGATCAGCTCTGCAACAGGTTGATCGGCAAGGACTACCTCTCTGCTGATCTCTTGAGAAAGGTAAATGCGATCGAGCGGGATTACATCTGCCTGATGTGGTACACATGGGCCTTCAAGGAGCGGCCAAGATATACAGCCGAGGTCTGGAACCCGGACTGCTGGCAGACGCAGTGGTTGGCCTTGGGGGATATGGACGATGAGACCTTCCGAAAAGAGGGTTGCGAAAGAAGGATAGGCATCTGGCCCACCAAGCTCAATATTGGGCTGGCCTATCACGGGGAGAGCGAGACCAGTCCGGGCGATTCCTTGCTTGCCCCGCCGGACGTCAATTTCACCATCCTTACGGAACAGTTTGTCCTTCCCGCCTGGCGGCTCTCGGAAGCAGAATGGAAGACGAAGGAGACCGAGCATGCCGAGGAAGTCGTGAAGAAGATACATGAGTATGCGCCCAATGTGAGTTGGGACATCATAGGCGGTTATATTCCCATAACCCCCTATTATACAGCCCATCTGGCGAGGAATTTTGCCCCGACGGGGAACTGGTGCGTCATAGACAACATCCCCTCTCAGTCTGGCAGATTAAGGCCAATCGCCGAGCTGGCGCGTCACAAGGTGCCGGGGATAGAAAGTCTATATTGCACGGGGTCGGCCTGGTCTCCCTATGGGGCCGCTCACAGTATGCAGGGCTATAATTGCTACAAGGTAATGGCCGAAGACCTTCATCTTCCCAAACCCTGGGCCGTAGATGGCAGGCCCTTCTGAAACAAGGAGATAAAATGATGGAATACGATGATCTGCGAGGCTTTCTCAAGCTGCTGGAGAGTAAAAAAGAGCTCATCCGGATTAAGGAACCTGTAAATTGGGATATAGAAATAGGCACTATTGCCCAGGAATCTATTAATCAAAATGGCCCTGCCTTTGTCTGTGAAAACATACAAGACTATACGAAAACCTCTGGCCGAAAACTGGCCATGAACTACCTTGGCAACTGGAAAAGGGTTGCCTTGGCGATGGGGATGCCGGAAGATACCCCGCCAGGGGAAATGGTTGCCGAGTGGCGCAAGCGGGATAAGCAATTGATAAAACCTGTCGTCGTGGATAAAGGGCCCTGTAAAGAGAATATTCTTCGCGGGAAGGACGTTGATATTTCCCAATTTCCTATTCCTAAACTTCATGCCAGAGACGGAGGCCGCTATGCTTTGACCTGGCATATTGTGGTAACCAAGGATCCGGACACCAGCTGGATGAATGTGGGGACTTACCGGGGTATGATGTTGGATAAGCAAAACATCGGCATGCTTTTAATCCCGGTCCAGAACTGGGGAATCCATGCAGAGAAATATTTAAAGCGTAAAATGCCGATGCCGGTATCCGTAGCTTTGGGTGTAGACCCTATTACCATGATGACTTCTGCTACTCCTTACCCCGCTGGAGTTAACGAATATGACGTGATAGGAGCGGTACGCGGCCAGCCGATGCAGCTTGTCAAGTGCGAAACCAATGACCTGTTGGTTCCCGCCAATGCGGAGATTGTGCTGGAAGGGGAAATAGACATGGATCCCTCTACCTATCGCATGGAGGGGCCTTTCGGCGAATATCCGGGCTACTATTCCTCGATAGATTCCACTCCCAAACCGGTATTTAAAATAAAATGCATTACCCACAGGAACGATCCTATTTATACCAGTGGACTTGTCGGAAGTGGGCCTCCTTTGAAAGCGGCAGACGGCGACCGTATGGGCGCCGTGACCTTAAGCTCTATTATCTGGGATCAGTTAGAGAACAGCAACATCCCCGGAATACGGGATGTATGGTTTGATGAGGATGTTTGGGGCACTAATGTGTTTGTGAGCATTGATAAGAAGCATTATGGTCATGCCAAACAGGTGGCATTTGCCATCTGGGCGGCGCCTTCTGCGGTTTTTATTGGAAAATATGTGGTTGTCGTTGATGCTGATATTGATATCCATAATCCCAAGAAGGTTTGGGCGGCCATTGCCAACCGGACCGATCCTTCACAAGATATTATTGTCTTTCCCCAAACCAATGGCGGGCCCCTGGACCCGTCCGTTCATCCGGATACGAAGATGAAGACCGGGAAATTGGGAAGGTGGGACAGGGTGCTGATTGATGCGACCTGGGATGACACCTGGGAGGCAAGGCCGGAATGGGGGGGGCTCAATCATCCGCCTTCATGTTTGGCACAAGAGAGTGACCTGCAAGTAGTAAGGGGAAAGTGGAAGAGATATGGTTTTATCTGAAATCATCATCCTAATGTTGGTAGGGCGTATCCTTGAGAAAATCGCCATTATTTGCGGGAGTCCTTTTACGGCGGCTTCTAAGACATCGAGGATAAAAACTTCCAGACTTACGATAATATTCTCCATTTTACGGTCATGAGCTTCTTCTGTAAATCGGCCCGTCATAAAGTGCCGGGGATGGATAGAGGGTGTCTCTGCACGGGGTCGGCCTGGTCTCCCTATGGGGCCGCTCATAGCATGCAGGGCTATAATTGCTACAAGGTAATGGCCGCAGACCTTCATCTGCCCAAGCCCTGGGATGTAGATGGCAGGCCTTTATAAATGCCAGGAACGAGCTGGGAGGCCTATGGACTTAAAGCGGTTGTAGAGACCCCGGGGAAAAGTGCGTAACTATTTGCCTTTATTGAGATAATGGGCTATAAATATTTTCACAAAAAACTTGACAGCGTCCCTTAACCCTGTTAGTCAGACGGGACGTGTCAGGTTTATTGTACCTTTGGTCTTGATGTCCCGATTCCAGAACCGCTATCCTTCTACATCATGGATTACGCTTACTTTTGGATTTCGAAGGGTTCTATGTTTTCAATAACGCAGCGCCGTGTTTGGCAGGGAGAACTTTTTCTGGCAACAGATGTGTTGAGAGGAGAAATCGGGGAGCATGGGCGATAAGGCGACGTTGAGCGGCGTGATAATCAGCGGTGTCGGGCAGGCGGCGTATTTTACAGGATTGGCGTGGGTGCAGGAGCAGTGCGCCGAGAAACTTCATTTCTTGCCCTACGCCGGAACGCTCAATATCCGGTTGGACGAAGAGTCTTTGTTTTTCCTGGAGAAGCTGAAATATAGAGAGACCATTGAACTTCTGTCCCCCACCCCGAATTTTTGCAATGCCAGGGTTCTGCCTGCCTGCCTAAAAGATTTGCCAGTCGCCGTTATCATGCCAGATGAGAAGGTGACTGTTCACGATCGCAATATCATCGAAGTCATTGCTCATGTCCATCTTAAAGGGGCCCTGTCACTCCGTGACGGAGACCGGGTAGTGTTGGTGTTCGAAAAAATCAGCGGAAATAGCGACTAAGATACTCGCGACTTTAAAAAAAGGGGGGTTAGACATGGCGGATAAAAGTTTTGATGTAGTATTTGTGGGAGGGGGGAATAAGGCCCTGATCGCGGCGATGTATCTCACCAAGTATGCAAAGCTGGAGGTCGGCATATTTGAGGAGCGGCATGAGCTGGGGGGTGGCTGGTGTCAGGAGGAGCCGGCGCCCGGTTTTCTCGGTAATCCTTGCTCGATGGCTATGCTCGCTCAGTATCACATACCAACCTTTTGGGACTTTCCCGAATGGGAGACCTATGGGGTGAAAATGGATTATACCGAAGTTGGCGCCGGGGCCATCTTTAGCGAGGACGATACCTGCCTTATCCAATATACGGCCTTTCCCGACGTGGACCCTGATCAGGAGAGGACCGCTGCCGAGATTGCCCGGTTCTCCCAGAAGGATGCCGACACCTACCTCAAACTTTGGAAGAATCTGAAGACTAAGTGGGAACCCTATTTTTTGGAGTCGTTTTTTAATCCCCCGCCGCCTCCGGGGCAGCCCGATGCGCTCGACCGTATGCTCCAGCAGCCGGATTCCGGCATCGATCCCTCCTGGTTGTTCCAGTCGCCGATCCAGATGAATAAGGCGCTCTGGGAGGATCCCCATGTGCGGCATGCCTTCGGCAGGGTTAATCAATCCTGGGGGTTTGAGGGCGATCAGGCGGGGTCAGGCTTTGCGGCCAATATCGGCGTCACCCTGATGCAGACTCCGATGCTGTGTTGGATAAAAGGGTCCACCCATGTCAAGGCTCATGCCTCCCAGAAGATAATTCTGGAGAATGGCGGGCGGGGATATACCAACTCTCCCGTTGAGCGTGTGATCATCAAAAACGGCCGGGCCGTGGGGATCAAGTTGGAGGACGGGACCGAAATCGAGGCAAGAACGGCAGTGGTTACGGATGTTGATCCCGATCAGCTCTGCAACAGGTTGATCGGCAAGGACTATCTTTCTGCCGAGCTTTTGCGTAAGGTAAATGCAATCGAGAGGGACTATATCTGCATCATGTGGTACACATGGGCTTTCAAGGAGCGGCCGAGATATAAGGCTGAGGCCTGGAACCCCGACTGCTGGCAGACGCAGTGGCTGGCCTTGGGGGACATGGATGATGAGACCTTCCGTGAAGAGGGCTGCGAGAGAAGGATCGGCATCTGGCCCACCAAGCTTAATCTGGGGATTGCCTATCACGGTGAGAGCGAGGTAAGCCCCGGCGATTCCCTCATCGCCCCGCCGGACGTAAATTTCACCATCCTAAGCGAGCAGTTTGTCCTTCCCGCCTGGCGACTCTCGGAAAAGGAATGGAAGAAAAAAGAGACCGAGCATGCCGAGGAAGTCGTGAAAAAGATGCAAGAGTATGCGCCCAATGTGAGCTGGGACATCATAGGCGGTTATCTACCCGTAACCCCCTATTATACCGCTCATCTGGCCAGAAACTTTGCCCCGACAGGGAACTGGTGCGTCATAGATAATATTCCCTCCCAGTCGGGCAGATTCCGGCCAATCGCTGAACTGGCCCGTAATAAGGTACCGGGGATAGAAGGCCTCTATTGCACCGGGTCAGCCTGGCATCCCTTCGGGGCCGCCCACAGCATGCAGGGCTATAATTGTTATAAGGTAATGGCCGAAGACCTTCATCTTCCCAAACCCTGGGCCGTGGATGGCCGGCCCTTCTGAAGAAAGGAGAAAAATGATGGAATACGATGATCTGCGAGGTTTTCTCAAGCTGCTGGAGCGTAAAAAAGAGCTCATCCGGATTAAGGAATCCGTAAATTGGGATGTAGAAATAGGCACTATTTCCCAGGAATCTATTAATCAAGAAGGTGCCGCCTTTATCTGTGAAAACATACAGGACCATACGAAAACCTCCTGCCGAAAGCTGGCCATGAACTACCTGGGCAACTGGAAAAGGGTTGCTCTGGCGATGGGTATGCCGGAAAATACCCCGCCTGGGGAAATGGTTTCTGAGTGGCGTAAAAGGGATAAGCAATTGATAAAACCCGTCGTTGTGGATAAAGGTCCCTGCAAGGAGAACATTTTTAGAGGGAAGGATGTTGATCTTTCCCAATTCCCTATTCCTAAACTTCATACCAGAGACGGAGGCCGCTATGCTTTGACCTGGCATATTGTGGTAACCAAGGATCCGGACACCGGCTGGATGAATGTGGGCACTTATCGGGGCATGATGTTGGATAAGCAAAACATTGGGATGCTTTTAATTCCGGTTCAGAACTGGGGAATCCATGCGAGGAAATATATCCAGCGTAAAATGCCGATGCCGATATCTGTGGCTTTGGGAGTGGACCCGATTACCATCATGACATCTGCCACTCCTTACCCTGCCGGCGTTAACGAATACGACGTGATAGGAGCTGTGCGCGGCAAGCCGATGCAGCTTGTCAAGTGCGAAACCAACGACCTTTTGGTTCCTGCCAATGCGGAGATTGTGCTGGAAGGGGAAATGGACATGGACCCCTCTACCTATCGCATGGAAGGGCCTTTTGGCGAATATCCGGGCTACTATTCTTCGATAGATTCCACACCAAAACCGGTATTTAAGATAAAATGCATTACCCACAGGAACGATCCCATTTATACCAGTGGGCTTATCGGCTGCGGACCTCATTTGAAAGCGGCGGACTGCGACTACATGGGGGCCGTAACTTTGAGCGCTATTGTCTGGAATCAGTTAGAGAACAGCAACATCCCCGGAATACGGGATGTATGGTTTGACGAGGATGTTTGGGGCACCAATGTGTTTGTGAGCATCGATAAGAAGCATTATGGCCATGCCAAGCAGGTGGCCTTTGCCATCTGGGCGGCTCCTTCTGCCGTCTATATTGGGAAATATGTGGTTGTTGTCGATGGGGATATCGATATCCATAATCCCAAGAAGGTTTGGGCGGCCATTGCCAACCGGACCGACCCTTCACAAGATATCATTGTCTTTCCCCAAACCAATGGCGGGCCCCTTGACCCGTCCGTTCATCCGGACACGAAGATGAGTACCGGGAAATTAGGAAGGTGGGACAGGGTGCTGATTGATGCGACCTGGGACGACACCTGGGAGGCAAGGCCGGAATGGGGTGGCCTCAACCATCCTCCTTCATGTTTGGCACAAGAGAGTGACCTTCAAATCGTAAGGGAGAAGTGGAAGAGGTATGGCTTTAAATAAATATGTTCTGCGCCTTGTTTTTTGGTTTTTGTCCTAGCATATTTGTTCAAGCTGCGGTATTTGTCCAAGCAAGCTTGAAGAGAAGGGCGGTTATTCGCTTGGGAACATTAAAAAGAGGAAGAGATTTATGAAAAGATGCGGTTTGGTTTTTAGTTTGGCAGTTCTGTTGCTGGCGGGAAGGAAAAAAATTAGACTTTGATTTTAAAAAGGAGACGAGAAAAAAAGATGCATAAAATAAGAGGAGCGCATTTTGTCTTAGCTTTTCTGGCGGTAATTTTGCTCCCGGGCTTTCCAGGGGCTGCGGAGCTGCCGGATTACCAGAAATATACGGGCCCCATTAAACCGGGGGTAGTGATCACCAAACAAAATTTTGACACCTATCTGCCGGAGTTAAAAAAACTGCTTCCTCCGGCCAAGCTCAAATGGATGAGCATGGGAATAAACGAAGGCCTGGCAACGCTCCCTGTCGTGAAAACCACCTATGCCGCGCCTACCAGGGGGCAAATGGAGGCTACCCGGAAGTATGCCGGCACCGCCCGGATAGGAGCCGACAATCAGTTGCTGAACTGGACAGCCGGGTTTCCTTTCCCGGAGCCCAGGAATGCTCAAGAGATAGCCTGGAACTGTTATCCCACTATTTCCCGGAGCAGCGCCCACGACGACCTTGCCCTCTACTTCACATATTTTCTGTTCAATAAAGCCCAATATGAGAAGTATATCAAGATAGATCTCTGGGACCGCAAATACCGGGGAAGAACGGATATCATGCCTTTGGGAGACATGTCGGAATTTACCGAGAAAGGGGTCGCTTTCAAGGAATCTATCATTGTGCACGAGCCTAATGAAGTCAAGGGATTCATCCAATTAAGGGTCAGATATTGGGATCTGCACAAGCCGGATGAAGTTTATGCCTATATCCCCGCGTTGCGGCGGTTGCGCCGTCTTACCGGCGCAGACCTTACCGATCCCCTGCTGGGAACTGACTGTGTGCCGGATGATTTTGAGGTGTGGCGGCAGAAGCTTGATTCCAGAATGAAGTTCAGGGTGCTCGAACACCGGGATTTTCTGGTTCCCAAAACCTACGTCGGAATGAAAAATAAACCCGCCTATGACTATAAAAAGCATGGCTCTTGCTTCCAGTTGGAATGGGAGATCAGACCCCAGTGGGTGCTGGAAATTATGCTTAACGATCCGAATAGCGTATATTCCAAGCGGGTGCTTTATATAGACGGCGTTTCCCTGGATCAGGGAGGCAGCTATCTCCTTTATTGGGGAGAACAGTATGATCAGAAAGGCAGGTTGTGGAAAGCCAATGGTCCGGCGCCTCCGGCCGCCAACGAGGGGGGATTTAAAAATCTGTTTGGCTGGCTGTACATGAACTACCAGACCGACCACTATACGGTAATGAATGGTTATCCTGCCTATGTAAAGGGTTTCCGTGAGACGTTTCCGCTTAAGGAAGAAGAGGTTTTCAGCGTCAAGGGTTTGCTGAAGAGGGCTAATTAAATTGATATTTTAGTTGCCGGAGGGAAAGATGGAAAGGAAGGAATATTGGATAGGTGTTGATACGGGTGGAACCTTCACTGACTGCGTAGTGATTGATAAAGATGGCGAGGTTACGCTGGGAAAATCACCATCGACACCCCCTAATTTCGCCACTGGCATCCTCGACTCGGTCAAGGTGGTGGCCGAAGAACTGGGGATAACCACGGAAGAGCTTTTAAAAAATACAAAGCTTTTCAGCCACGGCACCACGGTGGCCACCAATGCGACGATCACCCTCCAGGGGGCCAGAGTGGGCCTGATTACCACCAAGGGGTTTGAGGATACCATCTTTATCATGCGCGGGAAAGGCAGGGTGGATGGTCTTTTGGAGATGGAGATCAGGCACGAAACCACAGCCCACAAACCCCCTCCCTTGCTTCCCCGGCGGCGGGTCAGGGGGGTAACAGAGAGGATAGACTGCTTCGGGAGCGTCGTCGTGCCCCTTGATCTTGAGGAGCTCAAGCGTCTTGTCAAGGAACTGGTGGAAGACGAGGGAGTAGAATCGATTGCCGTCGCCCTGCTCTGGTCTTTTGCCCATCCTGAGCATGAAAGAACGATCAAAGAATATATCCAAAAAACATATCCCGGGATTTATGTTACCGTCTCCCATGAGGTGAGGGCGGCGCTTCATGAGTATGCCCGCAGTCTTACCACGGTGATTGACGCCTTCGTGGGACCTTTGACCCGCGTCTATTTTGACGAACTGGAAAAAGATCTACAAAAAAAAGGGTACAAGGGACCTTTAATGATTATGCAGTCTCACGGCGGCGTGGTAGAGAAAAAAGAGGTGGTGCCGGTATTCACCGCCGTATCCGGTCCCGCAGGCGGCGTGGTAGGCAGCCGCTACTGGGGGGAGATTCTGGGTATTGAAAATATTGTTTCTACTGACGTTGGCGGCACCAGTTTTGATGTTTCTCTCATTCCTGCCCGTGAACGGGTCTTTGCCAAGGAAGCCTATATCGGCCGCTATCGGGTTCTCATTCCTACCATCGATATCGTGACCATCGGGGCGGGCGGGGGAAGCATTGCCTGGGTTGACGAGGCCACCGGTACCTTGAAGGTGGGGCCACAGAGCGCCGGGGCCGTGCCTGGCCCGGTATGCTATGGAAAAGGCGGCAGCGAACCGACGGTTACCGATGCCGACATTATCCTGGGTTATATGGACCCCAATTACTTCCTGGGTGGAAAAATGAAGGTAGATGGCGAAGCCTCCCGGAAAGCGATTGAAAAACTGGGTAAAAAGCTGGGCTTTGATGCGATAGAGACCGCCGCCGGCATCTATGATATTCAGAATGAGCATATGACCGATCTGATCCGTTCGGTGATGATTGAAAGAGGTTATGATCCGAGAGATTTTTCGGTATTTGCCTTTGGCGGCGGCGGCGCGACCCATGCGGCTACTTATGGCCCGGAAAACGGGGTGAAGAGAGTCGTGATGTTTCCCTATTCCTCTGTCTTTTCGGCCTATGGGATCGCTACCACCGATGTGATTCATAATGCGGAAATGTCAAGGCGTTACCGGTTGCCGGCAGACGCCCAGGAGATCAACGCCCTCTTCGAGGAGTTGGAGGCGGGACAGGTCAAAAGACTGGTAGATGCCGGCTTTAAGAGAGAGGAAATCATCATCTCCAAGAACCTGAAGATGAGATATGGGTTGCAGGTGCATGAGATTTCCGTGCCGGTGGAAAGAGCGAAGATGTCCGCCGCCGCCGTTGCCGCGCTTGCGGATCGTTTTGAGGCCAAGTATGAGCAGATATATGGGAGGGGAACAGGCTATCGGGAAGCGGGTATAGACATCGTTTCTTTCGAGGTGGAGGCCATCGGCCCGATTGCCAAGCCAAAAATGAAAAAACATGCCTGGGCGGGCGAGAACAGCTCGGGGGCGATAAAGACAACGCGGGATGTTTATTTCAGGAAGAAAGGCGGCTTTGTGAAGACCAACATCTATCAGATGGACAAGCTGCAGCCGGGAAATATCATAGAGGGTCCAGCCGTGATCGAGGTTCCTACCACAACGGTGGTTATCCTTCCCGAGCAGCTAGCCAAAATGGATCAATACTTGAATATTATCATTGAATAGGAGGTGCGGCAATGTCTGATGCAAAAGAGAAAGTCGATTCAATTACCTATGAAATATTACGGCACAGGCTTTTCTCTCTCCTCCAGGAGGGGCGCTACGCCATGGCCCGCGTGTCTGGCTCCCCGGTGGCTACGGAAGCCAAGGAAACATTAACCTCGATCTACAAGCCTGACGGGAGCGTGGTTCTCACCGCCGCCGGCGTTTTTCTCCATATCACCGGCGTGCGGGATGAGATCAGGTTCATCTTGGATAATTATTCGGAAAACCCCGGCATTTACGAGGGTGATGTCTTCTTCTTCAGCGATCCTTACCTGGGAGGGATCCACGCCAATGATATCGCCTCCATTACCCCGCTTTTTCATGAGGGAGAGTTGATAGCCTGGGCGGCCGGGCTGGTCCACACCGCGGAGAACGGGGCTATCGAGCCGGGGGGGATGCCAGGCAAGGCCTCTGAGGTTTACCACGACGGAATATGTGTGCCCGGCCTCAAAGTTGTGGAGAAGGGCGAACTGCGTAATGATGTTATTTGTTATTTGGAGAGGGCTACCCGGTCGCCAGCCATGATGATTCTTGATACCAAGGCAAGAAACGCTGCGACCTACGCGATAAGGGATGGCATCAGGGGGTTGGTCGAAAGATATGGGACCGATGTCCTGGCAGGTGTCTTTGACCGTTTGATCGAAGAAGGAGAGATCCTGGCCAGGGAAAAGTTAAAGAAACTCCCGGATGGAACCTGGTCTGAGGAGGTCTATTTAGATCATGATGGGTTGGGTTATAAACTGCAGAAGGTAAAATGCGCCATGACCAAGGAGGGGGATCACATTTCTTTTGATTTCAGCGGCAGTTCTCCCCAGAACAGAGGGTCGGCCAACTGCGCCCTTCCCGGAGCGGTGGGAAGTCTCTACGTTGCCTTAGCCGGTTGTCTCTTCTGGGATGTCCCCTGGAATGAAGGCATGATGCGGCCGGTTACCATGAATTTTCCGGAAGGAAGTATGGTCAATTGCACTTTTCCCGCCTCCTGCGCCCAAGCACCCCCACTCCCCGGCATACCTATCTCCTCGGTGGCAACCCTCTGCATATCCAAGATGCTGGCCCAGACCGATGAGTTCAGAGGAGACCTGAATGCCGCCTGGGCTACCACCACCAGTTGGTTGAGCTATGGCGGCATCGATCAATACGGGACAAGGACGGGCAGTATGCTGATGGATCCTTTTGCCGCAGGCTGTGGAGCAGGATTTGACCGGGATGGCATTGACAGCGGCGGCTGTCAGATGACCCCTGAATCAGACTGTGCAGATGCCGAGACCTATGAATCGGCGGGGCCGATTCTCTATATTTTCCGTAAGCATCGGCGAGATAGCGCCGGTCCGGGAAAATTCCGGGGGGGATCGGGGCTTGAGATCGCCCACATGGTTCATAATACTCCGGGGATCTATTTTGCCCAGCATGCCTATGGAGAAAAGACTAATCCGACCTTAGGCATCTGGGGTGGATATCCTGCCGGAAGTATGCTCCAGGCATTCCTGGAGGATGGGGAGAAGGTCATCGAAAAATTGCATGCAGGAAAAGTCCCCGGGACTATCGAGGAAGGGATGGAGATTGAAGGATCCAAAAAAATGCCTCTCTTCTACGGTCGCATGGCCACCGAGGGCATGACCGGTCTGGTCATCGTAGGCGGTGGCGGCGGTTATGGAGACCCTCTCGAGAGGGATCCCAGGAAAGTAAGAGAGGATGTGGAAAGTTATATCCACTCCTTCCCGGTTGCCCGGGAGGTTTATGGGGTGGTGATGGATGAAAAGACCTGTCAGATCGATGAGAAGGCCACCCGGAAAAAGCGGGAAAGGATAAGGAAGAAGAGGTTAACTGAGGGGAAGGCTCTCAAAGCGGGAAAAGGTAAGAAAGAAATAAAAAAGATGGAGAAGTATTTTACGGAGTATTTAGGAATCAATGCTTCTCATGAAATACAGTGCAAAAAGTGCGGTTATCTATATTGCGATGCCAAGGAAAACTATAAGGAGTATGCCTTGATGAGGGAGGTAACCCCCAGTGTCCTGGGTCCTTTGCGACCGGGGAAAAAAGATAGGGATTGGTGTGTCTATCGGGAATTCTGTTGCCCCGGTTGCGGAACTTTGGTTCAGGTGGACTCCCTGCCTGCGAATGAAGCCATTTTGGATAATGGAAGGCCCAATATATGAGAAGGGATATGGAGAGGATTGGCTATGAAAAAAGCACTATCGGTTATGTAGTGGAGGATGCCGCCGGAAAATACGGCGATAATCCCTTTCTCCTCTTCCGGGATCAAGAGATATCTTTTCGGGAGGTAAACGACAACGCCAACCGGCTTGCCCAGGGACTCCTCAAGTTGGGGATAGAAAAAGGGGACAGGGTAGCGGTCATCATGCCGAACTGTCCGGAGATCATCTATGCCTGGTTCGGCATTGCCAAGACAGGGGCGGTAGAGGTGCCTTTGAATACTGCCCACCGGGGAGAAACCCTCAAATACATGATCAACAATGCCGGGGCTGAGACGATCATCATAGCCAAACCATTCTTGGATCGGCTCGGTTTTATCGAGGCGGAACTGGAGAAGATAAAACGGGTGGTGGTCTTTTTCCCCGACCCCCAAGACCGGAAGCTAGAACCGCCTTTAAGATTTGAGACCACGTCTTTTGAGCAGTTGATGGATAATTCTCCTGATTCTCCCAAGGTGGAGGTAAAATTCAGCGATCCCCTCTCTATCATCTATACCTCCGGCACCACCGGCCTTTCCAAAGGGGCGGTCAATTGCCACAATGCCCAGATCCTTTATGCCCAGGATCTGATTCCTTATCTGACCTACACTGCCGATGATATCATTTATAGCCCTTTGCCGCTGTTCCATGTGAACGCCAAGTATTTTACCTGCCTGGAAGCGATGATGGCGGGAAGCAGGTACGCCATCGGCGAGGGGTTCAGCGCCACGAGATTCTGGGATGAGATAAGAAGGTACAAGGCCACTGCTTTCCACTTTTTGGGGGGTATTCCCTCTATCTTGCATAAACAGCCGGTGAAAGATGACGATGCCGACAACCCGGTAAGGATTGCCTGGGGAGGACCAATACCTGCAGACATATACCGGGCTTTCGAGAAAAGGTTTAATCTTCGTTTTAATTCCCAGTACTTCGGAATGACCGAAACCGGCATGGTGATTCGCGCGCCCTATGACGATCCCCACTTTACTTCCTGCGGCAAGCATACGGAAGGATATGATGTCAGGTTGTTGGATGAGGCAGGCGATGAGGCGCCCCCTGACGAAATCGGAGAGATCTGTGTGAGGTCGCTTAGGCCCTACTCCCTGATGTCGGGGTATTATAACAGACCTGGTGCTACCCTGGAGGCGATGCGCAACTATTGGTTCCATACCGGAGATCTGGCCAAAAGAGACGAAGAGGGCTACTTCTACTTTGTGGATCGTAAGAAGGATGCCTTAAGACGGAGGGGAGAAAATATCTCCTCTTTCGAGATCGAACGGGTAATCCTTTCCCACCCGGCAATAGGAGAGTGCGCGGTGGTGGATGTCCCTTCGGAATTGGGGGGCGTGGGGGAAGGGGAAGTAAAGGCTGTGATAACGCTGAAGAAGGGGGCATCACTCAAGCCTGAGGAGCTGATCGCTTATTGTGAACCAAGAATGGCCTATTTTATGATTCCCCGCTACCTGGATTTCAAGGACAGCCTTCCTAAAACCCCTACCGAGCGGGTGGAAAAATACAAATTGCGTGAGGAAGGGGTTCCGCAGAATGCCTGGGATAGGGAAAAAGAAGGTTATAAGCTAAAAAAATAAGGAGATAACAAAAGGAGAGACGAAAGATGTTTGATGCAAGCTATGATGCCGTGATAATTGGCGGCGGTAATAAAGCGCTGATTACCGCCTTGTATCTCCAGAAATACGGCCAGATGAAGACTGCCGTCTTTGAGATTAAGCACGAAATTGGGGGCTGCATGGCAGGTGACGAGTCCGCCGTGCCGGGCTTTGTCCATGATCAACATGCCACTGATATCGGTGATTTCTGGTTCAGCATCTTGGAAGATGACTTTCCCATTAATGAAAGGGGCTATGAATGGGTTCCCTACATTGTTCCCGGAGGAGGCATTTATGAAGAGGATGGGGCTAACTACATTATCTCCAGCCCCTTTACCGATCCCGAGCAGAAGCTGACCTATGCGTCATTTGCCAAGTTTTCCAAAAGGGACGCCGATACCTGGCTGGCGTTGTGGGACATGTGGGCAAATAAGGGCGGCTGTGACGCCTTCATGAAATACCTGCACAATCCGCCGCCTGCCGATCCCAATGAACCGGACATCTTTGAAACCTTCCTGATGACCTCTCCTGAGTTCAGGGCCATGGGTTTTGACCGGAGCTGGTTTTTGCGAACCGCGATCCAGGTCATGTCGGATCTCTTCGAGAGTGATCACTTGATAACCGGTCTTATCAGGATCGCTCATTCCTGGAACTCGGTTCCGAGTGACATTGTCGGGGGGGGGCTTTTTACCCTCTTTACCCTGTTGGGGCTTACCCGGTTTGGCGGCGCGAAAGGGGGCACGCATTCCATTGCCCATGCCATCTACAAGTGCTTTATCGAAGATGGCGGTAAAACTTTTACCGAGCATGAAGTAAAAAGGGTTATCATCGAGAACGGCAAGGCCAGGGGTGTGGAACTAAGTGACGGCACCCGGATCGAGGCGAAAAAATTAGTGGTGTCGGGTCTGGGGCCGCATGCCCTGGTTCACGATCTCACGGGAGAGCAATACTGGCCCTGGCGGGTTTTGAGGAGAATCAAGAATCTCTCTTACTGGTATGCCGGAGGCATCGCCTGGGCCACCTGGTGCACGCATGAACCGCCTGATTACCTTGCCGCCAAAACCAACCCAGAACTGGCGGATGTGGGCTGGCTTACCTTAGGGAGTGCCGATCCCTGGTCCATGCCCCTAAGTCATTACTATAAGCGTTTGGGCTTGCAATGTCCCGACATGGATATGGTGATCTGCAACCACGTATCTGGGGATAAGACCCGGGTCCCGGATGGCAAGTGGTCGTTTCTGGCTGAAGATTATTCCGCGGCCCCTCCCATCTGTCTGTACGAACACTCGGACAAATGGTGGCGTGATTATAAAAAAGCGCACATAGAGCGGCAGTTGCAGCATATACAGAAGTTTGCCACCAATATGACCTGGGATAATGTGATCGGCGTCACCATGCATACCGAATATGACGTGACGAGGATGCTGGGCAGTCTTTACAAGGGTTGCTGGTCCGGCGTCGATCAGAATCCCACCCAGGTGGGGAGGAACCGGCCTATCCCTGAGCTTGCCAGGCACAAAACTACGATTGAGGGATTATATGCTACCGGGGTTGCCTGGCATTATGGCGGGATGTGTTCCGCCTCGCAGGGATATAATTGCTATAAGATAATAGCGGAGGACTTTGGTTTGCCCATGCCGCCCAAGAGCAAAGACCGGGGATACTGAGTGAGTCTCTAGTCATAAGCAGGGAACTTTTGACAATATGTCGCTGAAGAAAAGGAGGTACTTATGGAAAAGAATCTTTATGCCTGTGTTAAGTTTCTGGAGGATAATGAACAGCTCGTTCGGGTGCAGGAAAAACTTTCACCACACTATGAAGTGGCCGCCGCCTTACGCTGTCTGGAGCAGAAATCGGGTAAGGCGGTGCTGCTGGAAAAAATTGAGGGATATGAAGATGTTGTCATTCTCGGCAACCTTTTTTCTAACCGCAGTCGGCTAGCCTTGCTGATGGGCGTGCCTGAAGACCGTCTGATCGAAAATTATCAGGAAAGGATGGCGGTATCCGTGCCTCCCCGGATGCTGAATGTCCAACTAGGGGATGTAGGACTGACGAGGCTTGAGAAGCCGGATACTTCGGCGTTACCCGTCCTTACACATCATGCCAGGGACGTGTCGCCGTATCTGACCAGCGCGGTAGTTATAGCTAAAGACCCGGAGACCGGCGCCAGGGGCATGGGCATTCACCGCGTCCAGGTAAAGGATAAAAACAGGTTGGGGATATATCTGGCCTCGCCGCCCCTATCAGATTTTCTGGCCAAAGCCGAGGCGGCGGGTAAAGATTTGGAGGTGGCGATCGTAATAGGGATTGAACCGCTGACATGGCTGGCGTCGGTGGCTTACGCCCCCGGAGGGGTTGATAAATTTGGTCTGGCCGGAGCTTTACGGAGAGAACCGGTAGATTTGGCGCACTGTGCCACCGTGGACATTGAAGTACCGGCGGAGGCCGAGTATGTCATTGAAGGAAGGGTGTTGGCGGGAATACGGGAAAAAGAAGGGCCATTTGGAGAATCCAATGGGGTCTATCTAACTTATGAAAACCCGGTTGTCCAGATACAGTGTATCAGCCAGCGGTCCCGTCCGATCTACCATGCGCTCCTGCCCTTCAACCATGAGGAAAGCGTTCTCATCGGGTTATCGTGGGAAACGCAAAACCAGAGGGAACTGCAAAGCCGTTTTCCTTTTATAAAGCGGATGCACCTTGAGGAAGATGATTGGACTAAAGCCATTATACAGGTGGACAGAGAGCAGATGGACGCGCCGTTACTGGAATTTGCGAGGCAAATTCTACAAAAATTATATTTTGTCAAGACACTCATTCTGGTAGATACGGACATAAATATTTATGATGGTGAGGAGATATCCTTTGCTCTTGCCACCCGTTTCCAGCCGGATCGGGATATGTTAGTGTTAAGTGATGAGCCGGCCCTGTCCTTGGACCCCTCGGCCAAAATCAGTTCTCAAGGATACCGGACCTCGAAAGTAGCCATGGATGCCACTATATCGCCTGCCGAACGGCAGAAATACGAAAAAATTGCCATTCCCGATTACGTGTACAAGCAGATACGGGAAAAATTGGGAGATAAATATTTTTAGTAAGTTAAGGGGTGAAGGTGTTCAGAAATTCGCATATAAAAGGCATCCTGTTTGATCTTCATGATACGCTGATCGATAAAGGCGGCATGGTAGCAATGGAGTGTGCTTTACGGGAATCAGCCAATTTTCTTCAGGGGCGGGGCTATGGAATCAGCTTTGAGCTTTTCAGGCTGATTTGGAAAGATTGTGTGACCATCGGTCGCAGCGTTATTCCGGATGGTCGGGAATTCAGCTTTGCGGAGTGGCACCGGCAAATTTTTTCCCGGTTGAATATTCCTTATGACAGTGATATGGCAGTGGAGCTCAACGAGCATTTTATGCGGGGTTTTATAGAGCATACCAAGCTGCTTCCCGGAGCTGTTGATATTTTAAAGAGACTGAAAGGCAACTATGCGCTTGGTCTGGTTTCCAACAGTATGGCTGAAAATACGATTGTTGATCTGGAAATAACCGGGATAGCGGAATATTTCGAGACGATTGTCATCTCATCTCAAGTGGGTTACTGCAAACCGCACCCGATCATTTATCAGACGGCGCTGCGCTCGCTGGGCCTTGCAGCTGAGGAAATATGCTTTATTGGCGATAATTGGGATGATGATGTTGTTGGACCTATGCAGCAGGGTATGCAGGCTATCTGGGTTAGGCCTTCAAATGAACAGACGGAAGACCGGCAGTTGCAGGCGCCTGGAGTGGCGGTTGTGGAGAGAATAGAACAGATATTGGATATCCTGAATTAGCGGCCTGAAATAAGCGTAAATTCATTTAACTGCTGTAACTTGGGACTATTCAGGTATTGGCAGGCCAGATTCCCATCGTGCAGTGGGGTTGTTAGTGTTATGATAAAGTGCAATAGCTTCTTGGTAAAGGTCGTCTGTGTGGTTTGCCTTTGCCTATTCCTTATGGAGTACTTACATCCCTCGGCCATAGGAGTCAGGGCCAATTATTCTCTTGGAAAAGAATATTCATCCTTTGATAATGCTCCCTCCTGCTCGCCAAAGAGCGATCATTTGACATGGGTGAGAGGTGATCATGATCATCTTGCGGATCATGGGCGAATCCTTTTTGGGGAACGCCGCATTGGACAGAAGAGCGTCGTTCACGCCATGATCTGGCTTTTCCCAATCCCGATTATCCGGGCCTTCACCAAATTCAAGTTTGAATCTGTACAAGTTTTTTTATTTGACCAACCCCCCTGTGAAAAAATCTATCATCCTCCCCGCCGCCCCTTTTTATCGCTTTTTGCTTAAGTTATTGATAAACCGTCGCAGTGTAAAAAGGAGGAGATAGTAATGTCAAATTTTTTCGACAAACTTTTTGGAGGCGCTACCGGGGCCATTATGAAGGTCGCGCGAAGCGGTGATTTAGATAAGGTAAAAGATTTGCTTCGTGAGGAGCCTGAACTCTTAAACGCCAGCGGAGGGAAAAATAAAGAAACCCCGTTGTTTAAGGCGGTTGAGAGTGGCAACCCCGCATTGGTGGAGTTCCTGCTTTCCCAAGGCGCCGATGTTAACGCTCGTGACAAGGCAGGTGATACGGCCCTGCACAAGGCGGCCATGCTCGGCAACCAGGCGGTGGTAAAATCACTGCTTGATAGCGGTGCGGAAGTCAATTCAGACGGACAGTTTTCCTGGCGTCCTTTGCATTGCGCCAGCGTCGAGTGCAATACATCGCTCATGGAGCTTTTAATTGATCGGGGGGCCGATGTGAATGCGAAGAATGAAAGCGGCTTTACACCTCTGCATCTGGTAGTTTTAAAGGATGCTTCCGCCGTCCAGCTTCTGCTGTCAAAGGGGGCTGATGTTAATGCCAAAGGGGATAAAACGGGCCAAACTCCCTTGGGTTACCTTATCTCCCGAAGTCGCTTTGCCCAGGAATATGAAGGCGTGTGTAAAATTTTGGAACAGCACGGTGGAGCGCCAAAATAGTTCGTATGTACTTTATGGAAGGGGCAGAAGCCCCTCCCATAAAGTGCAGTGTTGGAGCTTTCCGTGTTTCCCCCGCTATTTCTTCATGAGAAATTCCAGAGGGTGGTAGCAACCCTCCGGCGGCTGATCGAAGTCCTGAATCTTACCAATTACCCCTGCCACGTTTATGCCGGAGAACTTCTGCACCGCCTCCATGTTTTCGGCAATCATCTCGGTCGGCGTTCCCGCCTGATCGATAAAGACAATACCTAGCGGTTCGATCTTGCGGGTGCGTAGCGCCTCCACGGACAGAAGTGTGTGGTTGATGGTTCCCAAGCCCGCCCGGGCAGCAAGCACCACCTTGGCGCCGGTTTTAGAGATCATATCCACCATGAGCGTCTTATCCGCTACCGGTACGAGCAGACCACCGGCTGCTTCAATAATTAACGGCGCATGGGTGCGGCCTTTTTCCGCCACGGCCGCACCTATAACCGCCAGATTGATCTCCTGATCGGCGTCGCGGGCGGCGAAGAAGGGGGCCTTGGGGTTTGGGAAGCAGTATAGAACCGAGGCCGCCGGGTTTTTATCCTTGAGGGCCGCCACGTGATGGTAGATAAATGCCGCATCGCTGTCGGGTGCGTGGGCGTCTTGACAGCCCGTTTGCAGTGGCTTCAAGTAAAAAGGCCGCAAGCCACGGGCCAGGAAAAATTGCATCAGCAAGAGTGAGAGCACCGTTTTACCCACGCCCGTGTCTGTCCCGGCAACACAGATGTTATCCATTCATTACGCCCTCTTGGCCTTTGATCTCCCTTACCGCAGTAATGAAGCTGGCAATGTCTTCCGGTCCGTGCAGCGCACTCATCCCCAGGCGCAGCATCGCCCGTCCCTGCGGCACCGTAGGATAGCGGGCGGTAAAGACAAATATGCCGCGGGCCAGGAGTTCTTGCGCC
>Ga0082335_1004664_pt1 | contig 20160 bp, 18 predicted proteins | sample Subgrocontami58m_FD_72375 | JGI IMG/M metagenome (GOLD analysis project Ga0082335, IMG submission 72375) | Subsurface groundwater microbial communities from S. Glens Falls, New York, USA - GMW37 contaminated, 5.8 m (SPADES assembly) (version 2) ... | reverse complement strand
AAGCCTCCCGACGAAGAGGTGCGGCGGGAGCAGAAGCAGCGCTGGCTGGCGCTGCGGAAGGCTCTGTCCTCATGAGAATTGCCAGGGTAAGCGTTCGTGGACAAGCTACCCTCACTTACCCAGGGATAGGGAGCTTACATGGCAGCGGTTCATTACTACAGTACGACGATGGGGGAATAGCTGCTTCCGTCGCCATTCCTGGCCTGAATTCGAGGCTCCTCCCAAGCCAAAACCTGAATCCGACGTCATTCACGCTGGCATGTCCCAACGGTAGGCAACTCACAAGCAGCACTTGGATGACAACAAATACCTCACTCCAACTCAGGGCTGGTTCCACTGAGCAAACTCGGGTTGAAGGTCGCCTTACTGATTTCACGCTTTCGGCAAATGGTGGGCCAAGCGAAGCGAGGCCGTCCAAATACAGATTATTTATTACTAATCTACAATTCTCGGGCACCCAGCCAACCACTTCGAAATATAGGAATCGCACGAGCATCCGACCAAGCAAGCTCCCCCTGGATGGGATCGGCGGTGACATCTTCCTGGAGTGGGCCCGTGACTACGAGAAAATTGTCCAAAAATTAAAAGCCGATCGGCAACCACGAGTTACAGCCGTACTAACGTTAAAGGCTCTAGCACAAGACACTGCTGTAACAATTGAAGAGTTTGCAGAGGACATCTGCACCATCATGTCACTTGCGAGCGGTAATCATGTTACATGGATTGAGACCCGCACATATGACACCCAAGGGAGATGGCTTTCCTCTATCCACAGAGCAAGCGTCACACGTGCTTACGTTCCCCATCCTCTGCTAGACCCACATAATGGTACAGCCCTACAGAACCTCGCTAGTAGGGGGTTACCAGCTTTGCGAAAATGGGACAGGGAATTAGGAACAGAAATGGACCCGCGTCCCTTGCGCAACGCAATTCGATTGGCACTCGATGCCAGATCCGAGTCAACCTATCTACAAAGCAGGACGCTAGCCGCAGTCACGGTCATGGAGCTACTGACTAGCAAGCTTATGATCAAGCGCAATACCACAACTCTAGTGTCAGAGCTTGTTTTTGACAAGGTCAAGAAGGTCGTGACACGCGGGCTTGATGAAGCCTTAAACTACCTTCCAGAGAGTAACACAGTGTTGCAATCAATGAAAGAGAAACTGAACGAACTTAACCGCGTTACGCTCCGAAAGCAATTGAGGAAGCTAATAGCAGAGACCGGGGTAGATGTGGATACACAAGAGCTAGATGCTTACATTAAAGTGCGCAATTCTATCGTGCATACTGGTGACTATGCCAAACAGCTTGAACGCACTCCCATTCAGCAACATTGGACTGTTTTGGAATTCGTGGATCGGGTTCTCTTGGGACTACTAGGATACCAAGGCAAATACATAAGCGCGCTCAGGGGGTGGAGGGCAGTAGAGTTAAGGTCAACCTCCCCGTTGGACGCATGAAACACCGAGTGCGGCGTAATCACTAACGAGCGTTTTCTGACGCAAGCCAGATTCTTCGTCCGGCTGCGGCGGACTCAAAATGACAGCCTCAGTGAGCGGCGGCTGCCCCTACCCCCCCCGGCGACGGCGGGAACGATGCTGAGCTCGCCCAGTTGGTAGATGGTGGGCTCCTTTATGAGGTTCTCCAGGAAAGTGAACTTGACCCGTTGCTTCACCATGCTACCCTCCAGCGCACGCCTGGCGACGAAGGTAGCTCCGCTCCAACGGCCGGGGCTTCCTGGCGTCACCACCGGCGACTAAGCCAGCGCCCAGCTCAATGAAAAATGGGGCCCCGCTGTCCGGGGCCTCATTTTTTCGTGTGTGCTTTCGGTCTAGCTAACAGCCGCGGGTCATCGACGTTTTGGGGGGAGAAGCTGGCAACCAGCATCAAGGAGGAGGTGGAACATGGTAAGACGCCTTATCGTGGCTGTTCCTTTGGTCATCTTGCTCTTTGCAATGGTCCTAGGGGCGCAGGCCGTCCTCGCCACCCAGGGTGCCCAGGCAGACCTGGCGGTGAGCAAGGCGGACGCGCCCGATCCGGCGCAGGTAGGTGGCAACCTGACCTACACCCTGACGGTGACCAACAACGGGCCTGCCCAAGCCACCGGGATAGTGCTCACCGATACCCTGCCTGCCATGGTGACTTTGGTATCCGCAACGCCCAGCCAGGGAAGCTGTTCGGTCGCAGGCAATGCGGTGACGTGCTCCCTGGGCGGCCTCGGCGGCAGCGCCAGCGCCGCTGCTACTATCGTAGTGACCCCGACGGCCGGGGGAACTCTGTCAAATACTGCCAGCGTCACCGCGACTGAGGCCGACCCCAACACGGCCAACAATACTGCCACCGCGACCACCCTTGTCAACGCTGCAGACCTGGCGGTGAGCAAGGCGGACGCGCCCGATCCGGCGCAGGTAGGCAGCAACCTGACCTACACCCTGACGGTGACCAACAACGGGCCTGCCCAAGCCACCGGGATAGTGCTTACCGATACCCTGCCTGCCACGGTGACTTTGGTATCCGCAACGCCCAGCCAGGGGAGCTGTTCGGCCGCAGGCAATGCGGTGACGTGCTCCCTGGGCGGCCTGGGCGGCAGCGCTAGCGCCACTGCTACTATCGTGGTGATCCCGACGGCCGTGGGAACCCTGTCAAATACCGCCAGCGTCACCGCGACTGAGCCCGACCCCAACACGGCCAACAATACGTCTGTCCAGGTAACATCAGTCGCTGCGGCAGCACCGGCGCCCACCAGCGCAGACCTCCGAGTTACAAAGAGTGACTCGCCTGATCCGGTTCAAGTGGGATCCCCAATAACCTACTTGGTGACTGTGAGAAATCACGGTCCAGCGGCTGCTGCAGGCGTGACACTCACGGACATCTTGGTTGGCGAGTTCAGCTTTGTTTCCGTCGCGGCCAGCCAGGGGAGTTGTAGCGGCACCGGCCCAGTGACCTGTGCCTTGGGTGACCTAGCCAAGGATGGCACCGCCAGCGTCACTATGGTGGTCAAGGCTACCGCAGCAGGGACTCTTCTGAACTTAGCGGTCGCCACCAGCTCAGCTCCCGAGGCCAATACCGCCAACAACGTGGCCATCGAGCGAACAAAGGTGCTGCACACTCAACAGCGACAGCCCAGGACGAGTAAGATCGAGTTCACTGGTGAAGTGCAGACCATGCCATCCGGATCCCTTGTCGGTGCCTGGAAGATCCAGGGCCTGACGGTCAACGTCTCGGCTACGACAGAGATCAAAGGCGAACCGCAGGTCGGATCGCTGGTGAAAGTGGAGGGCACGCTTAGCCTCGACGGCGTGGTCGCAGCGAAGGAGATCAAGGTTAAGGGAGAGCATCCCGAGGAGCTACGGGACTCGGACGACGAACGCCCTGGCCACGGTTTCGGCGATCGGCATCACAGGCACAGCGGGCCTCCAGGATTGGCCGATAGGGACGACGATGCGCACCACGGCGATGAGCATCGTTCAAAGGCCGATAGAGAACACGACGACGACGACGACTAGACGAATCTGAGTCTCAGCCAGAGTCGTCATTGAAGCCCAGGGCGCAATTCAGTGAAAGAGTGAGGCCCCAGACAGGGGCCTCACTCTTTTGCACTCCTATTCCGGTTCACTAACAGCCAGCAGCCTAATTATTTAGGGAACTATATACTTGACAGACCCACTTGCTTGTGATACAATGATTCCAGAGCGAAAGTGGGGGTCACAAGTATGTTGCCAGCGTTCAAGTCCCTGACTCAGATGATGGCCCGGTTCCCAGATGAGCAATCCTGCATTGACCACCTGACGGCCATCCATTGGCGCAACGGGGCCTTCTGCCCCCACTGTGGCAGCGTCAAGGTCTACACGTTCAAAGACCGGCGCACCCACAAGTGTGGGGACTGCCACCAGAAGTTCAGCATCAAGGTCGGCACCGTCTTTGAAGACTCCCACATCCCGCTCCGTAAATGGTTCCTAGCTATCTACCTTATCACCTCGCACAAGAAGGGTATCTCGTCTATCCAGCTTGGCAAGGACATTGGCGTTACCCAAAAGACGGCCTGGTTTATGAACCATCGGCTCCGGGAAGCCGCTAAGACAAAGGCGTTCGCCGCGCCGCTCAAAAGCACGGTAGAGGTAGACGAAACCTATGTAGGTGGCAAGGAAAAGAACAAGCACCAGAACAGGCGCACCCCTGGCTCTCAGGGCCACAACACCAAGACGAAGGCCGCAGTGGTCGCCATCGTCCAGCGCCGGGGCCAGGTACGGGCTTTTCACGTTCAGGACTCTACGCAGCGCACGCTGCACGGCCTGGTCGAACAGAACGTCGCCCTGGGCGCGAAGGTCAACACCGACCAGTACATCGGCTACCACGGGCTATCGGCCTTCTACCTTCATGGGAGCGTGAACCACGTCAACGGTGAGTATGTCGTGGGGGACACGCACACCAACACTGTAGAGGGCTTTTTCTCGGTCTTCAAGCGCAGCATCTTCGGCATCTATCATCAGGTGAGCAAAAAGCACCTCCAACGGTATCTGGACGAAACCACCTTGCGGTATAATCACCGCGCCGAGGACAACGGCGTGGGCTTCGTCTCCCTGATCGAAAACTGCAAGGGCAGACTGACCTACAAGAGGCTGGTGGCGAATGAATAACGCCAAGCTGGTCTCCTATATCAACTCCCACGGCTGGTGGAGGACCGCCCTACCGGATGAGAAGGCAGTCAAAGCTAGGGGAGTGTTCTATGCTAGCTCGTTCAGGGAGGCGGAGTTCTATGGCCGTCCCTTGGACACCCCGTTCAGAGTCCACGTCACTAATCCTCTGTTCGGCGATGAGCCTACCATCATGCAGGCCCTTGGGCTGTCTCTACCGCCCGACAACATACCAGTCAAGGAGCGGTTTTCGCTGGATGCCAAGATGAAGGGGCTAGCTGCCGCGAAGGGCTACGATTCGATTGCCTTGGCGACGCCCAATGCTTACAAGAAATACGCGGAGGCCAGTAGAGTTCCTAACTCGATTGAGCTACAGGTATTCAGCGAGGCTGCACAGCGCCGCGTGGACTACCCCGAGGCGCGGCTGCGTGATAGGACGTTCAGGCAAGGGAGAAGGCCGTGACCATAAAACGGTCTAAGGAAGCCTCGCTCACGCTGGATATGCCCTTCGGCGAGGCGTTGGAACGCTTCGCCCGCGTCAACCCTCGCGCCCCCGAAGAAGAGGCCCCTAAGCCTGGGGCGGCTGCGCCCTTCGTGAAATGGGTGGGCGGCAAGCGCAGCATCGCCAGCGAACTAGTAGCCAGACTCCCCCAGACGTTCGACGGATATTGGGAGCCCTTTGTCGGCGGAGGGGCGCTGTTCTTCGAGATACACGGGCGGCTCACGTCGGCTGTCCTCTCAGACTCCAACCTTGACTTGGCGATGGCCTACAACGCGGTTAGGCGTGACCCCCTGAGCCTTATCGCCAAGTTGGAAGAACACGCCAGGAAGCATAGCCCAGCGTACTTCTACAAGGTCCGAAGCCAACACGACCTGCAAGACCCGATTGACGTGGCGGCACGCCTCCTCTACCTGAACAAGACTTGCTATAACGGCCTCTACCGCGTCAACAAGAAGGGGGAGTTCAATGTCCCCATCGGGAGCTACGTCAACCCTGAAATCGTGCAGCGCGAGAATATCATGCTGTGCAGTGCTGCGCTCCAAAAGGCGCAGATCGAGTACCGGGAGTTCGACACCATCAAGCCCGCGTCTGGGGACTTCGTGTATTGCGACCCGCCTTACCATCCAGTCAACTCCACATCATCCTTCACCAAGTACACCAAACTGGAGTTCGGAGAGAAGGAACAAGAGCGGCTTCGGGACTTTGCGCTCCAACTCCACAAGCAAGGCGTCAAGGTCATGCTCTCCAATTCCGATACCGCCCTGATTCGCAGTCTCTATAAAGACCCTATCTGGCGCCTAGCGACCGTCCAGGCGCCCCGCAACGTCAACTGCAAGCCGGAAGGCCGGGGAGCCGTTAGTGAACTCATCATCACGAACTACCCACTATGACGCAGCCCATGTCAGGCGGCACAAGAGCGAACAAGTACGGTGCCGTCATGGAGCGGTTCATTCTGAGTCGCCTGATAGACCAGGGCTACACCTTTGTACGCCGGGAGCGATTCACCCCAGCTCGTATTCTTGGTCAACCAATCTACACCCAGCACTTCCGTATTGGAGACAGCATCTACGGCAACCCGCAGTATTGCGACTTCATCGTCTATCACCCCGAACGGTGGCCGGACAATCTCATCATCGAATCGAAGTGGCAGCAAAGTGGCGGCTCCGTGGATGAGAAGTACCCCTATCTTGTCCTGAACATTCAGATGCAGTACAAATCTCCCACGATTCTGGTGCTGGACGGCGGTGGCTACAAGCCGGGGGGCGCGCGGTGGCTACGGTCTCAGGTGGGGCATGGCAACTTCAGGCATGTCTTCAACATGCCCCAGTTTGCGGCGTGGGCGAACAGTGGGAATCTCTGATGAGGTCTGTAGGGGGGCTACGAATATGGACTGTGAAAGAGACCACGGCATCGCAAGCCTACAGGTTCCCTGGGAAGAACTGGATAAGTCCCAACGTGAGCCCTGGCGGCATAGGTGTGCCGCATGTGCCTACGAGAGAGGGCTGGCCGATGGCCTGCGGCGGGCCGCAAGGCGACTGAGGCTTGAGCAGATGACCCGCCCCGCTGAGCAATTGGAAACGGAGGCAAACACCATCACCCCGGAGGGTCAATCAAGTATATAGTTCCCATTATTTAGAAATGGGTCATCCATCTGGGTGGTTGAGGTTGTCTTCGCCCTGTTGTTTAGCTAAAATGGGCTAGTCTATATAGCTAATATTCGGCAGCGTGCCGGTCGGCTGGGAAGGAGGGCTTACATGCAACGACGAGCGCCCGAGCCCGCCAACCGCCAGGGCGGCGGGACGCGGACGGGCTCGGGCGAGGGGAAAATAGCGTTTTCTTGTTCGTTCTGCAACAGGTCACAGCGGATCCCGCAGCACCGGGCGTCCCGTGCCGACTGGTGTTTACCAGCCTAACACCAAAACACGGGGTTCGTTGTAAGCGGTTGTAAGCGATGGTGAATACAAGCAGGAGGTAGGCACACATGAAACGCGCAATGGCACTCGTAGCGGCAGCTCTTTCAGCGCTTCTGCTCGTGGCAGCCTGCGGCGGGCAGGAACCCGCGGTCGCTCCTACGTCGGAAGGAAAGGGCAAAGCCGTCTTCGCCGTCACCGACGACGCGGCGGACATGGGGGCGGTCACCAGTGTCAAGATCACCATTGACTCGGTGCGCGTCCACGCTAGCGGCGGCGCCTGGACCAGCGTGTCCAGCACTGCCCAGACCTTTGACCTCCTGGAGCTACGCGCCAAGGGCACGGCCCAGCTCCTGGCACAAGCGGCCATAAACGCCGGGGCCTATGACCAGATGGAGCTAGGCATCTCCAAAGTCCTCGTCGTAGATTCCAAGGGAGAGCATGAAGCCAAGCTTCCCAGCAACAAGCTTCAGCTGAAGGGCAGTCTAGACGTGAAGGCGGACGCCACGGCTACCGCTAACTTCGACTTCCTCGCCGACCAATCGCTGCACCTGACGGGCGAGGGACGTTACATCCTCGCACCCGTCATCCACATGGAGACCAAGGCCGGCGCAACCGCCGAGATCAAGGCCAACAACGAAGTGGTCATCCGCGGCGGTAACACTACCACCGATGCCCAGGTCGGCATGAACATCGAGGGTACCGTTGACACCGGTCTGCGGGTCAGCCCCGATGCGGTGCTCAGCATCGCCGCCTCGGGCAAGGTGGTCCAGACCAAAGGACAGGCCCTGGCGGTGGCAACCATCAAGGCCGTGGACACCGCCAACGGCACGGTGACGCTGACCACCAAGAGTGGTAACGAGCTCGTCCTTCACCTCGCCAGCGATAGCGAGATCAAGGTGAGGGGCTCTAACGCTAGACTGACAGACCTGGCAGCCAACATCGGCGCCGAGGTCATCACCGAGTTCGACGTCCAGACCAAGGCGATCAGCGAACTAGCCGCCAGCGCCGACGCCAAGGCGAAGGCGGACGTCGGCGCCCAGCTCGACATCTCCGGCACCATCAAGGCTGTGGACACTTCCAAGGGCACCATCACCATTGCCGCCGATAGCGGCGCCGACGTTGTCCTCAAGATCGGCGCCGACGCCAAGCTCCAACTGGACGGGTCGACCTCCAACCTGCTTGGCCTGGGGGCCAAGATAGGATCTCGCATCGAGGGCGAGGTTGACGCTGCCGCCCACGCCGCGGCCGGCCTGCGGGCCCAGGCCGAGGCCAACGTGACCGCTTCCGGGACTCTCAAAGGCGTGGACGTGGTCAAGGGGACTATAACCATCACCCAGGCCGGAAGCGACACCACGCTCGAAGTCGCCTCCAATAGTGAGGTGCGGGTCAACGGCTCCCTGGCCACGCTTGCCTCGCTGAAGGCCCTTATCGGCGCCCCGGTCACCGTGTCCTTTAACCAGCAGAGCAAGGTGGCAAGCGACCTGAACGCCCAGGCGAAGGCCGAGCAATCGGCTACCGTCAGCGGCGTTATCAAGGCGGTCAACCCTGCTGGGGGCACCGTGACCATCACCACCTCCGGCGGTCAGGAGATCGTACTCAACGTGACGGCAGCCAGCAGCATCGTTGCTGACGGCACGATCTCGACGCTGGTGTCCCTGGCCACTAGCGTCGGCGCCCAGGTGACGGCGCAGTACAACGCCCAGATGCGGACGGCCACCAGCATCAACGCCCAGACGCAGGGGAGCGCCTTCGCTTCGGTCTCGGGCACCCTGAAGGCCGCCAACAGCCTTAACAACACCATCACCGTCACGAGCCAGGCCGGTGCTGACGTCGTCTTGAACGTGGGCGCGCAATCCCGGGTCCTCCTCAATGGCTCGGCCACCACCGTGGCAGCCCTGGCAACCAGCCTCGGCTCCCAGGTTAGTGCCGAGTACAATGCACAGACTAAGATGGCCACCAGCGTGAGTGCCCAGGCTCAGGTGAGCGCGTCGGCAACGGTCAGCGGCACCCTGAAGGCCGTCAACGCCGTTGCCGGGACCATTACCATCACCGCGCAGGGCGGCAGCGAGGTAGTGCTCAATGTGGCCTCGGATACCAAGCTGGCCGCGGATGGCGCCGCGGCTACGCTGGCCACGCTGGCGACGAAGATCGGTTCCACCGTTACGGCTGAGTACAACGCCCAAACTAAGATGGCGACCAGCGTGAGTGCCCAGGCTCAGGCCAGTGCGTCGGCAACGGTCAGCGGCACCTTGAAGGCGGTCAACGTGCTGGCGAACACGGTAACGATTACGGCCCAAGGCGGCGCCGAGCTGGTGCTCAACCTCACGGCGCAGAGCAAGATCCTGGTCAACGGCTCGGCTTCCACTTCTGCCGCGCTCGTGACTATGGTCGGTAAACCGACCACCGTGGAGTACAACACTCAGACGAAAGCGGTTGTCTCCCTCAATATACAGGGCTAGCCCATCACACAGCAGATGGCAGGAGGGCAAGAGGCTTCAGGCCTTTGCCCTCCTGCTCGCGGTGACGTTGGTGGATAGTGCGGCGAAGAGGCCAGGGCGGGATGGAACGAACGAGCGTTGCTAGCGTTGTTGAATAGCACGGACGCAAGAGAGCTCCGGAGGAGGTAGGTGTATGTTCCAGGCCAAGACCAGGTTAATAGCGCTGGGCGCCACGCTAGCGTTGCTGGCTCTAATGTCTGCGGCTTGCAGCGGGGGCGCTCCGGCGGCGTCAGGTGGTAACGCTAGCCCCGCCAGCGGCGAGGTTGCGCTGCTGGCCGCCGCCCTCACATCTCAGGACGGGGGCCAGCAGAAGGGGCTCTGGGTGACAGGAGAGGGGATAGTCGAGGTCACGCCGGATGTCGCCATCCTGACGGTGGGCGTGGAGGCCCAGGAGATGTCGGTGGCCAGGGCCCGCAGCGCGGCGGCCGGCGCGATGGAGCGTCTTTTCCAGGCGTTGAAGGCGCGGGGGGTGGCCGACAGGGACATCCGCACCAGCCAGTTCAGCATCGCGCCCGAATACCGCTACGACGACGGGCAGCGCAAGCAGGTGCTGGTCGGCTACAGGGTGCAGAACGTGGTCACCGTCAAGCTGCGCAACCTGAAGGACGCGGGCCCCATCATCGACGAAGCCGCCGCTGCCGCGGGCGACCTGGCCCGAGTCCAGGGCATCAGCTTTACCCTGGAGAACCCAGCGCCCCAGCGGGACCAGGCCCGCAGCGAGGCCATCAGGCAGGCCCTTGCCAAGGCCAGACAAATGGCGGCGGACGCCGGCATCGTCCTAGGCAAGGTGTTGTTCCTCTCCGAGGCGGGGGGCGTCGAGTCGCCCCAGCCTGTCTCGTTCCGCGTCGGCCTGGCCGCCGCCGAGGCAGGCACCCCTATCAGCCCGGGCGAGCTCCAGGTGAGGGTCTCGGTGCAGCTCGTCTACGAAATCAAGTAGGCCAGGCGTCTGACGGCGCGAACCAATCTTCCCCTCACGATGACGGCGCCGCCTCTCCTCGCCCTCTCCCTGGACGCCGTAGGCCAGGCGGACGTCCACTCCCAAAAAGCCGACGCCAGAGGAAGTAGATCAGCGCCAGCTCGATCGGTATCGCTACCAGGAGGCCCAGCACTTTCAGATCGACCGTAGTGTTATAGGTAGCAGTCAGGGTCAGCGGTTCCCGGACTGGCACCTGAGTCGTGGGAGAAGCTGCGCCGCTCTGCCCCGGAAAGCCGGCGAAGGTGCGTTTAAGAAGGAACTTGCTGGGGATTGACGGAGGCGCACTGATGCTCGCGATGCCGTTTTCTGCGTACCACCCAGTCCCCGAGGCCTCGACTCCTTTGGGGGCAGTAACAGTCAACATAAACTCACGGCCGTATACTGCGCGGAGGTTCACAGGCCCGTTCGCCGTGCCAGTTACCTTCGGCGAGATCAGGCCCGGCTGCCCGTCCCAGCGTCGGAAGACGAATCGCTCCTTCCCCGGTACCGTCTCGACCAAGGGGAGCGCCTCCAGCGGGATCTCTGCTCCGTCCTTCATCCACTCCCGCTTGAGCGTGCCGAAGGGCGTCGTAGCAACCACAAAAAACTGTTTATCATAGGCGGCCTTGACGTTGTAAGCAGCCTTGACCTCGACCGTTGTGATCGCCTTATCGGCGTTGGTCACCGACAAGGGCGGGGCTCCTACGGTCTCCCAGCGAACGAACTTGGACCGCTCACCCTCGGTCGCTGACGGGACGATATCTGGGGCCAGCAGCACTGCCGAGGCACCCTCCGCGTACCAGCCCGAGCCAAGCACTGACACGCCACTGGGCCCCTCGACATTCAATAAGTACTCTTTCGTCCACTTGGCTTCAACGTCGGTCGCCGCCAAAATGACGGTAGTATTAAGGGTCTGGAAGGGCGTCTGGCCCTTGCTCCACTGCTGAAAGCGGTACCGGCCCCGGTTACTTTCCGAGACCGTCTCCGGGGCCTGGAGAGTGACCAACTCACCCTTCAGCACCCACTGGGCCCTGCCTATGTTGCCCACAGGAGAGCGCACCGTCAGGAGGAATTCCTCGTTATAGAGTGCCCGGTAGCGCCCGGGCGTCGTGAGGGTGACGCAGTCCGTCTTGGGGCCGTGGCTCCACTGCTGGAAAACCCAGCGGCCACCGTCGGCGACATAGAGCTCGCGCTTGGCGATGCAGACTTCCGTGCCGGGATCAACAGTGGCGGGCAGCGCCTCCGCCGGCAGGCCAGCGACCAGTATGGGCGCAGGGCTGTTGCTGGCGATCGTGATAACTGGTGGAGGCTGCTGAGCTTGTGCGGGCATCGCCCACGCCAATGAAGCAACCAGCAGCATGATCAGGAACGTAGCAACCCCAAGGCACTGCCTATGTTTGATGGACCTCAAGTCAGCACCACCAGCTTCGTGTCACGGTGTAGTATATCACCGAACCTAGGATAGAGTCCTTAGGTCATATCGAACTAAGTTCTGAGTTCCACTGTGCCTTGATCATAGTTTATCGCATCTGTGCCGAACCCTGGCCGTAGTAGGTGGCGTGCGAAGAGCGCTGTAAAAACGGGCGGCGAGTCTGGCTGAACGGGGCCATATCACGCGCTCAGGGCCACGCTTGTCACTTCCTTCGCTCTGCCGCAGGAGGTCTAACTCTCAGCGGTCAAGCTGGGTAAGTCCTAGGCCGTGCACCCCAGCGATGACCAGGTCCAGCACCGCCCAGCACAGGTTCAGGGATGGCCTGGGCTTTGCACAAAAAGCCGCCGAATTCCTGTCATCCCGAGCCCTTCGGCTGGCTCAGGACAGGCTCCGCGAAGGGTCCGCGCTCCTGTAGGGCGGATTCTTCGCCCGCCTGCGGCGGACTCAGAATGATATTTTTGCGCAAAGCTGGATGGCCTGTTTAAGTAAGCGCTAGCTGGTAGCCGCTTGTTCATGGTGTGGTTCCTCCTTAGTGCTTCTACGTACGTGGTTGCTCCAATTACCACGTACGCATGTATTGGTGTATACTTAGGCCGGTGGCTGGCCCCTCTCATAGGACGATGTGCAGGAAAGCTTGACACTGTGCTGGAGGTCTGAACGGAGACCTTCGACAAGCTCAGGGCAGGCTCAGTTCAGGACTGGCCCTTCGAGATCTCTTTGACTGATAGGCTCGCAATCTTCGAGGTGGGGCACGGCCCAGCCTAGCCCGGGGGGGACATGAACTCTAAGCGAGGGGATTTGAACAGCGACCAGGAGCGACTGGCGCGGCACCCGGAATTTGGCCAGTTCCACGACGCGGCCATCCGCTTGTTCGTCGCTCTCTACCTGGCCAGCGGTGTGGTCGCAATAGCTGTCGTCTACCTCCCGGGCATGCGTTCCCAGGTGGACCCGGTCGCTGCTCCTACCCTTGTTGGTCTGGGTTTCCTGCTCGCTCTTTTCATCTGGGCGTACCCCTGGCGGCGCAGCCACCCTAACCTCGTCCTTGCCGCCGCCGTTCCGTTCAGTGCGATTTTGGCAGCGCTTCTCTGGGCGACGGGAGGAAGCGGGAGTCCCTTCCTGATCTACTTCTTACTGATCGTCCTCTTTTCGAGTGTCTACTACCGTGACTGGTGGCCCGTCTCCGCGGTGGCGGCGATGACCGTTGCAGGCTGCCTCAGTTTCCTTATATATGAAAGGCCGATCGCCGTGCCCGGCTCTGTTGTGGTGGTTTTGACGATGCTGATCGGTGCGCTCGTCGGTGGCAGATGGGTCTTCAGACAGCTCCGCACCATCGGGGGATCGCAGGTTAGGTGGGAGGCGCAGCGGCAGGTTGTGATGACGGTGGGTCACGAGCTCCGCAACCCCCTTCAGGCGCTGCTGACCTATATCGAGGTCTTGCAGAGTCGACCGGACTTGCCGGCCGCGGTGGTCGATGAGATCGGCAGCATCCGGCGGATAGCCGACCGCATCAGGCGTCTTGCAAATGACCTGCTGGCGTTCGAAAGGACCGATGTGGAGGGGCTATCGATCCACCTCCAAACGGTCGACCTTGTCCAGCTAGCTAAAGAGTGCTTGGACGCAAGGAACAAGTTTGATCCTGCCCATCGACTGAACCTGATCACCTCGAAGGGCAGCCTACCGGCTCGCTGTGATCCCCACAGAACTGCCCAGGTTATCGACAACCTGCTGGACAATGCAGTGAACCACTCCCCACAAGGCAGCGAGATAGCCGTTGAACTCTCAACCTCTCCTAATAACATCACGGTCGCTGTCGCGGACCGAGGGGAGGGGATAGCGTTGAAAGAGCAAGCGCGGATCTTCGAGCCCTTCTATCGTGGTGATACAAAGCTTCGGGACCGCGGTCCAGGCGTTGGTCTAGGACTTGCCGTCTGTCGCCGCGTGGTGGAAGCGCATGGAGGCAGGATCTGGGTCGAGAGCCAACCAGGTAAGGGGGCACGCTTCATCTTTACCCTTCCGGCTGCGTGACCACAATTAGCATGAGAATTAGTACCGGTTGGGTTGTTGCCTAGGCTCTCTTGATTCTATAAAGTAAAGGTGACGTGGCTTTGCACGAAGAGTGGGGTTTGGTGTAAAGCCGGGTAATGGTCCGGCTCAACACTAGTATCCGGGCGCAGAGGCGAGATAGGGACCAGCGATGCGGATCTTGATCGTTGAAGATGACTCTGATGTTGTGGGAGCAGTGTCCATGGTGCTGCGTCTCCGCTGGGCAGACGCGGAGATCGTCCACGCCGCCCGCGGCTCAGATGCCCTGGAAAAACTGCGCGCCGATGGCGCGGATATCGTCCTCCTCGATCTTGGCCTGCCCGATAAGGACGGCAAGGAGGTGATTGTGGAGATGCGCAGGTTCAGCGATGCCCCGATCATCGTCTTGACCGCCCGGGCTCAAGAGATTGAGATCGTCAGAAGTCTCGAATCGGGCGCGGACGACTACATCGTAAAACCGTTCAGCTCTACGGAGCTCTTGGCCCGCATCGGGGCGGTGCTGCGTCGCGCTCAACTTCTCCCGGGGAATGAGCCTCCCTTTGTTTGCCCCGGTTTAAGCATGGACTTCTCCTCGCGTGAAATCCTGCGGCATCGTAAACCTGTGAAGTTGACTCCTTTGGAGTACAGCCTCCTCTACCACCTGGTCAAGAACTCTGGGAAGGTGCTGTCGCACAAGACGCTCTTGGCGAAGGTCTGGGGCCGTGAGTATATCGAAGAGATCGAGTACCTGAAGGTACATATGCAGCGGCTTCGCGCGAAGCTGGAAGACGACCCACATAACCCTACTCTCATCGTCACTGAGCGCGGTGTGGGTTACCGGTTTGTAGAGCCCTGTCCCGCTCAAGTCCCCGCTCAAGTCCCCGCATGACACCAGGTACATTTTACCCGTGGGCTCCACGTGGTTAGTAGTTCTTCTGTCTAGTAGGCTTTCGTTCCCAGAGCCATTGTGTCACCCCGAGCCTAGCGAAGGGTCTCTCCTCGGCAAGCACACTTCTGAGCAAAGGGGCGGCCACGGCGGGGACGATGCCAACGCCGTCCCCCACAGTTTTTCCTACCTTGACCCCTGGGCAAAGTCGGATTCCTTGATGAACCGCCATCGCGCCTCGCCCGCCGCCCCTACGTCGTCTGACGCCCCGCTGAGGCCTGGTATATTGCCTACCATGATGTAGTCATCAGCGGGGATATTCTGACGGATGTTCCGCATAAAATCGGCCTTCGACATCGTCATCGACCCGATGAGCGAGAAGAGGTGATGCCAGTCGGCTACGTACCTTGTAACCCTGGCGAAGTTGCCGCACAGCCCGAGTATATGCCCCTCACTCCGCAGGGCCACCAAAGAGTCGAGTTCGATCGGTCCCCCCGAGCACTCCAGAGTCTCATCCACGTCGAACAGGTACAGCCTCATCTCACCTCCGCTCCCGACGGGCATCTTGTCTAGCCGCTGGGGCACCTGAGCCATCTGCGACCGAGGAGACTTCTTAGAGCCCCTCAGGCAGCAAGGGTTCAGGCGCAGCTGTCTCCAAACGCGAGAGCTCGGTCAGAACGCGGATGGCCCAGCGGTAGATGTCGTTCTCCCGCAAATAGGCCCTCATCCGCTGCATCCGCCGTGACTGCTCTGACGCGGGCATCTCCAAGGCTTGAGCGATAGCTTCTGCAAACCGCTCGGTGTCGTAGGGGTTCACTAGCAGGGCGTCTGCCAGCTCTGTGGCAGCCCCGGTGAAGCGGCTCAGGATGAGCACTCCTGTGGCGTCAGGGCGGGCAGAGACGTACTCTTTGGCTACCAGGTTCATGCCATCGTGGAGTGAGCTAACAATGCAAAAATCGGCCAGTGAATAGAGGGCCCACAAGGGTATGGAGGAGAAGTACCTGCGGAAGTAGATGATGGGCTCCCAGGAGTCCGTGCGGTGCCGCCAGTTGATCTCGTCCACCAGACGCTGGACCTCATCGTCCACTTCCCGGTACTCCTTGATCTCGGAACGGCTGGGCACGCCGACCTGGATAAAGGTGAACCTACCCTTCAACTGGGGATGCAATTCCAGGAGGCGGTCTATGGCCTTCAGCCGCTCGGGAATGCCCTTGGTGTAGTCCAGGCGATCGACCCCCAACCCTATGGGGCCGCGACGGAAGCCTAGCTGCTCCATCAGGCGTCGCCTTTCCCGTTGGACGGGTTCGCTGGCGACGCCTTGAGAGATGGCCTCGAAGTCCACACTAATGGGGAAGGGCCTCACCAGGGTATGGTGGCCCTGGCGGGTAACGCTGTAGGTGCCATAGTCCACTCGTGACTCCAGCACCTTGTCCACGGTATTGAGGAAGTTGTTGCAGTGATACCGTGTATGGAAACCTAGGAGGTCGTTGCCGAGAAGACCCGAGAGAATCTCTTCGCCCCAGGGACAGGTCTGAAATACCTCGCTGGTAGGCCACGGGACGTGCCAAAAGTGCGCCACGGCGACATTCGCCCCGGCGTCTTTCAGCATCTGGGGGACGAGAGCAAGGTGGAAGTCCTGGAGGAAGACGAACGCCTTTTTGCCCCTGATCTCCTCTAGGATGGCCTCGGCGAACAGCCGATTCACTTCCTTGTAGTCTTCCCATTCGGCGGCGTTGAAGGCGGGACGCACATAGACAGTGTGGCAGAGGGGCCAGAAGGCTCTGTTGCTGATGCCGTAGTAATATCTCTCGACCTGATCTCTAGAGAGGAAGAGGCGCCGCAAGGTATATGAGGGCCTATCAGGCGGCACGGGGATGCGGCCTGAAGCCTCGCTGACCTCGCGGTCGGCATTGCCCCTGGCCACGGCAACCCACACTCCTCCCAGGAGGCGCATCACGGGGTCGATCGCGGTAACTAGGCCACTGGCTGGTCTGGCCCACTGGATAGACTTACCTTCAAAGGTGTGGGTATAGGGTTCTACATTGGAAGCGACCACAAAAAGGGCATCCTTCAGCTTGCTTCCCACGAGAAAGCGGAGCTCCTGGCTGCTCTGAGTGGTTGGGGTCTCGCGTTCCTCCTCCACGACTGAATCCAGCAGCGGGCTCTGAATCTCCTCTTTCTTGAAGCGACGTACAATCCTCTTGAGCAGCTCCCGCTCTACTCCCTCCGTGAAGTCAGGGTCCTCGACTTGACACAGGACGATGAACGAGTTTGCCTCCCCTGACCTACTCGAAGCCCTCTTGATTTCAGGAAAGATGTCAGGTGCCAGGCCTGGGAGGTCCTGAACAGCCAGCTGGAGCTCCTCTTGAAGGATGGATTCAAGGACCTCGGGAGACGGGCCCTGAGTAACTGGAATAGCGATGGTCAGCGCAGTCCGTCCAACGGGCAGATGGAAGTTGGTGACCAGCAGCTTCGCCATCCGGCGATTGGGGATGACAGCCAGATTATTGGCCTTGGTGCGGATTCGCACGTCCTGCCAAGTGATGGACACCACATGCCCGGTGATGCCGTTCTCCAGGCGCACAAAGTCGCCTACTCTCAAATACTGCCGTCGCATCAAGCGGAAATAAAAGAGGAGGTCCAACGCTGTGTCCTGGAGCACCAGCAGAAGAGGGATGGCTGCTACGGCGCCCAGTCCGAGAAGAGGCGTGAGGGAGACGTCGACTATAGCGAGCAGGGTGAGCAGAGTCAGATAGCTAAAGCTTACGAGAGCCACCAACTCGCTGAACCTCACCAACGGAAGGGGTGTTTGCGCCGCCTTCAGCGAATGACCTACGAGGCCCACTATTGCCGCTGTCACGGTTGAGCCCACTAAAACTGCCAGCACGCCAAAGAGGACCTTCTGTAGAGGACCGGATACGGCGGGTGGCAGAGCGCCACCAGCAAGCTCCACTGCAAAAAAGGCACTCGCAAGCAGTCCCCAGACCTGCAAAAGCCCCAGAGACCGCTTCAGAAGGGGTTCAAGGATTGGTATGGCACTATGCTCTAGGTGTCGTTTTAGCTTGGCGCTGGCACGGCGAACAAGGTAAAGCCAAACGAGCGTGAAGAGGATAAAAGCTGCTACGCCAGTGGCAGTCTGGCCCCACGGAGTGCTGGTTATCTGGTCTAGAGGAGACATGGGGTCCCCATCAATCCGAGATTAGCTCAGGCAGTGTGAGGCTGGGAGGGGCTAGCCCCCGGCGACGGCGGGAACGATGCTGAGCTCGTCGCCGTCCTTGAGGGAGGTGCCGAGGCCTTGCAGGAAGCGCACGTCCTCGCCGTTGACGTACATGTTGACGAAGTGGCGCAGGTCGCCGTCCTCGCCCATGAGGCGCTCCTTGATCCCCGGGTAGGCAGCCTCCAGGGAGTCGATGAGTTGAGCCAGACTGCCGGCCCTGAGCTCGACGATAGCGAGCCCGTTGGTCGCCGAGCGCAGGGGCGTCGGTATGCGTACCTTAATTGGCATCAGCAGCGTCTCCTGGGCCCTGTAAACGCTAGCCCTCGATGACGTCTCCCGTCACCGGGGCGACCAGCACCCCCCGTTCCTTTACCCAGCGCAGGGAGTCGTCGATGGCCTGCTGGGTGCCCTCTAGCTCCAGCACCACCCAGCCCTTTGCTTCATCCACGTCGGCCCGCCGGATGTTGGTGACGACCGTGAACTTGTGGCCCAACTGATAGATGATGGGCTCCTTTATGAGGCCCTCGAGGAAAGTGAACTTGACCCGTTGCTTCGCCATGCTCCCTCCGGCGCGCGCCTGGCGACATTCTAACAGGTTGGCCCCCTGGGGGCCAACCCGCCTGTCAGCTCGAACGAGACAGCCGGAAGTCCAGCCACAATGAGCCTGTCTGCTATAGTTAGGCCATGCCGCGCGACCTGCACAACCTGGCGCGCAAGCTGCTGCGCTCCCTGGAGCGCAATCATCGCCAGCTCGTCGCCGCCAGCGGCCCCGACGCTGCCGCTGCTGCCACGCTTGCTGACCTGCGGCGTGACCTGCTGGCCCTGCTGGACAGAGCGCCGGCGGAGGCCCTGGACCGGCGGCCAGGCTCCGAGGAGTGGTCGGCCCTGGAGCTGCTGGGGCATCTGGTGGAGCACGACGGCAAGCGCGAAGAGCTCGCCAGCAAGGGGATCAGCCACTACGTGGAACACGGCCGCGAACACCTGGAGCAGGCCCGCCGGGCGCTGGGCGGCCAATAAGCTGTCAGCGCCCGGTCTCATCCTTCGACAAGCTCAGGATGAGCGGGATTGATAAGATGAGGGTGGGACACCCACACCCCGGCAGGGGACTTCGCCCCTGCACCTAGCCACCCGCGGCGCGCTCCTTGAGAGCGGCCTCGAAGGCGGCCACGGTGGGCTCCACGGTCAGGGGTCGCACCAGGTTCCCCGTCACCGCTTCCAGGGTCTTGAGGCCGTTGCCGGTGATGTAGGCCACTGTCAGCTCCCGCTGCTTGATGAGGCCTGCCTGGACCAGCCGGCGCAGCCCTGCCACCACCACGCCTCCCGCCGTCTCGGCGAAGATCCCCTCCGTCCGCGCCAGCAGCTTCATCCCCTCCACCAGCTCCTCGTCGGTCACGGCCACGCCGGAGCCCTGGGACTCCCCGATGACCTTGAGGGCGTAGAAGCCGTCTGCTGGGTTGCCGATGGCCAGCGACTTGGCGATGGTGTTGGGTTTCACCGGCCTGATGAACTTGCTGCCCTCTTTGTAGGCGGTGACGATGGGCGAGCACCCCTCGGCCTGGGCGATGTGCATGCGGGTACTGACGGGCCCGATGAGGCCCAGGCGGTGGAATTCGTTGAACCCCTTCCAGATCTTGGTGAAGAGGGAGCCCGAGGCGCCCGGCACTACAGCGTGGACAGGGGTCTGCCATCCCAGCTGCTCGGCCACCTCGTAGGCCAGGGTCTTGGAGCCCTCGGAATAGTAGGGGCGCACGTTGATGTTCACAAAGGCCCAGGGGTAGCGGTCGGCCAGCTCCGAGCAGAGGCGGTTCACCTCGTCGTAGGAGCCCTTGACGGCGACGATGGTGGGCCCGTAGATGGCGGCGCCGATGATCTTGCCGGCCTCCAGGTCGGCGGGGACGAAGACGAAGGCTTGCAACCCGCCCCGGGCGGCGTGGGCGGCTACGGCGCCCGCCAGATTGCCGGTGGAGGCGCAGGCCAGGGTCTTGAAGCCGAGCTCGATGGCCTTGCTGGCAGCGACGGCGACCACCCTGTCCTTAAAGGAGTAGGTGGGGTTGACGCAGTCGTTCTTCAGGTAAAGCTCGTCCAGGCCCAGCTCCCGGCC
>Ga0082335_1004663_pt1 | contig 20162 bp, 13 predicted proteins | sample Subgrocontami58m_FD_72375 | JGI IMG/M metagenome (GOLD analysis project Ga0082335, IMG submission 72375) | Subsurface groundwater microbial communities from S. Glens Falls, New York, USA - GMW37 contaminated, 5.8 m (SPADES assembly) (version 2) ... | reverse complement strand
AATCCACCGCCCATTGAATTTTGCCAAAGGGAATGTTTTTTCACCCGGTAGGTGCACCATTCCGCCTCTGGACTAGCTTTGGCTAAGCTTTGGAGTGAGTGTTTTTGATGGCGGATTAAGGCCAGAGCTATAAAAAAACAGTAAACCGACTACAGATTAAATATGATTGTACTCGGTTTTTTGCTATTGTTAGCTATTTCTATCGCTGTCCACTCTTCAAGTAAGAGGTTTATACCTATTGCTGTGCCAAAAGGACGGTTGAAGGTTTGGAGCGTTGGATGGCTGGGCGGATTATCGGCTAGCTTTATCGAAGGATTTATAGGGCCGTGGGAGCCCAAAGTAGAGGGAATTTTTGTTGTGGCTGGCGTTGTAGGCTCAACGATTTCTATACTGGGATGGGGCATTGCGCCGTTTATTGGTATTTTATTCGGGATAAAGCAGAATAACCTGAGAAAATATCTGTCACAGACAGAAAATAGAAAACCACGATTATAAGAAGTTTTCCATTTCCGTTTCCATGTCATAAAATCAAAAGTAGTTTTTAAAGAAAATAATCCACTGATCTTAAATAAAAGGGGAAGGCAGGTTTCACCTGCCTTCCCCTTTTTAATGGTCCAACTCCAGTTATTAAGACGCTCTATTAATCATCGTGTGACCTGTTGCGTCCTTCTTCATGTCTCTCCCCGCGTTTCTCCCCGTGTTTTTCACCCTGCTTCCCACCATTATTACCCCTGTGTTCCCTATCATCGTCATCATCATGTTTTTTTTCTTTGTGTTCCCCTGAAGTATTCAAGTATGTAGCAATATCTTGAATATCATTCCCCGTTAGCTGTGATTGAAGGAACCGCATGGAACGTTCTTCCCGTATTGCTTCTTTAATATCAGAGGCTGATGCACCGTTGACGGTCTCTCCGACGAAACCGGGTGAGGACCGATCATGGCAAACTGCACAAGCGGTTTTGTACAGGGATTCGCCTCGGTTATCAGTAGTGTTGACTGCGAAGCTGGCTGCGATGGTGTGGTTGGCAGTAACATTGTTAAAGGTGTAGCTGGCAACAGCGCCCACGGAAACGCCGTCAACCATCACATCGGCGATATGGTAACCGGCATTAGTGGCGATGCTGAAGGATCGGTTGGCTCCGGAGTTGATTGTTACTGCCCCGGATGGCGAAATGGTGCCGTTGGTTCCGGCAGTGGCTGTTAAGGTGTAAGTAAATGTTTGGTTGACCGAGAAGCTGGCTGCGATGGTGTGGTTGGCAGTCACATTGTTAAACGTGTAGCTGGTAACAGCACCCGCGGAAACACCGTCAACCAGCAAATCAGCTATATAATATCCTGTATTGGCAGTGATGCTGAAGGACTGGTTGGTTCCTGAGTTGACTATTACTACCCCGGATGGTGAAATGGTGCCGTTGGCTCCGGCAGCGGCCGTTATGGCGTAGGTAACGGAGGGAACGACAGTAACCAGAAGGCTGGTCTTAGCCGCATTATCGCCGGAAGTACCCCCATTGAGGTTCGCTGAGAGGCCGGCTCCATATAGAGTGGCTGATCCGGAGGCAGGAGCAGTCCAGGTAAAGCTGAAACTTACCATACCAGAGGTATCAGCAGCCTTGGAAGTAGTCTGTGTTAATTCGCCACTTTGAAGTTTTGTCCCCTGACCTGCTATTGTTGCCAGAGCGCCGGTGGTAGCCGAAACATCAAGTCCGCCTCCCTGCCCGCCGCTAATAGTAAGTGTATACGTATTGGTAGAGCTAGGTGAAACACTGGCAGGTCCTGACAGGGTTACTGTGGATGCAGGTCCCCCGCTGTGACAAACTGTACAGAACAACCCGCTATTTGTTACAGGATTCCCCGACCAACCTGTTATCCCACCTGACGAAGCATATACTGCTTTGCCGATGGTAAGAGAGACCAATAGCAAAACAATAAACGCAATAGCCGTCGCGGCAATTTTTCTTGACTTAATTGACATTGTATATCTCCTTAAGATAAATCATAATATGATTTTTAATTATTTGTGCCGTGATCTGCTTGAATCAATTTATTGATAATTTATTATTTATCCTCCTTTCCGACTTTAATTTGCCATGGACACAAATTTCCTTGTGAGGAATAAGATTTCATAGCCATCTACAAGAATAAAACGGTATAAAAGTCGGAATGTCAGCTAAACAAAAGTACGATGTTTTTATAGGAAGGAATATCAGGGCCGAAGGGAAAGGAAGTATGTAAATTACTACCGTATTCTGTTGAGAGTTGGAAGCATCGTCTCCAAGAGTAATTTCTTTGTTTTGCTAGGTACATGCTCCAAAATATTTGTTATACGTCCCAGCATTGGAAGGTTTTCGGGCAACCTTTGATGCCCATCCGGTTAAACAAGAAAAGGAGGACCCCAATGTATCGGGGCCCTCCTTTTCCATTGTACCTATTTTTCAGCTACTACTACCATTCCTATCGCAGGTTTTATCGTCCGGCGATCCCTAACCAAGCTTCGAATCAGTCAATGGTGTAGCGGACTTACTTTGTTGTGGTGCTAGTCCCTTTCCCTTTCATCGTCGTCATGGTCCCCATTTCGATTCCGATCAAACATGGCGACTATCGTGTGGTTGGCAGTTATATTAGAGAAAGTGTAGCTGGAGACCGGCCCGATCCACTTCGTGTCAACCCAAACGTTGCTGATATGGTAGCCGGCATTAGCAGTAATGGTGAAGGTCTGGTTGGCACCGGAGTTGACTATAATCTTCCCGGATGGACTTATAGACCCGTTGCGGCCGGCCATGGAAAGGATATTATATGTTTTGGTGGTAGATGTGTTGACAGCGAAGTTGGCTATGATGGTATGGTTGGCAGTCACGTTATTGAAGGTGTAGCTGGCTACTGCCCCGGCGGAAATCCCATCCACCAGAACGCCAGAGATGTGGTAGCCAGCGTTAGCTGCGATGGTGAAAGTTCGGCTGGCGCCGGAGTTAACTGTTACCGCCCCGGATGGCGAAATGGTACCATTAGCCCCTGCCGTCGCTGTTATGGTGTATGTGATGGGAGCGTCAGCAGCGAAGTTGGCCGTGACCGAAATATTGGCGGTCACGCCGGAGTCAGTCCTGGGGTTAGCAGTTGAGGCGCCGGGAGTCCAATTAACAAAGTGATAACCGGCAGCCGGCACAGCCGTCACTGCGGTTCCACTGGCGCCATGATTTACTGTTTGCGGCGTTGTTCCGCTGATAGAGCCGTTAGCGCCAGCGGTGTAAGTGAGGGTGTAGGTGTTAATAGCGAAGTTGGCCGTGACTGAAATATCGGCCGTCACACCGGAGTCGGTCCTGGGATTAGCGGTTGAGCCGCCGGGCGTCCAATTAACAAAGTGATAACCGGCAGCCGGCACAGCCGTGACCGCGGTTCCACTGGCGCCGGAAGCTACTGTTTGCGGGGTCGTTCCGCTGATAGAGCCGTTAGCGCCGGCGGTATAAGTGAGGGTATAGGTTGTGGGCGTCACCTCGTCTATGGCGAAGTTGGCCGTTACTGAAATATCGGCTGTCACGCCGGAGTCGGTCCTCGGATTAACGGTTGAGCCGCCTGGGGTCCAGTTAACGAAGTGATAGCCGGCAGCAGGCACCGCCGTCACCGCTGTTCCATTTGAGCCATGATTTACGGTTTGCGGAGTCGTTCCGCTGATAGAGCCGTTAGCGCCGGCGGTGTAAGTGAGGGTGTAGGTATTAATGGCGAAATTGGCCGTGACCGAGATATCGGCCGTTACGCCGGAGTCAGTCCTCGGATTAGCAGTTGAGCCGCCTGGGGTCCAGTTAACGAAGTGATAGCCGGCAGCGGGCATAGCCGTGACCGCGGTACCACTGGCGCCATGATTTACTATTTGCGGAGTCGTTCCGCTGATAGAGCCGTTAGCGCCAGCGGTGTAAGTGAGGGTGTAGGTGTTAATAGCGAAGTTAGCTGTTACCGATATATTGCCCGTCACGCCGGTATCGGTCCTGGGATTAGCGGTTGAGCCGCCGGGAGTCCAATTAACAAAGTGATAGCCGGCAGCCGGCACAGCCGTGACTGCGGTTCCACTGGCGCCATGATTTACTGTTTGCGGCGTTGTTCCGCTGATAGAGCCGTTAGCGCCGGCGGTGTAGGTGAGGGTATAGGTGTTAATGGCGAAATTGGCCGTGACCGAGATATCGGCCGTCACGCCGGAGTCAATCCTGGGATTAGAGGTTAAGCCGCCGGGAGTCCAATTAACAAAGTGATAGCCGGCAGCCGGCACAGCCGTCACTGCGGTTCCACTGGCGCCATGATTTACTGTTTGCGGCGTTGTTCCGCTGATAGAGCCGTTAGCGCCGGCGGTGTAAATGAGGGTGTAGGTGTTAATGGCGAAGTTGGCCGTGACTGAAATATCGGCCGTCACACCGGAGTCGGTCCTGGGGTTAGCAGTTGAGGCGCCGGGAGTCCAATTAACAAAGTGATAACCGGCAGCCGGCACAGCCGTCACTGCGGTTCCACTGGCGCCGGAAGCTACTGTTTGCGGCGTTGTTCCGCTGATAGAGCCGTTAGCGCCGGCGGTGTAAGTGAGGGTGTAGGTATTAATGGCGAAATTGGCCGTGACCGAGATGTCGGCCGTTACGCCGGAGTCAGTCCTCGGATTAGCAGTTGAGCCGCCGGGAGTCCAATTAACAAAGTGATAGCCGGCAGCCGGCACAGCCGTGACTGCGGTACCACTGGCGCCATGATTTACTATTTGCGGAGTCGTTCCGCTGATAGAGCCATTAGCGCCGGCGGAGTAGGTCAGGGTATAGGAGTTGATGGCGAAGTTAGCTGTTACCGATATATTGCCCGTCACGCCGGTATCGGTCCTGGGATTAGCGGTTGAGCCGCCGGGAGTCCAATTAACAAAGTGATAGCCGGTATTAGGTACAGCCGTGACCGCGGTACCACTGGCGCCGGAAGCTACGGTTTGCGGTGTCGTTCCGCTGATAGAGCCGTTAGCGCCGGCGGTGTAGGTGAGGGTGTAGGTGGTAGGGGCGGCTATGGTGACGACCCGTGTGGCGTTGGTGGTGCCGTCACCGCTCTCGGTGCCGTCTCCGTTGGCCGAGAGGCCCGCGCCGTATATGGTAGCGGAGCCAGAAGCCGGCGCGGTCCAGTTGAAGTTGAAGCTCACATTGCCGGCGGCGTCAACGGCCTTACGCGCGGTGTGGACTATCTGACCACTTTGCAGCTTTGTTCCCTGGCCTGCTATTGATGCCAGAGTACCGGACGTCACCGAGACGTCGAGAGCGCCGGAGTTTCGTTGTCCACCACTGATAGTGAGCGTGTACATATTGGTGGAACCGGGGGCCACACTGGTCGGCCCGGTCAGGGTTACAGTCGGATCCACGCCGCCGCCGTGACACACGGAGCAGTTTAATGGATTTCCCGAATAACCGGTTATGCCGCTGGGCATGCCTAGCGCTGCCTTACTGGCAAACAACATTATAAAAAACAGAACAACGATGCCTATTACTGAAAATACTATTTTTCGTTGGTGCATTTAACTACCTGGACCTCCTTAACAAAATTCACATCATAATTGGACAAGGCTTTGGAAAGAAATCGTTTTGGCTTTTAGAGTATTGCTTTTATTACCCTCCGTTTGAAGCCCTCAGGGCTTCTTGTGTAATACGTTTGTCACTCTTCTTGAAATGCAACCTTGTTCTGTTTTGACCGCCCTTCCGGAGACTTCGGTCTCTGATAGGTTCGCAAGTTACCGTCAAACTATTTTGTGCGTGTATTATTATTCACAATGCCAGCTATCAGATAATAACGAGATGTGACCGTCTCTTATGGGGGAGTCGAATCAAGCTGCCTAATGAACAGTAAATAAAATTTAACTAAAATATATTAATATATACTAATAACATATAATAATTAACTAACGGAGAATTGTAGCAAGTAAGTAATTTGTTGTCAATAGAGTTTGAACGTATTAGCGCAAATTGTCACAAAATTGTCATAATAATTTACCAATACTTAACAAGCCTTAACCTGTATTTGAAAAACAACCGATAATATATAAACTATGTCAGCAAACTGACAAGTTATCAAAAAATTGCCATTCTTGAAAAACGCCAATCTGAATGTTAATATAGGCTTGAATCAACGAATAAAAGAACGTAATAATCCAGGTATTGGAGATCGGGGTGAAATTATGGGTTGGAATAAGGTTGCTATCGTCGGTGCGGGCCTCATCCGGTTCGGGGAGCTATTTGATAAGTCTGCTGAGGTGATGATAGAGGAAGCATATCTTAATTGCATCCAGAATGTGGACAAGGGTTTTAATCCAAAGGATATTCAGGCCGCCTGGGTGGGGGCCTGCCGTCCGGTGTTGCATGGTTTCCATACCATTGGTGGTGTAACTCTGACCGGTAGTATTGGTCTGGCAGGCGTTCCCTGTACCCATATCGAGAATGGCTGCCCGACAGGCAGCGATACGTTCCGCAATGCCTGCATGGGAGTCGCCTCCGGCCTGTACGATGTAGTCCTGGCCCTGGGCTACGAGAAGATGCGGGATAATAGTACCGCAGGTATGCTGGGCATTGCCGCCCAGGGACACCCGGTATTGCAACGGGGAGAGACAGCCATGACCCAGTTTGCTCCCCAGGCTGTGCGTCACATGTATGAATACGGCACTACCAAAGAGCAAATGGCCATGGTAGCCGTAAAGAACCGCCATAACGGGGCACTGGACCCCTATTCCCACTATCAGCAGGAGATAGTTATGCAGGATGTTTTTAATTCCCCTATGGTTTGTTATCCCCTGAATCTTTTTGACTGCTGTCCTCAGACCGATGGAGCCGCTGCTGTCATCATCAGCCGCGCCGACATAGCTCACAAATACAGTGATAAACCGGTATACGTTGCCGGTGTGGCTATGGCCACTGATGTGCCCTACATGCACGAAAAAGAGAATTTCACCGAGTTCGTGGCATCTGTCCGGGCTGCCAAAAAAGCCTATTCGATGGCCGGTATCCGTCCTCAAGACTTAGATGTGGTTGAATGCCACGACTGCTTCTCCATTACCGAAATACTGAATTATGAGGACCTGGGTCTATGTACGAAGGGGCAGGGTGGGAAGCTGGTAGAGAGTGGAGCTACTCAGATAGGGGGCCGCATTCCGGTTAACCCCAGCGGCGGGTTGCTCACCAAGGGCCACCCCTTGGGGGCCACCGGCATTGCCCAGATGATAGAGCTGTACTGGCAACTCAGAGAAGAAGTCCCCAAACAGAATGCTAAAAGGCAAGTAGCTATTAAAAATGGCTACGCCTTGCAGCATAATGTGGGCGGACGGGGAATATCCAATTCGGTTGTTACCATATTGACTAGAAATCAATAAACTGTAATTGTAGGGTGGGTGAAATGAAACGAAACCCACCACCAACCACGCCCCTTCCCGCCAAACCTTTGCACCGAGTGTATGAGGAAGCTACACCGTGTAACATTACCCTGTTTGTACAGGGGTTCTACCAAAAATGGACCTCGACCTTGTCATCCTGGAGGAGTCACGAGTTAACGGGACGACGAAGGATCTCAGGGAGGGGTAGAAAAGCATAAATAATCTTTATGTGCGGGATACTAAATGATAATAACAAGGTGACATATCCCCAACCCTTAGATTCTTAGCTACGCTCCTCCGAATAAAACATCGGAGTCCGATACCCGGTCGGACAGAATGACAGCGCCAGATTATTTCCATCCTTCCCCAAAAACCATTTGACATCTCTTGTTCTACCGGTTATATTGTATGTATAGTATTAATACAATACGTATTATGATGAAAATAGATATAAACTTAAATTCCGATAAACCTGTTTACCTCCAAATTGTCAACCAGGTAGTTAAACTGGTTGCTCTCGGCGAAGCGCCTCCTGGTTCTCGACTCCCGGCCATCAGAAGTCTGGCGCAGTCGCTCGATCTTGATCCCGGAACTGTAGCCAGAGCCTATCTGGAGTTAGAAAAAGAGGGCGTGATAACCAGCCGTCGCGGTGGAGGTAGTTTTGTTTCGTCAGCCGCCAGGGAAAAGCCGTTTACACAGTCCTACGAAAAACGTCTGGCTGCTGTCGTAGAGCGGGCAATCCTTGAGGCTTTGGGCCTTGGATTCAGCGCTGATGAAATATCTACTGCCTTCACCTTGCAAATGGCTAACCTACGGGAACAGCGCACCCATTCAAATACCCATAAGGGAGCTATATCTGACAGTCAGATAAAAGAGATCCGTTTCATGGGCAGTCACGACCTTGCTATAGAGTTACTGGCCAGCCATGTGAATACGCTTTATCCCGACGTGCACCTCGCTACCACATTTGTTGGTAGTCTGGCTGGACTGGTTGCCCTGGAATGCGGAGAGGCGGATATTGCCGGAGCGCATCTGTTAGATGATAAAAGCGGTGAGTTTAATATCCCGTTTATAAGGAGGTTGATGTCCAATGAAACCGTCGTTGTAATTAACCTTATACAGCGTGTCCAGGGTCTTATGGTGGCGCCCAATAACCCCAGTCATATTATCGGTATTCAGGATTTGACAAGGCCGGAAATCACTTTTGTCAACCGGCAAAAAGGGTCGGGGACACGCATATTACTCGACTCGCGGTTGCTCAGACTGGGGATACCTACCACAGAAATAAAGGGCTATGAGCATGAAGAGACAACCCATATGGCGGTCGCTTCTCTAATCGCCCAGGGACGCGCTGATACGGGGCTTGGCGCTCAGTCGGCGGCTAACACCGTCGGCCTGGACTTTATACCGCTGCTAAAAGAACATTACGACCTGATAGCGTTGAAAGAGACATTTGAAAGACCTCCATTGGATAAAATTAAAGAGGTTGTCTGTAGTGATAACTTCAGGAATATTTTACGTTCTATACCCGGATACGATGTTAGCGAAACCGGTAAGGTAACCATAGTCGGCCCAAAATTATCATGAAAGGATATTACATTATGAACACTGTTAGGTATTATTGGAGCAGAAAATCGAAACTTATCGTATTATCCCTTACAATGTTTCTCTTATTGATCGCAGTTCTGGCGGGATGTTCTCCAGCAGCGGCGCCACCTCCAAAAGCAACTTCCGAGCCCTCATATTCAATAGCCCAACCGAAGACGAGATTTAAAATAGCCACAACGACCAGCCTGTATGACACCGGTCTGTGGTATTATCTTGAACCCCTGTTTGAAAAGAAAGAAAATGTAGAGTTGGATATCGTATATGCGGGAACGGGCGCCGCAATAAATCAGGGGAAGAGTGGAAACGTTGATGCCGTCATTGTCCATGACCCCGACCAGGAAAAGCCGTTTGTTAACGACGGTTTTGGTACTAATCGAAGAAGCTTTGCATACAACTTTTTCATGATCGCCGGCCCTGCCTCGGACCCAGCAGGTATCAAGGGTCTGGAGCCTGTTGCTGCTTTCAAGAAGATCGCCGAGGGCGGTAAGAAAGATCCGCAAAATATCAAGTTTGTCTCGAGAGGTGATGGTTCCGGTACCCATGGCGCTGAGAAACGGCTATGGGCAGACGCGGGATATGTTTATGCGGATATCCAAAAATCAAGCACGTGGTACGCGGAAGCCGGACAAGGCATGGGGCCAACTTTGACGATGGCAAATGAGCGTAATGCCTACGTTATCTGCGACGGTTCCACATTTACATCGTACAAGGGGAAGCTGTCTCTGGCGTCTCTGGTTGAAAAGCCATCGGAGGCTACTCTAAATATATATAATGCCTATGCTATCAGTACGGCAAAAGTGAAAACTGCCAACATTAAAGTAGCCAATGACTTCATCAACTGGCTAATTTCCTCCGAAGTCCAGAAAGTTATCGGACAATATGGTGTGAAGGAGTTTGGAGGAGCGCTGTTTAATCCGATAAGCGATGGCGGTTGTAAGTATACTGCCTGTCCCAATCTGACTGAAAATATGAAACCAGTTCAATAAACAGATTGCAGACTCGTTAATTATTTTACCTGAGAGCTTGCCATTTGGCTATTCCGGCGAGCTCTCAAGTTACCTCGAAAATCCATTCTGTCGTTCTGGAGCGAAGCGAAGAATCTCAGGGCGGGGTAGGAAGTTCACCAAATTTTGTCGTTCGTGAATGTCGCTAGAGCCATATCAAATTACTACTTAAGGTGCTGACTTGAACGAATTTGTACAGGGATTTGCCACCGCGTTCCGGCTTATAATAACGCTTGATCCCCAGGTCGTTGATATAACCTGGAGAACGTTAGCTATAGCGCTTTCTTCCAGCCTTATTGCAACAATGATCTGCCTGCCGTTGGGGAGCCTTATACATTTCAAACGTTTTCCCGGCAAGAGAATTCTGATTAACATAATACAGACTTTCTATAGTATACCGACAGTAGTCGTCGGCCTATTTGTTTTCCTTCTCTTTTCAAGGATAGGGCCACTTGGCTTTTTCAATATTATGTTTACTCCCAGTATTATGGTTATTGGTCAGGTAATCCTGATTTCGCCCATAATGCTGGGTCTTGTGATTTCCGCTTTAAGCGGTGTGGATAAAGGCGTATTTGAAACAGCATTTTCTATGGGCGCTAGCCGGGTTCAGGCGACTGTTCAGGTAATCAGAGAGGCCAGATATGCCATCTTATCGGCAATGACCATGGGTTTTGGAAGAGCCATTTCTGAAGTTGGCCTGGCTCTCATGGTCGGAGGCAATATCAGAGGATTTACCAGGGTAATTACTACTGCGATATCACTGGAGACATCGAGGGGCGATGTAGAGCTTTCGATAGCGCTGGGAATCATACTCATATTTCTTGCCCTCATAATAAATGTAGTTCTAAACAGACTTCAACAGAGGTAATAGAGCAATGGCGTTCCTAAAAACAGTCGGTATATGCCAGGTCTTTGAACGCAAGGATATATTGAATAATATCGATTTAGAGATCGATAAAGGTGAGGTGTTTACCCTGATAGGGCCGACAGGCGCGGGGAAAACCACGCTTATAAGGATATTGGCTTTGCTGGATAAGCCATATACAGGGCGATATTATTTCGATGGTACAGATTTAACAGGCCCGCAAAGTCTTCAATTTGAAGCCAGACGAAGAACAGCTTATGTGCAACAAAGGCCGATAGTCTTTGCTATGAATGTGTTTGATAATGTTGCCTGCGGCCTGAAATGGCGCCATATACAGTCGGCGGTTATTAAAAGAAGGGTGGATAAGGTGCTGGAATTGGTGGGTATGGCCGATTACTGGAATAGAACCGCTAAGACACTCTCGGGTGGAGAAATACAACGCGTAGCTATTGCCCGTGCAATTGTTACGGAACCGGAGGTCTTGTTCCTGGATGAGCCTACAGCCAATATGGACCCGGTTTCAACGGCTAAAATCGAGAAAGTCCTGGAGCTTTTAATAAGCGAACGAAAAACCACCATAATAATGACAACCCATAATATGTCCCAGGGGCAACGCCTGGCAAGCAGACTGGGAGTCATTATTAGCGGTAAATTGATTCAAACGGGCGGAATCGATGACATTTTCATTTACCCTCAGAATAAAGAAGTAGCTGAATTTGTAGGCGTTGAGAATATTCTTAAAGGTGAAGTCGTAAAAAAAGACAATGGCTTGGTAAGCGTTCAACTTAATAACCAGTATGTGTATTCGGTATCCGAAGTGGAGACCGGCCAAAGGGTTTATGTACTTATAAGACCGGAAAACATTGTTTTTTCTTCATCACAAAATGCCGGAAGTAGCCGTAACGTTTTTAAATGTCGAGTAACCAGGATAAACACAATCGGCTCTTTAGTTAGAATCGAGGTTGATTGCGGGTTCACTCTTCTGGGCGTTGTTACTACAGACGCAGCCCGGGAATTAAATATCTCTCTCGGAAAAGAGATGTATGCCAGTTTTAAGGCCACTTCAACGCATGTGATAAAGATATAACGTAAAGTTATTCGGTAAATTCATGGTAATGAAGCTTCAGCAATTATTTGGTTCTTTGTCCATGTTATATTAAATTTAAAGGGAGGCATGTCATGAAGTTAAGCGCTCGGAATGTACTAAAAGGCAAGGTCAAACAAATTAAGCAAGGCGTGGTCAATACGGAAGTGGTCATAGAGTTGGCAAGTGGAGCAGAAATAGTCTCAATTATTACCAAAGAGTCTGCCGAAAAGTTGGGGCTGGCAAAGGGCAAGGAAGCCTATGCAGTAATCAAAGCTTCCAATGTTATGATTGCCGTGGACTAGTACTTAATTGCATAAGTAAGCGTTATATTCTTTACAGGTTTCCCCTTCTTGGTGGCACTCCGACTTGTCGGAGCCTGTGAGTCCCCGTTACAGACCTATGCAACCAGGTACCAGGGAATCCTCATTTGAGTACATGGTAATCGTTTTTTGGCTTGTTCGCCCCCATTCACGACAATAGTAGCCTGATAATAAAAAGGTGGTTCTTTAAGAGTACATAGAGCAAATCCAGTTCGGGCTTTGGTATAATGTAGAAATCAGGCAAGGCCATAACTGTCAGATAGTTTTCTGACAGCAACGTAAATCTGTTGCCGATAGAGGGAATATGGCACGCTGGTTTCTTCGATATTTTAACCATGAGTTCAAAGTTCCAGTTGTTTCTTTTGAAAACAAATCAAATAATGTGTACGGGTTATGGGAGTGGGCAGGGGCATTCGGTGACCTGGGTACACTTATCCCTTTTGTTGTAGCGTATATTGCTGTGATGAAACTGGATCCGGCTGGCGTTTTAATGGCCTTCGCTGTTAGCAAGATTGCCGTAGGGTTCTTTTATAAAATACCTATTCCCGTTCAACCCATGAAGGCAATCGGTACAGCGGCGGTTACCCAGGTTGGAACCATTAACTCCGCTATGCTTTATGGATCCGGTATTGTAACGGCTTTGATCTGGCTTATTATCGGGCTTACCAATACCACAAAATACCTTACCCGTATTACTGCAAGGCCAATAGTGTTGGGAATTGTTCTGGGGCTTGGCCTACTCTTTATAGGTAATGGGGTAAAAATGATGTTGCCCGGCATATGGTTGGGGGGTGTATGTCTGGCCCTTACACTGGTTTTATTATGGAAGCCCACCGTACCTGCCATGTTTGTATTACTCCTTTTTGGGGCTGTTGTTGCACTATGGCAAAACCCCGGGCTATACCATGAGCTATCTAAAATAGTTCCACATTTCCAGCTTCCGTCTTTAAACTTCCATCAACTATCCTGGCAGGCCATTGCAGGTGGAACACTTTTGTTAGCGCTGCCTCAAATGCCCTTAACCCTTGGAAATGCGATAATTGCTATTACAGCCGAAAGCAATCACCTGTTTCCACAGCATCCGGTATCGGAACGCAAGTTGGCATTAAGCACAGGCTTCATGAATTTATTCTCTGCTTTTATTGGGGGCGTCCCGCTATGTCACGGCGCTGGTGGAATGGCGGGCCATGTACGCTTTGGGGCAAGAACAGGCGGCGCTTTAGTCATCCTGGGAGGTCTTCTTTTAGTCATGGCCTTGTTCTTTAGTGATTCAGTAGAGATAATATTCGGGGTGTTTCCACAACCGGTATTGGGTGTCATCCTTTTGGTGGCAGGGATTGAGCTTGCACGGACTGCCTGGGATAGAACAATTCAAAGGAAGGACTTGATTGTGCTGGGGGTAACCGCTGGTCTGGTATTGTGGAATATGTTAGCAGGTTTTATTGGAGGCATTGTTTTATATTACCTGTTGCACCGGAATTACAAACAGCAACCATCCCTGCGAGCATAGGAAATTGGTTAAAATATATTAGCTGCTTTAGGCCAGTTCCCCGCCATCCACTACGATGGTTTGCCCTGTGATGTATCCCGCAGCATCCGAAGCCAAAAAGACGACTACCTTTGCCATGTCGGCGGGTTGCGCTGCCCTGCCCAATGGTATGCCGTTAACCCATTTACCCATCCAGTCCTGGTTACCGAATACCGCACGGGTCATATGAGTTTGCACCAGCCCCGGAGCAATGGCATTAGCCCTGATATTATAAGGCGCCAGTTCTACAGCCATAGAGCGGGTAAGCATAACTACTCCAGCTTTAGATACACAGTACACCGATGATATGCCGGAATACTTTAAGGCCGCAATAGAAGCCAGACTCACTATAGCGCCTTTTTTCTTATCGGCCATAACGCGACCTGCGGCCTGGCCGCACAGAAAATATCCCTTGAGGTTGGTGTCAATAACTTTATCCCACGTCTCCTCGGATAGCTCCAGAAAGGGACCTGCGCGCAATATCCCGGCATTGTTGACCAGTATGTCGATAGTGCCAAGCTCTTTTACCGTTCTACTTACCAGATTGCCGACCTGTTCCCGGTTAGTAATATCGGTAATCACGCCGATGGCGCGCCTTCCCATTTGTTTGATCTCGCTGACCGTATTCTCCACATCGGGATTGACATCGGCCACAGCGATGTCAGCTCCTTTAGATGCCAGGGCGAGGGCTATCGCCTGTCCGATACCCCGTCCGCTTCCGGTTACAATAGCTACCTTACCTTCTAATGACAAAGAAACATCAGGTATATTCATAAATACTCTCCCGAAAATAAACTCCCATTCGTCTTTGCGAGAAGCGGAGCGACGAAGCAATCTCCACTTTTGGAGGAATAATCGGTCTCAAGGTGATGAGATTGCTTCGCTTCAGTCGCAATGGCGAGTTGCAACCTATTTTCATAACTTAATGGTGCTCGTGTAAATGAGCATGGGAAATTCCCCCGAAAATAGGCAAATTCCCGATTATCGTAGGGTCAGGTTTTTAACCTGACCGCCTGGGCGGGCGGGTTAGAAACCCGCCCCTACATTGACAAATACATCTTTTTCTCGATAGCTTATTATTTCCTCACCATCAATAGTAGAGGACGAAGGTGAGGGCGAATAAATATCAAATTACGATCACCCCAATATCCAAAGCCCTCTCCAGCAGGCGCAATGGATTTTTACACTATGTACGTGCAAGTCCTCGTTTTGCGAAGGGCAAAGGGTATTATCTAATGGCTGTTTTAAGTCTCTCAAGCGCGGCTTTTGCCGTAGCGCTTAACTTGTCATTTTCCGATAGTGTTAGAAATTTCTCGTAGCTGGCTATGGCTTCTTGTTTTTTCCCGGTTTCCTGGTACACATATCCCAGACGATAATATGGCAAATCGTAACTGGCATCGAGTTTAATAGACTCTTCAAGGTCTTTAAGCGCATCGGCATATTGTTTAAGATTTATGTGAGTTAACCCTCGATTGTCCAGCAATTGGGCCGATGGCTTTAGCGAGATGGCATCGGAGAAATCTTTTTTGGCTTTAACGTAGTTCCCTAAATTGAGATATGCTATACCACGGTTTTCATATGCATTAGGAAGCGTGGAATCCATCCCTATCGCTATTGTGGTATCTGTTATTGCCCGGGTGTAATCACCTTTTTTTATATATATCTTTGCCCTCTCTACAAAATAGGCGGCTGATTTTGGGTTGATGCGTATGGCCTCTGACAAATCGGATATCGCTTTATCGTATTCACCGTTATTCGAATATGCAGCTCCCCTGCCGGCGAACGCTGAAGACCATGTTGGAGATATCTTTAAACTATGAGAAAAAAGAGTAATAGCATTATCAAATTCTTTCTTCTGGAGATAGAGGTTGCCCAAATTTAAATATGCTTCAGGATCATTGGGAGCCAACTGAATAGCACGGAGCAGATGTTCTTGAGCCTTGTCCAGCATACCTGCGGATTGAGCGATAACCGCCATAGCCTTATATGCCGAAGCCCGGTCTGGATATAAATCCATTGCCTTTTTATACATATCTACAGATTCTTGCATTTTGCCGCTGCTGGCATATTCGGTCCCTAAATACTCATAACCTTCAACTAAAAGCAGTTTCGTTGTATCGTTGTCAGGGAATAATTGGAGCGCCGCTTCGAATTCAGTGACTGCCCCTTGCCAATATGCCCTTTCCTGAAAGGCCTCCCCTTGCATAATGTGTTTTCGGAAGCTCGCATAAGTCCCTATCCTGGATGTTTCTTCGGGAGAAATACTGTTATTAATGATAGTAACAGGTGAAGTAAGGAACGGTACCAGGCTTTCCATATTGGAACCAAATGTAAATATATAGAGGTATTGGGGAGTAGTGAACTCCAACCTGGGATGATTATCACTATTTATTCGGGCCCCCGAAGAGTAAGCGCGGGCCTGTTTTTCGTCCATGAGGAAATAGCTTAATAGCTTATATGGGTCATTAGAGTTTATGCGGGCCAGGTCGTTGTTTACAGTTTCTTCCTTCAGTTTCTCTTGAAACCGCTTAAAGTCAATCCTGATGGGGCTAAGGGAGCCGACAAACTGGATATCAGGATAGGTATAGTCCTGCCACACTGTTACATAAGGAAACACCGATGTGAAAGTGTTGACCATAGACTTCAGGTCCTCAGTATTTATACTATAAAGATGTATCCACTGGCTTACGATGCCGCCTTCGTTAAGTCTGTTCCTGTAAAGTTCAAGCATTTCACGGCTGAACAGCGCTGTTGCGCCGCTTACCCACGGGTTGGAAGGTTCGGCGACTATCACATCGTACTTTTCCGGAGAGGTCAGGACGCGGTTGCGCGCATCTCCGAAGATTAATCTTAATCTGGGGTCTTGCAGCGCATTATTGTTAGCCTCTGAAAAGAAACCAGCCGCTTCCGCTACCGTTGCTTCTATTTCAACCGTATCAATCTTCTCCAGTTCGGAATGCTGGAGGATAGCTCCCAGTGTAATTCCGCTGCCCAGGCCCACCATAAGAGCTGTTCGGGGTTTTTCATGGAGGAGTACTGGTATATGTCCCATTAACAACTGGGTGCTCAGGTCGGAGTGTGTCGAGGCTTCAGGTTTCCCATTAATGGAAAGCACCCGTGACCCGGCCCCGGCTTCCACGACTGACACTGTGCCCAGTTGTCCTTCCCTGTAATAAAGTAGCTGGACACCTTGAGAAAAGTTTTTAAGAGCCTCTGTTGGCGAAGCTCCGGAAAAATAACGGGGATGATAATAGACACCGCTGGTCATCAGACTCTTATCCCATCTGGGGTTAAATATTAAAACCAATATCATAATGACGGCTAAAGAGCTTAAAGCAAGCGAGCGAGAGGCTGATTTCGCCCTCGGCCTTAACACCAAAAACAGGAACCCAATTATTAAATAGATAAAAGCAATTATTTGAAGGCTTGTCTGGATACCGATGAAGGGGATAAAGATGAATCCGGCAACCAGCGGCCCGACGATAGCGCCCACGGTGTTAACCGCGTAGACCTGCCCGACGGCATGTCCCAGTCGTTGCATTTCCCGGGCGTGGAGCTTGCTGACCAGGGGAAAGGCAGCGCCCATTAACAAAGTAGGGACTAGCATTGCGCTGAAAAGTATCAAGAATTGGACTAATTGCAGCAACCAGAACGTCCGGCTGTAAGCGAGAAACACGGGTAACATGATAAAAGGGGCTTGCCCCAGAAATACAGTCAGGGCTATAACTGATATTCCAATACCAACCTCCACAAATCCGAACCATAGCCATAGGTTTCTATTATTATCAATATATCTGGATATAATAGAACTGCCAACGGCAATACCAATCAAAAAAGCGGTTAACATCAGGCTAAAGGCATATGCCGAGCTACCCATTACCAGCACCAGCGCCCTGGTAAGAAGAACCTCTAACGCCAGCGCCGCAAAACCTGCAAGGCCATACGCCGGTAGGATTAAAAGACTTAACCACCGGTATTGCGGTTCTCTAATCCCGGTAGGATCCGAAGTTTCGGTTTTAACTGGTGGCGTTTCCACCCTCGCAGGTAAAAACAACCCCAATGACCTCTGGAATACAAAGGCGAGCAACCCTATGAGCAGGTTAATACCAGCTGCAACATAGGTCGTGGTAAAAAGCCCGAAAACAGCTATCATCATAAAACCGGCCAGGATAGAACCGGTGGCGGCCCCCAGGGTGTTTATGAAATAGAGCAAACCTACCTGCCTGCCTAATTCATCTTCCCGGCTGACAATGAATTTGGTCATTACGGGGAGGGTGCCTCCCATCAAAATGGTGGGGAAAAGCAACACGAGGGAGCTGAAGAAAAGATTCATGGGACTGAAACCGGATACTCCGGTAGCTGAAAAACGTCCCCAATAGAGTTGCATAGAGAAAAGGCCCTGGAAAATCCATGGTGTCAACAGTGCATAAACGCCTATCCCAGTTTCCAGAAAGGCATATAGCCGCAGCGGATTTCTCCACCGGTCTACCAACTTACCGAATAACAGGCTTCCCAGGGCCAGCCCGGCCATGAAAACAGACAGGATGATGCTGACAGCGGGTAGCGTGCTTCCGAAGGCAAGCTCAAGCTGCCGGGCCCACAGTACCTGGTACACAAGGGCGGCGATACCTGAAAAGAAAAACCACCCCATAATCAATGGGCGTAATCTGCTTCTTTTTTTGCTTGACGATGTATCTAAATTCACTTTTAACCTGCTCATTTGAATATTTTGTTAATGTGTTTCTCAATACGGCACGGCCAGACAAAAAGTTTATCGTTGTATTTTTAGCACAATACAACTATAACCATTGCTTTGTCAAGGAGAGGACAGGTTATTTTTGCCGGTTGGTTGGGCGGAATCCGGCGGCGGTGCACCGCAACATCCCCCACACATCCTGTCGCCGCCGCTTGTCCAGTATAAACATAAAACCGGCAGCGGCTATATAGAAGAAGGCAAAGCCATAGCGGACCTCTGTTATAGGCAAAGCGACTTGTGACGCAAACAAAACAAAAAGAGCGCCAGCGCCCCACAACGAGATATTAAGCCGGGATAGTAATGCCACGGCAAACGCGGTCTGCGCCGCTGTAAGAAATACTTCTTCCATCTGGCGGCCATCCAGGGGTAATGCCCCCACTCTACCCAGAGATATACTATAGGCAATGGGTAGGGTCCCAATAAGTAAAGTCCATTGGTTCACCTTTGATGATACCAGGGCGCCCATGGCAGCCGCCCCATTGCCTTTCAGGGCAAATATAGCCACGGCTATCATTTCCGGGGCCTCCGAGGCCAGGGGCGCTACCCACTGTACAAGGATAAACTCATCTATGCCCAGGTTTTTTCCCGTGTGTATTAATCCTTCGGCAAAACGCTCCGCAGAGGCCAGGATAACAATCGCTGGGAAAACAAATAAAAAGATTGTAAATGCGCGTCGCCAGGTTTTAGGGAGGGAGCAGATGGTGGCCGCAGGACCCTCAGCCTCGAATTCTTCCGCGCCTGCCTTATAGCTGCTCCACAAATAAAGGCCGAATAAGGTGATCAGTACCGCTGTATCTATGAGGGATATATTGCCTTTCCAGGGGATAATGAAGGCATATGCAGCGGCCACGATAAGGTATGAAAGCTCCGTTGATTGCGCGGGCTCAAGGTGAACAACAGAGCGGCGGGTTTTTAGCCAGAAAAGCAACACTACCGCAGACCAGCCAATACCGATAAGTAAACGGTTAGCTCCAGTCATGTTTGCCACCGCATAGTGGGCGTACTGAGGGTCTTTGGCAGCCATAGTCGCAAAATAGAGGTCTACAGCATATTCAGGGAGAACTGCGATAAGGGCCAGAAATGCCAGAGCCAGGGCTTGAGATATTTCCATCTGTGCAGCCTCGGCAGCCCATGCCAGAAGAGCAGCTCCCCCGAGGATGGCTAATCCAAAAACAACCGATTCCCAGGTTGGTGAGAGGTGCATACCGGATATTCTCAGGTAAACTCCGGGGATTGTACCTATCATTGAAAGACCTATCCAGAACCAGCCACCCGAAAGATTTGATCTGTGGGACTTTTCTGCCATCTATCTCCTCTTAGCCGTCGCTGCTTCAATCATCTCCGCCAGGTCCAGGGCTTTTATAGCCTCATCTGCATTTTTCGCTTTTAAACCGTCTTCAAACATTTGAAGGCAATAAGGGCAAGCCGTGGCTATCACTTTTGTGCCGGTATCCAGGGCTTCCTGTGTCCTCAGGTGATTTATCCGTTCGCCGATGGTCTCCTCCTGCCATAACCTCCCGCCGCCGCCCCCACAGCAGAAGCCTTTGTTGCGCCGCCGGCCCATCTCAACTACCTTCAACCCCGGGATGCTTTTAATTATTTGACGTGGTTGGTCATAGACATCATTATATCGCCCC
>Ga0082335_1004661_pt1 | contig 20173 bp, 15 predicted proteins | sample Subgrocontami58m_FD_72375 | JGI IMG/M metagenome (GOLD analysis project Ga0082335, IMG submission 72375) | Subsurface groundwater microbial communities from S. Glens Falls, New York, USA - GMW37 contaminated, 5.8 m (SPADES assembly) (version 2) ... | reverse complement strand
CCCCGCCCCCGACGGCGAAGACCCCCCCGGCCCGCCCCCCGCAGCTGATCGCCATGAACCCCGCCCCGGACGAGCTCCTGCGCGTCAGCCAGCGGCAGGCGCTCCTGCCGCTGCCGCCCCGGCCCGACCGCGGCGCCAGATTCCTCGACGTCCCGGTCTAGGGTGGTGCCGTGATCGCGCAGCCGAGCACCGTCAGCTCGCACGTCTGACGCCTCGATCACGCCGCCACAGGCTGGCGGCGTCTCTGGAGGCCTGCCGGAAGCGGGGAGAACCGGCTCGTGGGCGAGGGCGCTTGGGTAGACTGGCCGCGCTTGTACGGCGCTTGTGCGGCGCCGCCCCACCCGCCAGCGAGCCTCTCCGGGAGACCCATGTCCAGGCAGTCCAGCGCGAAACAGAACGTCGGCACGGTGATCGAGATCAAGGGCGTCGTGATCGACGCCGTGTTCGGCGGCGAGCTGCCCGAGATCTACACGGCGCTCGAGATCCGGCGCCCTGACGGCAGCACGCTCGTGGCCGAGGTGCAGCAGCACCTGGGCGACGATCGCGTGCGCGCGGTGGCGATGGACGCGACCGACGGCATCGCGCGCGGCACGGAGGTCAGAGACAGCGGCGCGCCGATCTCGGTTCCGGTCGGAGACGGCACGCTCGGGCGCCTCTGGAACGTGCTCGGCGACCCGATCGACGAGAAGGGCGAGCTGCCGGCGGACACCGAGCGCTGGGCGATCCATCGCGATCCGCCGGCCTTCCGCGACCTCTCGCCGACGGTGGAGATCTTCGAGACCGGCATCAAGGTGATCGACCTGATCGCCCCGTACGTCAAGGGCGGCAAGATCGGCCTCTTCGGCGGGGCCGGCGTCGGCAAGACGGTGCTGATCCAGGAGCTCATCCACAACATCGCGAAGCAGCACGGCGGCGTCTCGGTCTTCTCCGGCGTCGGCGAGCGCACGCGCGAGGGCAACGACCTCATGCTCGAGATGCAGGAGTCGGGCGTGATCGACAAGGTCGCGCTCTGCTACGGGCAGATGAACGAGCCGCCGGGCGCGCGCCTGCGCGTCGGCCTCTCCGGCCTGACGATGGCGGAGTACTTCCGCGACCAGGGCCAGGACGTGCTGCTCTTCATCGACAACATCTTCCGCTTCGTCCAGGCGGGCTCCGAGGTCTCGGCGCTGCTCGGGCGGATGCCGAGCGCGGTCGGCTACCAGCCGACGCTCGCCACCGAGATGGGCCAGCTCCAGGAGCGGATCACCTCGACGCGGACCGGCTCGGTCACGTCGGTGCAGGCGATCTACGTGCCTGCCGACGATCTCACGGACCCGGCGCCGGCGAATACCTTCGCGCACCTCGACGCGACGACGGTGCTTTCGCGGGCGATCGTCGAGAAGGGCATCTACCCGGCGATGGACCCACTCGACTCGACGTCTCGCGCTCTCCAGCCGGGCATCGTCTCGGAGGAGCACTACCGCACGGCGACGGCGGTGCAGCAGATCCTCCAGCGCTACAAGGATCTGCAGGACATCATCGCCATCCTCGGCATGGACGAGCTGGCGGACGAGGACAAGCTGGTCGTCTCGCGCGCCCGCAAGATCGAGCGTTTCCTGTCGCAGCCCAACTTTGTCGCCGAGCAGTTCACCGGCACGCCGGGCGAGTACGTCAAGCTCGAGGACACGATCGAAGGCTTCAGCGAGATCATCGCCGGTCGCCACGACGACCTGCCGGAGCAGGCCTTCTACATGGTCGGCACGATCGCGAGCGCCGTCGAGAAGGGGCGGTCGCTCGAGGCCGTCGCGGCGTAGGGACGGATCGTGGCCGAGACGCATCCGACGTTCGATGTCTCCATCGTGACGCCCGACGGGTCCGCCTACGAGGGCACGGCCGAGATGCTCGTCGTCCCCGGGGCGGCCGGCGACATCGGCGTGCTCGCTCGCCACGCGCCGCTGATCGCGACGCTGAAGGCCGGCTCGACCCGGGTCTACGTCGCCCAGGCGGCCGAGGAGATGATCGAGTTCGCAACCGGCCCGGGCTTCTTCAAGGTCGAGCTGGACCGGGCGCTCGCGCTCGTGGACGACGCGGTCAACGTCAAGGAGATCGACGACGCGCGCGCCCAGCAGCAGCTCGAGGACGCGAAGGCCGAGCTGGCACGGGTCGCGGCGGGCGAGTCGAAGGCCGATCGCTGGCAGCTCGAGCAGCGGATCAGGCACGCTCAGAACCAGCTGCGCGTCTCTGGTAGAACCACCGACTAGCCAAGTAACACCGTGTAACTTGGCGGCGCGGCCGTGCTTGCTAGCGTGGCCCGCATGGCCGGTGCACGAGAGAGACTCGAGCAGCTCCTCGCGGAGCGCATCGTCGTGCTCGACGGCGCCTGGGGAACGATGTTCCAGGCCCTCGCGCTCGGCGAGCCCGACTTCCGCGGCGAGCGCTTCCGCGACCACCCGCGCGACCTCAAGGGCGACCCGGACGTCCTCAACCTCACGCGGCCGGACGTCGTGCTCGACATCCACCGCGCCTACCTCGCCGCCGGCGCGGACATCACGACGACGAACACGTTCACCGCGACGAGCATCGGGCAGGCGGAGTACGGGCTCCAGGGCGCGGTCTACGACCTGAACGTCGCCGGGGCGCGGCTCGCACGGCAGGCGGCGGACGAGGCAGGCGGCTGCTTCGTCGCGGGCTCGCTCGGGCCGCTCAACGTCACGCTCTCGCTCTCGCCCAGGGTGGAGGACCCGGCGTACCGCGCAGTCACGTTCGACCAGGTGGCCGAGGCGTATGTCGAGCAGGTGCGCGGGCTGCGCGACGGCGGCGCCGACTTCCTGCTCGTCGAGACGGTCTTCGACACGCTCAACTGCAAGGCGGCGATCGCGGCCGCGCGCGAGGTCGCGCCGGAGCTGCCGCTGATGATCTCGGTCACGATCGTCGATCTCTCGGGGCGCACGCTGACGGGGCAGACGGCGGAGGCGTTCTGGATCGCGGTCGAGCACGCGGAGCCGCTCAGCGTGGGTGTCAACTGCTCGCTCGGTGCGGCGGAGATGCGGCCCTACATCGCCGAGCTGTCGCGGGTCGCGCCGGTGTGGACGAGCTGCCACCCGAACGCGGGCCTCCCCAACGCCTTCGGCGGCTACGACGAGCGGGCCGAGCTGACCGCGCGCTACCTGCGCGAGTTCGTGGAAGCAGGCCTCGTCAACATCGTCGGCGGCTGCTGCGGCACGACACCGGAGCACATTCGCGCAGTTGCACGAGCGGTGCGCGACCTCCCGCCGCGCCGCCCGCCGGCGCGGGAGACGCACGCGCGCTACTCCGGCCTCGAGCCGCTCGTCGTGGGCGACGACACGGGCTTCCTGCTGATCGGTGAGCGCACGAACGTCACCGGCTCCGCCCGCTTTCGCCGCCTGATCGAGGCCGGCGACTTCCAGGGCGCCGTGGATGTCGCGCTCGAGCAGGTACGCGGCGGAGCCAACCTCCTCGACGTGAACATGGACGCCGACCTGCTCGACGCGGAGCAGGCGATGACGACGTTCCTCAACCTGATCGCGACCGAGCCGGAGATCGCGCGGATTCCGGTGATGATCGACAGCTCGCGCTGGTCGGCGATCGAGGCGGGGCTCCGGTGCGTCCAGGGGAAGCCGGTGGTCAACTCGATCAGCCTCAAGGAGGGCGAGGCGGACTTCCTCGCGAAGGCCCGCACGGCACGCCGCTACGGTGCCGCCGTCGTCGTGATGGCCTTCGACGAGCTCGGGCAGGCGGACACGGCCGAGCGCAAGGTGGCGATCTGCGAGCGCGCCTACCGGCTGCTCGTCGACGAGGCCGGCTTCGCGCCGGAGGACATCGTCTTCGACCCGAACGTGCTCGCGGTCGCGACCGGGATCGAGGAGCACGCCGGGTTCGCGAAGTCGTTCATCGAGGCGATTCCCCTGCTCAAGGAGCGTTGCCCGGGCGCGAAAGTGAGCGGCGGCATCTCGAATCTGTCCTTCGCCTTCCGCGGCAACGACGTCGTGCGCGAGGCGATGCACGCCGCCTTCCTCTACCACGCGATCCACGCCGGGCTCGACATGGGCATCGTCAACGCCGGCCAGCTGATGGTCTACGCGGACATCCCGCCGAACCTGCTGGAGCACGTCGAGGACGTCATCTTCGACCGGCGCTCCGACGCGACCGACCGGCTCGTCACGTTCGCCTCGACGGTGCGGGGGGAGGCGACGAAGCGGGAGCTCGACCTCTCGTGGCGGGAGCAGCCCGTCGCCGAGCGGCTCGCGCACGCGCTCGTGCACGGAATCGTGGACTTCATCGAGGAGGACGCCGAGGAGGCGCGCGCGCTGGCCGCGCGGCCGCTCGACGTGATCGAGGGGCCGTTGATGGACGGGATGCGGATCGTCGGCGACCTCTTCGGCGACGGGAAGATGTTCCTGCCCCAGGTCGTGAAGAGCGCGCGCGCGATGAAGCGGGCGGTCGCCTACCTCGAGCCGTTCATGGAGGCCGAGCGCGCGGCCGGGGGCGACACCGGGCGCGCGCGGGGGAAGCTCGTGCTCGCGACCGTCAAGGGCGACGTGCACGACATCGGCAAGAACATCGTCGGCGTGGTGCTCGGCTGCAACAGCTACGAGGTGATCGACCTCGGCGTGATGGTGCCGGCGGACAGGATCCTCGACACCGCCGTCGCCGAGGGCGCCGACGCGGTCGGCCTCTCCGGGCTGATCACGCCCTCCCTCGACGAGATGGTCTCCGTGGCGCGCGAGCTGGAGCGTCGCGGGCTCGAGCTGCCGTTGCTGATCGGCGGCGCGACGACCTCGCGGCAGCACACGGCCGTCAGGATCGCGCCCGAGTACAGCCACGAGACCGTGCACGTGCTCGACGCCTCGCGCGTCGTCGGCGTCGTCTCCGACCTGCTCGACCCCGGCCGGCGCGTCACTCTCGACCGTGCGAACCGCGAGGAGCAGGAGCGGCTGCGCGAGGCCCACGGTGCGAAGGAGCGCAGGCCGCTGCTCTCGCTCGCCGAGGCCCGGGCAAACCGCGAGCGGCTCGCCTACGACGATCTGGCCACCCCCTCGTTCACGGGCACCCGGCTCATCGAGCCCACCGTCTCTGAGCTGCGCGGGTACGTGGACTGGACGTTCCTCTTCCACGCGTGGGAGCTGAAGGGCCGTTTCCCGGCGATCCTCGACAACCCGGTCGCGCGGGAGCTCTACGACGACGCCCTGGCGCTGCTCGTCGCGCTCGAGCGCGACGGCGGCCTCGTCCCGCGCGGGGTCTACGGCTTCTGGCCGGCGCGCGCCGACGGCGACGACGTCGTGCTCGACGGCGGCGCTCGCTTCCACTTCCTCCGGCAGCAGGCGGCCTGGGGCGACTCGCGCCCGAACCGCTGTCTCGCCGACTACGTCGCGCCGGCAGGAGATCACCTCGGCGCGTTCGCGGTCGGCATCTTCGGAGTGGACGAGATCGCTCGCCGGTTCGAGGCCGAGCACGACGATTACAGCGCGATCATGGTCAAGGCGCTCGCCGACCGGCTCGCCGAGGCGTTCGCCGAGCTGCTGCACGAGACGGCCCGGCGCGACTGGTACGAAGCGGGCCCGAAGCTCGCGAGCGAGGATCTCGTCGCCGAGCGCTACCGCGGCATCCGGCCCGCCTTCGGCTACCCGGCCTGCCCGGACCACTCCGAGAAGGGCGCGCTCTTCGAGCTGCTCGGCGCGCAGGAGATCGGCCTCGGCCTGACCGAGTCGTACGCTATGACGCCGCCCGCGGCTGTCAGCGGCGTCTTCCTCGGCCATCCACAGGCGCGGTACTTCGCCGTCGGGCGGATCGGGCGCGACCAGGTCGAGGACTACGCGCGGCGCAAGGGGTGGCCCGTCGCCGAGGCCGAGCGCTGGCTGGCCCCGAATCTCGGCTACGTGCCCAAGACCTGACGAAAGGCACCCCGGCCTGCAAGCAGGCCGGAAAGGCTGCTAGCGTCCGCCCGTGCCCGACGTCGCCCACGGCAGCCTCGCCCTGCTCCGGCGGGCTCCGGACTTCCGGCGGCTCTTCCTCGCCACGCTCGGCTCGGGCGCAGGGACGTACCTCGCCGCCGTCGCGCTGACCGTCGACGTCTTCGACCGCACGGGCTCGAACACGTGGGTCAGCGCGCTCCTGATCGCGGAGTTCCTGCCGATCATCATTCTCGGCATCGTCCTCGGCCCGCTCGTCGACCGGCTCTCGCGCCGGTGGCTGATGATCGGCTCCGACCTCGTCCGCTTCGCCGTCTTCTGCGCCCTGCCGTTCGCCGAAGCGCCGGGCACGATCGTCGCGCTGGCCGGCGTCGCCGGCATCGCCACGGGCTTCTTCCGGCCCGCCGTGTACGCCGGCCTGCCGAACCTCGTCGCGGACGAGGACCTGCCGCGCGCGAACTCCGTCCTGCAGTCGGTCGAGAACCTGGCCTGGATGATCGGGCCGCTCACTGCGGGCATCCTGCTCACCGTCTCGGGGCCCGACCTGCCCTACTGGATCAACGCGGTCACGTTCCTCGTCTCGGCGGCGTTCGTCTACAGGATCCCGAGCGGGAAGCTCCAGACCGTCGTCTCGCTCAGCCGGGGGCACTGGAGTGACGTGCGGGAGGGGCTCTCGGTCGTCCGCCGCTCGCGGGCGCTGCTGACGGTGCTCGTCGTCTGGAACGTCGTGCTGCTCGGCAACGCCGCCGTGAACGTCGCCGAGGTCGCGCTCGCGAAGGTCTCGCTCGACGGCGGGGACTTCGGCTTCGGCCTGCTCGTCGGCGCGACCGGCCTCGGCCTCACCCTCGGCAGCCTCGGCGCGGCGCGCGCCGTCGAGCGGCGGGGGGTGCGGCTGACGTACTCGGCCGGGATCGGGCTGATGGCGCTCGGCTTCGGCGCGGCCGCCGTCTCGCCCACGGTGTGGGTAGCCGCTGCCTGCGCGGCGGTCGGGGCGGCCGGCAACGGCGCCGCTCTCGTCTGCAACGCCCTGCTCATCCAGCGCGGCGCCCCCGATGAGCTGCGCGGGCGCGCCTTCACGGTGATCATGAGCTCGAACTACGTCCTGCTCGGGCTCGGCATGGTCGCCGCCGGCCCTCTGACGGACGTCGTCGGCGGGCGCTGGATGTGGGGTGGAGCGGCCGCGTTCTACCTGGCCGCCGCCCTGGTGGCGGCGACACTCGCGCGCGGGCTCGCCGTTGCGTCGCCGGCGCGCGAGGCTGCGCGAGAGGCGCCCGAGGCCGCGGCCGCGAGCAACTAGAGTCCGTTTATGGCAAGGCGGCAGTGGACGCGCGAGGCGCTCGAAGCGGGCGTGCGCGCCGGCGACGCTCGCGCGCTCGCTCGCGCGATCTCACTCGTCGAGAACCGCGACCCGCTCGCCTACGAGCTCGTCCGTGCCCTCTACGCCGAGACGGGCCGGGCGCACGCGATCGGCGTCACCGGGCCGCCCGGCGTCGGCAAGTCGTCCCTGATCGGCGCCCTGATCGCGCACGTGCGCGGCCTCGGCAAGACGGTCGGCGTGATCTCGGTGGATCCCTCGAGCCCGTTCTCGCAGGGCGCGCTGCTCGGCGACCGCATCCGCCTGTCCGACCACTTCCTCGACCCCGGTGTCTACATCCGCTCGATGGGGACGCGCGGGCACCTCGGCGGGCTCTCGGAAGCGACGCTCCAGGCGGCCCTGCTGCTCGACGCCTCGGGCAAGGACGTCCTCTTCCTCGAGACCGTCGGCACGGGTCAGAGCGAGGTGGAGGTGATCGGCGTCGCCGACACCGTCCTGCTCGTGCTGATGCCGGGCTCGGGCGACTCGGTGCAGGCGCTGAAGGCCGGGATCATGGAGATCCCCGACGTGATCGCGATCAACAAGCTCGACCACCCGGCGGCGAAGACGATGCTGAACGAGGTGCGCTCGATCCTCCAGCTCGATCACGACTGCGCCTGGCCGCCGCCGATCGTGCTCACGGAGGCCGTCCGCGGCGAGAACGTGCCGGAGCTCTGGGAGGAGCTGGCGCGGCACAGGGCATTCCTCGGGAAGGACGGGCGGCTCGACGAGCGCCGGCGCGAGAACCTGGCGCGCGAGGTCTTCTCGGTCGCCTCGAGCCGCGCGAAGACGCGCCTGGAGGAGGCCGTGCGGGACGACCCGGAGCTGCGGCGGCTGCTCGACGAGGTGCAGCGCCGGGAGCTCGATCCGCTGTCGGCGGTGCGTGAGATCATGGAGAAGGTGTTCCACCTTGGCGATGACGGGCGCACCGACCCTCGCTGACGTCCGCGCCGCGCGCGAGCTGCTGGCCGGGGTCGTCCGCGAGACGCCCGTCTACCGCTCGGAGACGTTCACCCGCCTGACCGGCCGGCCGGTTCACCTGAAGGCCGAGAACCTCCAGCGCACCGGCTCGTTCAAGATCCGCGGCGCGGTCAACCGGATCGCGACGCTCGGCGAGTCGGAGCGCCGCGCCGGTGTGGCCGCCGCGAGCGCGGGCAATCACGGCCAGGCCGTCGCCTGGGCCGCGCGCGAGGCGGGGATCGCGGCGACGATCTACATGCCGCAGGACGCGCCGATGGCGAAGGTGGACGCCACACGCAGCTACGGTGCCACCGTGGAGCTCGCCGGGGCGGGCTTCGACGAGGCGGGGGCCGCCTGCCGCGAGCACGTGGAGAAGACGGGGGCGACGTTCGTGCACGCCTTCGAGGATCCGCGCGTGATCGCCGGCCAGGGGACGCTCGGGCTCGAGCTGGCCGAGCAGCTCCCGGAGCTCGGCACCGTCGTGATCCCGGTCGGCGGGGGCGGGCTCGCCTCCGGGATCGCGATCGCGCTGCGCGAGCTGCTACCGCGGGTGCGGCTCGTCGGCGTGCAGGCCGCCGCGTGTTCCCCGCTCGCCGGCGGCACCGTGCACGGCTTCACGATCGCCGACGGGATCGCCGTCAAGCAGCCGGGGACGCTCACCTCGGCGATCCTGGGTGAGCTGCTGGACGAGGTCGTCGCGGTGACCGACGAGCACATCTCCCGGGCGATCGTCTTCCTGCTCGAGCGCACGAAGCTCGTCGTCGAGGGCGCCGGTGCCGCGGGGGTCGCGGCGCTGCTCGCAGGGCTGATCGACGGCGACGACGAGACCTGCGCGATCCTCTCGGGCGGCAACATCGATCCCACGCTGCTGATGCAGGTGACCCGGCACGGCCTGACCGCCGCGGGCCGCTACCTCGTCCTGCACACCTGCGTGCCCGACCGCCCCGGGGAGCTCCTGGCCCTGCTCCAGCTCGTCGCCGGGGAGCGCGTCAACGTCGTCTCCGTCTCCCACCGGCGCGAGGGCGTCCTCGTCGGGCTCGGCGAGACGGAGATCGAGCTGACGCTCTCGACGAGGGACGAGGCGCACTGCGAAGGCCTGCTGGCCGCGATGCGCGGGCGCGGCTACGCGGTCGAGCGGCTGTCGTGATGCGGGCGCCGCGCCGCCGCCTTTGCGTTGTGAGGGTCGAGCTTCGCGAGCGGGCTACGAGCCGCAGCGCCTGAACTCGACCGTCTGCTTGCCCGACGCCTGCCAGGTCGAGATACCGCCGGAGACCACCGGGCGGGCGTCGAGTCCCCTGGCGACGAGGATGGACGCCGCGAGCGCCGCGCGCGGGCCCGTCTCGCAGATCGTCACGATCGGCCGGTCGGCCGGAAGCTCGTCGCAGGCCTTGAGCAACCGGTACGGGATGTTGCGGCTGCCGGGGATGTAGCCCGAGTCGCGCTCGTCGTGCTCGCGCACGTCGATCAGCTCGGCGCCCTGCGCGAGCAGCGCGTCCAGCTCGTCGACGGTCACGCTGGACGATGTCTCCGGGCCCTCGCCGGGCAGCCGGCCGGCGATCTCGAGGAAGCCGACCGAGCGCAGCCCGCGGATCGCCCGCGCTGCATCCTCGTCGGACGAGGCGGCCACGACGAACGGGGCGTCGTGATCGAGCACGAACCCCGCCTTCGTGGCGAAGCTCGTGCCCGAGATGGGCACGTTGAGCGATCCGGGCAGGTGGCCGGCGAGCCAGTCGCGCACCGGGCGCACGTCGAGCACGGCTGCGCCCGCAGGGGGCGCAGAGAACTCGGGCACGCCGGCCGGGGCGCCGAGGAACGGACCGCTGTTCAGCCCCACGATGTGGTGCATGTTCGGCGGCTTCGGCGCGCTGATCGAGGCGGACTCGGCGATAAACGAGGCGACGTCGCCGATCACGAGGCTCTGATTGAAGCGCCGCTCGAAGCCGATCGTCGTCGAGGCCTTCGAGCTCATCGCCTTCCCGCAGAGCGAGCCCGCGACGTGGCCCGGGAAGACCTCGACGTCGTCGGGCAGCTCGAGCAGCCGCCGCAGCGAGTGGAAGAGGCTCTCGGCACCCTCCTTCGCGCCCACCGCGAGGTCGGGTCGGGCCGCATCGCCGACGAAGAGCGAGTCGCCCGTCAGGAGCAGCCAGGGCTCCTCCGCGCGCGTGCGGTCGATCACGGCGACGCAGGTGTGCTCGGGCCGGTGGCCGGGAGTGTGGAGCGCGCGCAGCCGGACGTTCCCGAGCTCGATCTCGGCGCCGTCGTCGAACGCGTCGTGCGGGTAGCCGACGGCGGCCTCGGAACAGATGCTGACGGGCAGGTCGTGCTCGAGCGCGAGCCGCCCGTGACCGGAGACGTGGTCGGCGTGCGTGTGCGTCTCGATGACGCGCACGAGCCGGACACCGCGCCGCTCGGCCTCCTCGAGGTACTGCTCGATCGCGTACGCCGGGTCGACGACGGCCGCGACGCCCGCCTCCTCGCAGCCGATCAGGTACGAGGCGCAGCCGAGGTCGTCGTCCACGAATTGGGTGAAGAGCACCAGCGGAAGGTAACAGCCGCGGTCGCTAGCCTTCCGATAGCGAGCCGCGCCACGCCGCTTCGCGCGCGGTCCTCCTCGCCGTCCAGCCTGCCGCCGGTTCCGCCGACAGCACGCGCGCCCCCACCGGTACCCTGACCGAGAAAGCGGTCATCGCCCGGCCTTCGCGCTCGTTGGGAACCTCGAGCGCGAGCCGCGCGGACTCGCCGGCCCGAACGAACGCGGGCGAGACCCCGATGTGCGCGAGCGCCGCGGCCGGCGCCAGAACCGCCAGAGCGAGGAGCGACATCAGGACACCACGCACGGCACGATCTTCGCGCATCCGGCGGCGTCCCCCGGCGGAGAAGCTGCAAGAGACGGAAGGACACGAGATGAGCACCAGAGGACTGATCGCCGCGCTCGGCGCCCTCGCGACGGGCGTCGTCCTGCTCGCCGCCGCCGGTTGCGGCGGCTCGGGCGAGAAGGGCGGCACCGGCACGGAGACGGCTGCGCCGAGCCGCGGAGGCACGGTTCGCGTCAACCTCGCCTCCGACACCGACTACACCGACCCGGCGCTCGCGTACTACTCGGTCTCGTGGCAGTTCGAGTACGCGACGGCTCTGAAGCTTCTCAACTATCCCGACGCGCCCGCGCCCGCAGGGTCGCGCCTCCAGCCGGAGGCCGCGGTGGCGCTGCCGAACGTCTCGCCGGACGGCAAGACGTACACCTTCACGATCAGGGACGGCTTCCGCTTCTCGCCGCCCTCGAACGAGCGCGTCACTGCGGCGAGCTTCAAGGCAGCGCTCGTGCGCGTGCTGAACCCGAAGATGCAGTCTCCCGGCGCGTCGTTTCTGAGCGACATCGCCGGCGCAGAGGCGTTCCGCAACGGCAAGGCGAAGTCGGTCTCGGGGATCCAGGTCGAGGGCGACACGCTCACGATCACGCTCGTGGACGTGGCCCCCGACTTCCTCTCCCGGATCGCGATGCCGTTCTTCGCCGCGATCCCGGTCTCGACGCCTCTCAACCCGGCCGGTGAGAAGCAGATCCCGTCGGCGGGCCCCTACTTCATCGAGAAGTGGGTGCCGAAGCGGCAGCTCGTGCTCGCGCGCAACCCGAACTACGGCGGCGACCGGCCCGCGAACGCCGATCGCATCGTCTACACCGTAGGCGTCAACCCCGCCCAGGGCCTCCTGCAGATCAAGAAGGGGCAGGCCGACTACGCAGCCGACGGGATCCCGCCCTCGGCTCACGGCGAGCTCGGGCCGGAATACGGCCCAGGCAGCCAAGCGGCGAAGGAGGGCGCTCAGCAGTACTTCGTCAACCCGACGCTCGCGTTCCGTTACCTCGCCCTCAACACGGATCGGCCGCTCTTCGCCGACGCGAAGCTGCGCCGCGCGGTCAACTACGCGCTCGACCGGGCGCTGCTGATCCGCCAGCGCGGCGCGTACGCGGGGCGCCCCACCGACCAGTACCTCCCGTACGGCCTCGCCGGCTTCCGCGACGAGCAGATCTACCCGCTCGAGCGGGCCGATGTCGCCGCCGCCAGGGAGCTCGCCGCGGGCGCGAAGGGCAAAGCTGTGCTCTACACGTGCAACCAGGCGCCCTGCCCGGAGACCGCCCAGATCATCCAGGCGAACCTGAAGGAGATCGGGATCGACGTCGTGATCAAGCAGTTCGAGCGCGCCGTCCAGTTCCAGAAGCAGGGCGTTCGGGGCGAGCCGTTCGACATCGCCTTCGACGGCTGGCAGGCGGACTACGCCGACCCGTACGACTTCGTCAACGTGCTGCTCGACGGGTCGCGGATCCAGAAGGCCAACAACGTCAACTTCTCGTACTTCGACGACCCGGCCTTCATCGAGAAGATGCACGCCGCCGCACGGCTCTCCGGGGACGAGCGGCTGCGGGCGTACGGCGAGCTCGACGTCGAGCTTGCCCGCGACGCGGCGCCGCTCGCCGCGTGGGTGAACGACAACGATCGCGACTTCTTCTCGTCGCGGATCGGCTGCCAGGTCTACCAGCCGATCTACGCGATGGATCTTGCGGCGCTCTGCGTCCGCGGGTAGCTGACGGCGCCCCGCGGCCGGATCACCGAGCGCCTGCCCGGGCCGTCGTCCGTGCCCGCGCGCTCGGTCGCTTCGTAGAGTCCCTCTGGCCCCTCTAGCGTTCCTGGCGCGTCGCTGGCAAAGGAGGACGGCCGCGCGACGCGCGGGACAGTACAACCGGTACGGCCCGCGTGGCGCGCGGCCGGCATCCTGCTGTCCAGCGGCGCGAGCGGCCCTGGAGGCCGGCTGCGCCGGCCGGGAGGGGTCGCGGCCAGGGACGCTAGAGCCCGAGGTGCTTGGCGATGACCATGCGCTGCACCTCGTTCGTGCCCTCGCCGATCTCCAGGATCTTCTGGTCGCGGTAGAGCCGGGCGACCGGAGACTCCTCCATGAAGCCGTAGCCGCCGTAGATCTGGAGCGCCGAGTTGACGGCGCGGTTGGAGAGCTCGCCCGTATAGAGCTTCGCCATCGCGGCCTCCCGGGCGAACGGCCTCCCCTGGTCCTTGAGCCACGCGGCCTTGTAGACGAGGTGGCGGCCGGCCTCGATCTCGGTCGCCAGGTCCGCGAGCTGGAACTGGATCGCCTGGAACTTCGCGATCGGCTTGCCGAACTGCTGCCGCTGCCGCGCGTACTCCGAGGCGAGGTCGTAGGCGCCCTGAGCGAGCCCGACTCCCATCGCGGCGACGGAGATGCGGCCGCCGTCGAGGATCTCGAGGAACTGCCTGAAGCCCTCGCCGCGCGGGCCGAGCAGGTTCTCCGCGGGCACGGCGCAGTCGGCGAAGGCGAGCTCGCGGGTGTCCGAGGCGCGCCAGCCGAGCTTGTGCATCGCCGGGGCGATCGTGTAGCCGGGTGTGCCGTTCGGGACGACGATGTTCGAGATCTCGTCCGGGCCGGTGCGCGCGGTGATCGTCACGCAGGCCGTGATGTCGGTGCCCGCGTTCGTGATGAACAGCTTCGAGCCGTTGACCACCCAGCGGCCGTCGCGCAGCTCGGCCGACGTGCGCGTCGCGCCGGCGTCGGAGCCGGCGCCCGCCTCGGTGAGGCCGAAGGCCGCGAGTCGCCTGCCCGAGGCGAGGTCGGGCAGCCACTCCCGCTTCTGCTCCTCGCTCCCGAACAGGAAGATCGGCATCGTCCCGAGCGAGGTGTGGGCGGCGACGGTGATCGCGACGGACGAGTCCACGCGGGTCAGCTCCTCGATCGCGATCGCGTACGAGAGCGTGTCGGTGCCGCCGCCGCCGTACTCCTCGGGGATCGGCATCCCCATCAGCCCGAGCCCGGCGAGCTCGGCGACGAGCTCGTACGGGAAGCGGGCCTCGAGGTCGAGCTCGGCTGCGAGCGGGGCGACCCGCTCCCGGGCGAACGCGCGCACCGTGTCCCGGATCAGCTCGTGCTCGGCCGCGAGGTCGAAGTCCACGGGCGGCGATGGTACCCCAGCGCCGCGCGCTGTGGCTCGCGTCGCTAGACCTGCCGGTACGGCCGGAGCTCGTCCGGAAGGGCGAGCCGTACGCCGAGCTTGGCCGGATGTGTGGATCGTCCGAGCTGGGCTCGGCCCACTGCACTCCGACCCGGCTTCTATGATCGAACGTGTGATCGGGGTCTCGATCGTTCCGGAAGCCGAGCTTGAGCGGGCCAAAACCCGCGAGGAGCGCTACCGGCTCGGGCAGTTCTTCACCCCGCCGCTGATTGCCGAGTTCCTGGCCGACGCTGTGCGAGACGCCGCACCGGAAACGGTGTTGGACCCCGGCGTCGGCGGTGGCGTGCTCCTGCGCGCGGTCGGACCCGGTCCGAAGCTGTACGGGCTCGACATCGATCGCGCCGCGGTTGAGCTTGCCTCGGCATCCCTCGACGGCGCGCATGAGCTTGCGGTCGGAGACTTCCTCGACCCGGCGAACTGGCCACTCTCAGTCGAGACCTTCGACGCGATCATCTCGAATCCGCCCTATATCCGGCACCACAATCTGAGCGCCGATCACAAGGCACTCGTGAAGCGGTACGCGACGCGCTTCGGCCGTCCGGTCTCCGGCCTCTCGGGGAGTTACATCTACTTTCTCCTCGAGGCGATTCTCCGCCTGAACGAGGGCGGTCGGCTCGTGTTCATCACGCCGACCGAGTTCCTCGACGTGCGCTACGGGAGCGCCGTGAAAGCCGCGCTTCTCGACATGTGCGACCTGGACGAAGTCGTCGTCCTCGAGATGGACGAACTGGCCTTCGAGGGAGTGCTGACGACGTCTGCGATCACGATTGCGACGAAGCGCGCGAAGCCGAGTCGCCGCTTTCGCCTGACCGAAGCCCGCCAGAACGGCCACGTCGAGCGCGGCCGCTCGGTCGAGCTCTCCGCGGAGCTCGCGCCGTCGCACCTTCCCTGGACGCCCTTGCTGCCTTCGCGGGCCGAGCGGATCGCTCCGCTTCTGGAGGGTCGGACAGCCAGCCTCGGTGACTATGCCCGTGTCCGTCGCGGCATCGCCACCGGCGACAACTCGTTTTTCTGTCTGACGCAGCCAGACGTTGAGAAGTGGGAGATCGAGCCCGCATACCTTGTGCCGGTTGCTGTCGGCGCGAGAGACATACCGTCCCAAGGCGTACTCGAAGAGGAGTTCCGCAGCCAGCGAATCGCAGCCGGCGCGCGCGCATGGCTCTTGTGGTGCCACGAGTCGAAGGAGGCCCTCGCCGGGAAGCACGTGCTTCGCTACATCGAGCACGGCGAGAGTCTCGGGCTGCCCGACCGCTTCAACTGCCGCAGCCGCTCGCCGTGGTACAGCGTGGAGTTGGTCGAGCCGCCTGACTACTTCGTCACCTACATGGCTCGTGAGCGGGCCCGTTTCATCCGTAACGGTGTCGGCGCGCGCTGCATGACCTCACTCCTGAACGTGTGGGCGAAACCGGGGATCGACCCGGAGGCGCTCCGGCCGATCCTCGACGATCCGGCGAACGCGCGCCTCTTGCGCGAGTTCGGTCGCACCTACGGCGGCGGACTTGGGAAGATCGAGCCAGGCGACCTCCTCCGCTTGCCCGTGACGCCGCTCGAGGACGTGCAGGCGCAACTCGCGATCGTCTAGAAGCCGAGGTAGGGCTTCAGGTCATCGAGGCGGTGATCCCAGGGGCTCTTGTCTCGGTTTCGCATGGCGCCTCCGGAGTTCGAGTCTTGCGAGTCATCTCATGCAAGGCGCCGCCTGCGCAGAAATGGCGGGCTAGGCTCCGCTCATGCGAGCGGGGATCGACAGGCGCGCGATGGTCGCGCTCTCGAGCGGGCACCTTGCGACGGACTTCGCCTCGGGCGCCGTGCCGGCCCTGGTGCCCTTCCTCGTCGAGCGCTACGACCTGAGCTACACGCAGGCGGCCGTGCTGATGCTGGCCGCGCTGGTCTCCTCCTCCGTCGTCCAGCCCGTCTTCGGGCTCCTCTCCGACCGGCGCGGCGCCATGTGGCTGCTGCCCGGCGGCGTCGCGCTCGGCGGGGTCGGCGTCGCGCTCGCGGCGGCCGCGCCGAGCTACCCGCTCGCCGTGGCCCTGATCTTCGCCGGCGGCGTCGGGATCGCCGCGTTCCATCCGGAGGGCTCGAAGTTCGCGAGCTACGTCTCCGGCCCGCGGCGGGCGAGCGGGATGGCGCTCTTCAACATCGGCGGCAACTCGGGCTACGCCCTCGGACCGATCGTGGCGACGCCGCTCGTGGTCTGGCTCGGCCTGAAAGGGGGTCTGCTGCTGGCGGTGCCGACGCTGGCGGCCGCGGCCGCGCTCGCCCGCGCTCTGCCGTACCTGCGCGGCTTCGTCCCGGAGCGGCAGCGCAAGCGGGTGCCGGCCGGGGAGGACCGGCGTGGCGCGCTCGTCCTCCTGCTGGCGGTGATCGCCCTGCGCAGCGTCGCCTGGTTCGGGCTGCTCACCTTCGTGCCGCTCTGGATGGTCGAGCGCGGGCACTCGGAGGCCGACGGGAACCACCTGCTCTCGCTGATGCTCGTCAGCGGGGCGATCGGGACGCTCGTCGTCGGGCCGGCCTCGGACCGGATCGGCCACCGGCGGGCGATGCAGCTGACGCAGGCGGCGCTGGCGCCGCTCGCGCTCGCCTTCGTGCTCGTCGGCGGCGTGCCGGGCGCCGTCGCGCTGGCGCTCGTCGGCGCGTGCGTCGTCGGCAGCTTCACGGTCACGATGGTGCTGAGCCAGGAGTACCTGCCGCGGCATCTCGGCACGGCGGCCGGGCTTTCGGTCGGAATGGCCATGGGCGTCGGCGGAGTGGCCGCGGTCGCCCTCGGCGCGGTCGCCGACACGATCGACCTGCGCTCCGCGCTGCTTCTGTGCGCGGCGGCGCCTGCCCTCGGCGCGGTCCTCTGCCTCTTCCTGCCGGCGCCGCACACGCCGCGTGACTTCGCGCCCGAGCCCGTCGCCCCGTAGAATGACCCGGCTCGATTGAACCGTCAGTCAAAGGAGAGAGCAATGGCCGAGAGTGTGCAGGAGTTCTTCGACGGGCTGGCCGCGGGCGTGGATCCCGCGAAGACGGCCGGCATGAGCAGCACCTATCTGTTCGAGATCGAGGGTGCCGGTACGTGGACCGTCGCGGTCGCCGACGGCTCCGTGAGCGTCAGCGAGGGCGGCGACGCGGCCGACTGCACCATCTCCACCGGCGAGGCCGACTTCATGAAGATCGTGCGCGGCGAGCAGAACCCGACGACGGCCTACATGACCGGCAAGCTGAAGATCAAGGGGGACATGGGCGCCGCCATGAAGCTCCAGAAGTTGTTCTAGAGCTTCGCGCCCTCTCGACGCTCTAGGCCTCCAGCTCGACCAGGACCGTGCCGAGGGCGACCTGGTCGCTCTCGGCGACGTGGACCGCCTTCACCGTCGCGTCGAACGGTGCCGCGAGGGGCACCTCCATCTTCATCGCCTCGAGCACGAGCAGCGGCGTTCGGGCCTCGACGCGGTCGCCGGCCGCGCACAGGACGCGGATGACCGTGCCGGGCATCGGCGCGGTCACCTCGCTGCCGCCGGCGGCCGGGCCGTGGTGGTGGGCCGCCTCGTCCACGTCGGGGGCGGCGGCCGGCGCCGGCCGCGGCAGGTTCAGCCGGAACGGGCCGCGCCACGGACCGTCCGGGAGGCGCAGCGGCGGTGTGGAGAGCGGCGGGAAGTCCTCGAGGAACGCCGTCGTCGTCTCGCCGGCCCGCAGTGCCGGATGGGAGACGAGCCAGCGCAGGAACGGGAGGTTCGTCGTGACGCCTGCCACGTCGGTCTCGCCGAGCGCCACGGCGAGCCGGTCGAGCGCTTCCGCGCGCGTCGCGCCGTGCGCGATCAGCTTCGCGATCAGCGGGTCGTAGCCCGTGCCGACCTCGTCGCCCTCCGCCACGCCCGCGTCGACGCGCACGCTCGCGGGTAGCCGCAGGCGCTCGATCCGGCCGGCCTGAGGGAGGAACGTGCGCGGGTCCTCGGCGTAGAGCCGCACCTCGACCGCGTGCCCGGACGGCTGCGCGGGCGCGAACGACAGCGGCAGGCCCGCCGCGATCCGGATCTGCTCGGCGACGAGGTCGATGCCGGTGACGAGCTCGGTGACGGGGTGCTCGACCTGGATGCGGGCGTTCAGCTCGAGGAAGAAGAAGTCGCGGCCGTCGAGCACGAACTCGGCGGTGCCCGCGCCGCGGTAGCCGATCGCACGCGCAAAGGCGACGGCCGCCTCGCACATGCGGGCGCGCAGCTCCGGGTCGAGCGCGGGCGACGGCGACTCCTCGAGCACCTTCTGGTGGCGCCGCTGCACGGAGCACTCGCGCTCGCCGAGCGTGAGCACCTTCCCGTGCGCGTCGGCGAGCAGCTGCACCTCGACGTGGCGGGGCCGCTCGAGGTAGCGCTCGCAGAAGACCGCGTCGTCTCCGAAGGCGGACTCCGCCTCGCGGCGGGCCGCCGCGAGCGCCGCGTCGAGCTCCGCGGGAGCCCGAACGATGCGCATGCCGCGCCCGCCGCCGCCCGCGGCGGCCTTCACGAGCAAGGGGTAGCCGAGCTCGTCGGGCTCGCCCGAGACGAGCACCGGCACGCCGGCTGCCGCGGCGGTCCGTTTCGCCGCGAGCTTGTCGCCGCCGGCCCGCAGCGCCGCGGCCGGCGGGCCGACCCAGACGATCCCCGCCGCCTCGACCGCCTCCGCGAAGTCGCCGTTCTCGGCGAGGAAGCCGTACCCGGGATGGATCGCATCCGCGCCGGCCTCGCGCGCGGCGCGCACGTGCTCGGCCGCGTCGAGGTAGCTCCCGATCTCGACGACCCGGTCGGCCGAGCGCCCGTGCAGCGAGCCCGCGTCGTCGGGCGCGACGACGGCGACGGTCGCGATCCCAAGCTCCCGGCAGGCGCGGAAGACGCGCAGCGCGATCTCGCCCCGGTTGGCGACGAGCAGCGTCCCGATCGGGAGGCCCGCGTCCAACGCGGCGTCAGGCGGACCAGTCGGGCTTGCGCCGCTCGAGGAAGGCGCGCAGGCCCTCCTGCCCCTCCGGGGCCGTGCGCCGCTCGGCGATGATGCGGGCGGTCTCGGGCCCGTCCGGGCGATCGAGCACGAGCCGCTTCGCCGCGCGTGCGGCCTTCGGGCCGGCGCCGCGCAGCTCGGCGAGGACGCGCTCGAGGGCCGCCTCGAGGTCGTCGGCGACCTCGTGCACGAGCCCGATCCGCAGCGCCGTCGCCGCGTCGAAGCGCTCGCCGGTGACGAAGTAGCGCCGGGCGGCGCTCGCGCCGATCTTGGCGAGCGCGAACGGCGAGATGGTCGCGGGAACGATTCCGAGCTTCACCTCGGAGAAGGCGAACACGGTGCCCGGCCGGACGAGCGCGATGTCCGCGCAGGCCACGAGCCCGACGCCGCCGCCCAGCGCGTGCCCCTGAACGAGCGCGATCACGGGCGCCGGGCAGCCGTCCACGGCCTCGAGCATGCGCCGCAGCGCGTTCGCGTCGGCGAGGTTCTCCTCGTAGTCGAGGTCGGCGGCCGAGCGCATCCACTCGACGTCGGCGCCGGCGCAGAAGCTCGGCCCCTCGCCGGCGAGCACGACGGCGCGCGCCTTGCCCACGTCCACGAACGCCTCCGCCAGCTCCGCGATCAGCGCCGCGTCGAAGGCGTTGCGCGTTTCCGGCCGCGCGAGCGTGATGCGGAGGACGTCGCCGTCCCGGGAGATGCGGAGCGCGCCCATCGCCCGGGAGCTTAGAGTTGTCGCATGCTGCACGGAGCGCTTGCGGCGGCGGTCACGCCCCTGAGCGGCGGCGGAGACGCCCTCGACGCAGACGCCTACGGGCCGTACGCGGACTTCCTCGCCGGGGCCGGGCTCGACGGGATTCTCGCGCAGGGCACGGCGGGGGAGGGGATCCTCCTCTCCCGCGCAGAGCGGACGCGCGCCACCGAGCTCTGGCTCGCGGCGGCCGGCGGCCGCTTCCAGGTCGCGGCTCACTGCGGCGC
>Ga0082335_1004660_pt1 | contig 20183 bp, 17 predicted proteins | sample Subgrocontami58m_FD_72375 | JGI IMG/M metagenome (GOLD analysis project Ga0082335, IMG submission 72375) | Subsurface groundwater microbial communities from S. Glens Falls, New York, USA - GMW37 contaminated, 5.8 m (SPADES assembly) (version 2) ... | reverse complement strand
AGAAAGACAGGATTGCCACCGTTACCCTCAACCGGCCACAGGCCCTCAACGCCATTGACGCCACTATGCACCACGAGCTGGAGGACATCTGGGTGGACCTGATGGCCGATGATGAGGTCTATGTTGCCCTCTTGACCGGCGCCGGCCGGTGTTTCTCCGCCGGGGGTGACCTGAAGGGGATGGTGGAAACCTTAGAGACCGGCAAGCAATATACAGACCTCCACGGCGCCAGACGGCTCATCATGAACGTCCTGTCTATGGAAAAGCCGGTGATAGCCGCTCTCAATGGCGATGCCATCGGCCTGGCAGCGAATATAGCCCTGTTCAGTGATATTATTATCTGCGCCGACGATGCCAAATTGGGCGACCCCCATGTGCGTATCGGGATGGTGGCCGGGGATAGCGGGGCAATCGTCTGGCCGTTGCTGGCAGGTATGTCCAAAGCCAAGGAGCTACTCCTCACCGGAGACCTCATAGATGCTAAGAAGGCCGAGTCCCTCGGCATTGTGAACCATATCGTACCTCGAGACCAGGTGATGCCGATGGCTATGGGTTTCGCCAAACGCCTGGCCTTCGGTCCTACCCGTGCCATCCGCTGGACCAAAATATGTATCAACAAACGACTGCGCGATGAAGTTAATCTTGTGCTGGATGCATCCCTGGGCATCGAGTTCACCGCCACATTCGGTAAAGAAGACCACCGCGAGGGCACTAAAGCCTTTGTTGAGAAGCGCGAGCCAAAGTGGCCGGGCATCTGGCCGTGATCCAAGAGACCACATGCAATAAGCAGGAAGCAAGAATCACCATAGCCGTAGGTCTGGTTTCCCAACCCGACTGTACCGAAATAGTATTGTAGTTGCCCGATTTATGGGGCTTTTAGGTATAATGATAATATAAGGTGTGGTATAGAATTACTTTTTATCTAATTAAGTCCCAGAACGCTGGAGGCATTGGTCATGACGATTGAAGAAACGATGAAAAACAAGCGGGACGAAATAAAGCGGATTGCTGCCCGGCATGGGGCTAGCAATGTGCGTATCTTTGGTTCGGTTGTGCGCGGTGAGGCCGGGCCTGAAAGCGATGTGGATTTCTTAATAGATGTTGGGCCTAACCGAACACCATTTTTCCCAGGAGGGCTAATCGCGGATTTGGAAGACCTGCTCGGTTGCAATGTGGACATTGTAACGGAAGATGCACTCCACTGGTATATTCGTGAGCGGGTATTGAAAGAGGCGGTGCTATTGTGAAGTGGGAGGTGGGAAGTTGGCGATGGGAATGCAAAGATTGCCCAGATAGGGTATCCTTTAGTTAGGGGTAGTTCCTGTTGACAGGCTATGAGAATTAGATTTTATATTGACCCAGAGACTGAACAGCCCCATATATACAACCATGGCGTTAACGAGGAAGAAGTAAAAGACGTTTTAGACAGTCCGGGTGAGGACCGTCCAGGCAGAGAGGGATCTAGAGTTGCCAATGGGCAAACCCAAGGTGGACGATATCTCAGGGTTATTTATGTTCCAGACCCGGAACCGGACAGCTTTTTTGTTATAACCGCTTATGAACTTAAAGGTAAACCTCTATTAGCTTATAAGCGGCGCAGGAAGAGGTAAGAGAGTGAAAGGCAAATTTCCTTCAGGATGGAACGAGGAAAGGGTGCGGCGCGTTCTCAAACATTACGAGCAGCAGACGGAAGAAGAGGCTGTAGCTGAAGATGAAGCCGCGGCAGAGCAAGAAGGGCAGACCTTCATCGCAGTCCCCAAAGAACTATTGCCAAAAATCCGAGAGCTTATCGCTCGTCGCAAATAGTAGTTTTAGAAGTACATCTGGCCGTAATGAAAGGCGAGAGGCGGGATTATCGTAGGGGCGAACCAGAGTTTACCCTGAGCTTGTCGAATGGGTGTCTGCCTTTCAGAAGCAGGAGGCAAGAAAATATAGTTGCCCGATTTATCGGGCTGTGTTACCAATGAAACGGGTAACTACATTTGGTTAAGCAAGGGGGCTATTTTCGGAGGTTAGCAATGGAAAACTTGAACCCCCATAAGCTCTTGGTCACTGGTTCAATTCCAGTCGTGGCCACCAAGTCATATGAAATTCCTAGCTATTTGTTAAGCTTTTTATAACAGCTATAGCAAAGGGGCTTGTCTATTGAACTTTCATTATTTTTGCCACAAAAAAGGCAATAATTTTCAATTGGCACGCTATCTTCGTCTATGTCATACTTCGCTTTCTTAAAACAAGAAGGACAATATGGCTTTTCCATGTCAAAGGCTATTCTATCTCCACACCTTATGCAGTGAGCATCAAACTTTTCCCCAATGATTATGGTACTCAAGGTCTCCAAGATACTTTCCACATCAGACTTATCATTACGTGGGGCTGGATTAGGCCTGCTGTCTCTTGTGGGAGCAGGAATACGTTCTTGATTATGCCGATCAATTGCATTGCTCTCTTTAACTGAAGCTTTTACTATAGATTCAACTTCCCGAAGTGCATCCTTATATACATTGATGTCATTCTCTGCAGTGATTAAAACTCCCATTTCACGGTTATTCTTTTCTGAAAATTCATACATATTCATTGAGGTAATTACCATACTCTTTTCGTTCAAGTAACACTTTGCATGTACATTCTGGCAGAAGAATAACGATAGATTCTTTAGCTTTAGAAGTTGGCTTTTCTCTTCAGGCTTCAATTGGTCTTTTCCATATACTATTACAGTTTTTACTCCCTTTTCATCTTCTTCCTTCAATCTACCAAAGAATGCTATTGATAGCTGGAGATAGGGGGAAATTAAGACCAGTTTCTCATTAGCATTTAGTATGATGTTCTCTATGTTAGCTGCGGTTGCATGTGTTGTTAGAAATTCTGCCATTGTTATCCCCTATACAAACCTGCATGACATTAACTCGAAGTATTATCGATTTGCTTAACAAATTCTTCAACTGAAAACCAGTTGTCGCTAGGAAAACTATCTTTAGAGCTTGTTTCATATTGCTGAGTCTTCCATTTTCCTGCTGCAATATCCCGTTTTAGGGGATCCCCGTTAAGACCTTTATCCCTGCCCATTATCTTCATATTGAAAGTACCTGATTTATATTTCTGGTAAATATCCCACCCGGAAACCTTTAGTTCGCAGTTACTACTTACCCAGGAGCGAGATACTAGATTATCGTAAGAATCTAATGCTAGTTTAAGTAAATTCAAAAAGTAATGTTCTGGACAGACCTCTTTGTATCTACGGTAAAGCTCTTCCAATGTTATTATCTGGTATTCGGACTCAAGAACGTATTTTAAGCCATCTTTTTCATAGCTTACCTGCTCAGCAAGCTTCTTAGGTAATAAAGCACATTGAAAAACCTTTGCGATATTCAGTCTTTCTTTCAAGTAGTTAACGTGCTTTTGCTGATTATCCATTTGGGTCTTCAAAGTATAGGCATCAGGTACGCCGTACATTTTGCCTTCAATTGAAATTAAAGTTTTAGGTATTCCATTAAATAGGACGATAATGTCAGGAGTATCCTTTGTTCTTGGTAGACTTGGGAATCTATTTTTGTCAGCTTTAGTAACGATGGACTCCAGCAGACTATATTCAGTAAAGAATTGAATATTCGGAGAGATTGCTGATATTTTCAACTCAGCACAGCCATTTATGAGGGAGGTAAACATGTTGAAATATTTGAAGTTGTCCCGACATACCAACATCGGGAAAATCGTACCAGTAAAAAACTTCTCTTTTCGATTAAGAGGTAATTCAGCATTAACCAAGTCTTTTAACTTCGTAACAGCATCGGTCATAAATAACGGAAAGCCCTCCCCCATACCGTTCACCCCTCATCATTCCTGGAACGGCGCATCAATTCCTCCGCCGATTTAGGTTTAATCACCAGTCTATTTCGACCGACTATTCCTTCAGGTATATCGGTCACATCGGCAACCGAGTTGAAAACCACGGGCAGCGACCCTCTGCGCATCAATAATTTCAGCGCCTTTTCGGAGTTATAGGGGACAAGCTGCTTTCTGGCCGTATACGGTTTAAAGATAACGGCAGGCTCTGTGGTCTTACTGGAGGGCAGATCCTCCAGGTCTCTTTTGCCTTTATACTTTGCAATACACTGATTAAGGTCGCCAAAATCGAGTGCTCTCATCGGGCAGGATAACACGCATACAGGTTGCTCCCCCAGTTTAAGACGGTCTATGCACATATCGCACTTCCGGGCCTTTACCCCGGCCTCATCGCTCTCGAAAACAGGCGCCCCGTAAGGGCAAGATTCGTAACATATCCGGCATCCATCGCATTTATCGTCATCTATCAGCACTGCGCCGTATTTTGACTCCTTGGAGATAGCCTTGGTCGGGCAATCGGTGACACAGGCTGGCTTTTCGCAATGGTAGCAGGGAATCCATTGCATATGAACACGTACATCTGGGAAGCTGCCTTTCTCGTATTCATAGACTTTCAAATACTTAAGCGGCCCCGGAGGCAACCCGTTCTCGTTCTTACAGGCAATAGCACACGTCTGGCAACCTGAACACCGGCTCTGATCAAAGAAAAAACCATATTGCGGCATTATATCTTCTCCTCCCATTTTTCTACCTGGACTGTGGCCTTGCAGGGGAAGAAATCAACGATGGTTAGTGGAAGGTCGTCGTTGTGGATGAGAAAGTTCGGCGCTCCCCGCTTGTCAATGCCATCCGGCATCAGCTTGCTCTTTTCCTTACCGGGCGTATACCAGCCGCCGTGAAATACGCAGATCGTTCCGGGAACCACCCTTGATGTTACAAAGGCCGGCAGCACCAGTTCGCCCAAACCGTTAAACACCCTGACAGGCTGATTATCTTTGATACCCCGTTTCTTTGCATCGGGTATGCTTATCCATACCGCATGACGGTAAACGTCATCTTTTAACCACTGGTTATTATCGAGGAAAGAGTGCTCCCTGTAATAAGAGTGAGGGGTGGACATCAGCAACGGGTACTTGTCTAAATCAGGACTCTGGAAGGTATCCGGGCCCCCCGATACCCACTTTGCCATCGGCGGCAACGCCCCTCCACCGTAAGACCTGCCGCTCCCTTCCGGGAAACTATGAGTCGCTAAATACTCCGGGCCTTTGGCTATCATCTCTGAAAAAAACTCTATTTTGCCCGACGAATTACCCTTGAAAGGATTCTCCCCCTTCTCCAGCTTTTCCTGGAAGGGGTAATGAGGCTTCTTTATCTCATACCGGAAAACCGGCTTTTTCTGAAACTCTTCCCAGCCCGGCGGCTTCAATGGCACTACTGTGTCGCCGGCTGCCCACTTCTCATAAGCCTCCCGGTGCAGCTTCTCTATGGTTTCATCCCACTTGTCATCCGGCACATTAGCCATACGGGGATTGTATTGCTCGGCTATCCCCAGCTTTTTCGCTATCTGTGTCCAGACCCAATCGTGGGGCTTTACCTCGCCCACCGGCTCGATGCATTTCTGACAGTAAATAAAATAGTTACCGGACCCTTTGCCGAAGCGGAACAGGTCGTATTCATGGGATAACCCGCTGCAATTCCTGCCCTCGACCCAGGTATAAATCTGCGGAAGGATTATATCGGCGTATCTTGCGGTCGGCGTATCGGTATACTGGGTGAAGGCGATGACACTATCCAGCTTTTTAATACCCCTGATTGTGGCGTTTATGTCCGGAAGATTGTTTAAATGGTTATTACCTTCGAAGATAACCATTTTGATGTTAGGGATTGGCTGACCGGCCACGCCGCCAAGCTGATTATTGTACTCCGCTCTGGTGATTTCACCTTTTTCCAGTTTCTCCATAAGAGGCATTGCTTTGGCCCACTTGTACCCGGCCATAACCATAGGGGGATTATAGGTTCCCGGCTTTCTCTGCCAGTCCACATCGGGCTTTTTCCCTACCGGATACGCCCGGCTGAAGCCCGTGCCTCCGGCGGGTGTGCCCCCGGGTATCATAACGTTACCGGTCAAAGCCTGGAGGTATATGGATGCCCGCGACTGGTTCTCGCCGTAGAACTGCCGTCCGATGGAAAGGGCTACGTTCAGGTTAACCGGCTTACTTCTGACATATAGTCTTGCGAACTCCCTGATAGTTTCAGCCGGTACACCGCATATGGACTCAGCCCATTCCGGAGTCTTGTCAATGCTATCCTCAGCGCCGAGTACATAGGCTTTCCATTTCTTCACTCCCTCCGGCTCGACCCATTTGGCGATGAATTCCTTATCGATCAGGTCTTCTTTGAACAAGACGTTTGCCATCGCTATCATCATGGCAACATCAGTGGTAGGCCGGATAGGTATCCACTGGTCGGCCAGGGACTGTACCGTGGGTGAAAGCCGTCCTTCGATGCATATTATCGGGATGCCCTTCTCCTTAGCCCTGACCAGGTTGTAACCCCACTCGCCGCACATGCTGGTGACAGGGTTCAATCCCCAGAGAACAATGAGCTTGGAGTTCAATATCGAGGTCTGACTCTGGTAAAGACTGGGGTCAGCGGTGCGCATCCCCAGCACCCATGTCTGGGGTTCCGACCAGCCGTTTCCCGAGTGCATACCCCAGGCTTTAAACCCGGCGCCGAACCAGGGCGCCAGCGGGAAGCTACACTGATCAAGTCCGGTATAAGGCTCGTGCAGGATAGACAACGGGCCGTGCTTCTCTTTTGTTTGGACCAGTTTTTCAGCGATTGTTTCGATGGCCTCATCCCAGGAAATCCTGGCAAATTTTGCCTCACCCCTCTCGCCGACGCGTTTCATGGGGTACTTAACCCGCTTGTGGTCATACACCATCATCAGCTTTCCGTACCCCTTGGCGCAAGGGCGGATCTGCATCATACCTTTGTTAATGACCTGCTCCGGCACATATCCGTCATCCCGTGCAATCCCTGGGTGGATTGTATCGTCCGGCTCGCACCCCACTATCACCCCATCCCTGATGCGGACCTTTACGATACAGGTGCCCCCGCACTGCGTGCCGGTACAGCATGTATACCTTATTTGTTCTTGTTGTTGTTTCATAAAAGACCTCCGTTCACGCTGCATTCAAATGGCTTGAGTCATTACCATATACGACCTGAATTAACATTTTATCATATCTGTCAATACCGTTGTGCGCTGGCTCACAGAAATTCTTTAGCTTAGGAATTTTTATTGTGTTGTCGCAATATCTCAAGCTGCCATAGTCCCTTAGCCAAACCGTCCAAGTCTGGAAATATAGTTCGATTGTCTATGCCGAGACGTTCGAGTTGTTCGATGACATCTAGCCTAGCTTCTTTTGGAACTCTCCATTTTCGAATGTTCCCCAAATCTATATCTATGAAGTCTTTGTTTTTACTTAAATATACATAATTTTTATGGTAATCATCCAAAGGACACCAAGGGTCGTCTTGAATAGTGAAAAAACTATGTTGCGCAAACATTCTCGGTGAGACATAAAGGGGGTAGAGTATACGTACACCTTTCAGGCGTAGGGGATTCTGAAGTTGTTTGAATTCCAGTTCCTTCTTCTTGTATTTATCCTTATATGCATCCTTGATGGGAAGTTCTCTGAGTTTCTGGTAATAAAGCTTGTCGTTTTTTTTGATTATTGTTTTACCTGCTTCATATAGCACATCAATGTCCTTGTTTCCGGTTTTGACTATCGCCCAGACTGCAGCATCCCCTTCTGGCTTTTTACATTGCGCTGCAAAAAACAAGGCAATCATCGGGTTTGCTGTCCAATCAAGGAGTCGTGTGGGCAAACTATGATGACGGGCAAGGAACAGCGCCTCCCATTCCCCCAGCGTCCGCTTGGATTCAATGAAAGCATAGCGAGAGAAACGATGAAGCAGGTTTCTTTCACTCACGATGTCAAATTCAATCATTTTTCCTGCAAATTCATGCTCTAGTCCAATTGATGGAATCAGATGACGTTCATCCCCGCGGTCATCCAGGTACTCTTGCCCCCTAAAATAAATTGAACGCCCCTTTTGATGAAGAGCCATCGCTTCTGTTACCATATCTTGCACACAGCAAATTGGTTTTTCTTCTAACGTAGGTTCCATATCACACCCCCATTTTGAGTGTTATGTCTCAAACAAATGCCGTTCGTTTATTATATGCGTACTTGCATTCTACCACCACGTTATCTATCAGCCTAGTCCTTTCTGGAGTTTCTGTCTTCCGGTTAGTTGGGGAATGAAAATAGAACAAAGTAAAAAGCACCGCTTTTCGCGATGCCTTTAAATTTCTTTGTTAGCGCAAGTCTCGATTCATCGGGACAGCCTTTGTTAAATTAGACTTCTATCTTTACCAGTTCCTCCTCGTTCTCCGGTTCAACGGGAGTATTAAGCATATCCTCAGCGCCTATTCTAAGTGACTCGATAAGCTTTTCTCTGGTTTTTTCCTGTGCATTGACACCGGGCAGGTCAGCCAGCCAGCCAATCCACCAATCGCCGCTCTTTTTTATTACTGCTCTATATTCCACTGAATCACCCCTCTTTTTTATAAGGAAGTGAAAGCTCCTATAACAATAATGATTCAACCGCTGAGACCGCTGAGAACACTGAGGAAATCGAGAATTCTCTGTGCTCTCCGTGTGCTCTGCGGTGGAAAATTCTTGTCATTTTAGCGCATGATATTATTCTTAAGTGACTAACTATGCCCATTATATATCAAGGGCTATCACCATAAAACCCGGGGCCTTCAGCTTGTGCACCATGCTATAATGAGTTCATACTGAACAGGTGTGACACATGGATGCCAAAAGCTTAGAATTACTTGAATTCCCTCAAATAAAGAAAATACTTGCCGGATTCACCTCATTTTCGGCCAGCCGCCAACTGGCTCTCGACTTGCAGCCGGCGGCGGATTATCAGCATGTTGCCTTATTACTCCGCCAATCAGCCGAAGCCCGGAATCTCCTGTCTATAAAGCCGGGGTTTACTATCGGGGGGGTACAGGATATCCAACAGGAAGCGAAAATGGCATCTGTGGGAAAGATTCTGACGCCTCAAAGCCTGCTGGACATTCAGAACACTCTTACCGCTATTGGCCAGGTGCGCAACACTCTTAAGGGATTATCAGCCGGGATGCCTCTGCTCTGGAATATCGCCGCTGATTTAATTGAGTTTGACGGCATCGCCAACAAGATTGCCTATTGTTTGGCTCCTGATGGAGAAGTGCTGGACCGGGCTTCGGCTCACCTTGCCAATATCCGGCGGCAATTAGTCGAGTTACGCCAGCAATTGCGCCAACAACTGGAAGCTACGATGAACTCACCGCGCGGGCGGGAGATAATACAGGAGCCTTTTATTGTTGAACGGGATGGCAGGTTCGTCATTCCTGTAAAGATTGAGTACCGGAAGGAAATGAAAGGCATAGTCCACGATGTTTCCAATACCGGCGCTACCCTGTATATCGAGCCGCTGGCCGCAGTCGAACTGGGGAATACCATCCGGGAAATGATAGTAGAGGAAAAACGCGAGGTAGACAGGATACTGCAAAGCTTGAGCGGTGAGATAGGAAAACACGAAGAGGAAATCTCCAGCAATATCGTACGGATAGCCGGACTGGATTTAGTGCTTGCCAAGGCGAGCTATGCTCATAAAACCGGAGCTGTTGAACCAACTCTGACACGGTTTAGCGATGATGAAGAGGCATCGGCCACCGGAACCCAACGAGTGCTAAAACTGACCAACGCCAGGCACCCGTTACTCGGCGTGAACGCAGTCCCGCTCTCAGTGGAGATGGGACGGGACTTCTCGGTGCTCATTATCACTGGGCCGAATACCGGCGGCAAGACGGTAGCCATCAAGACCATCGGCTTGCTCAGCCTGATGACCCAGGCAGGGATACCAATCCCCGCCTCTGATGGCAGCCAGATACCTGTTTTTGACGGTATATTTGCCGACATCGGCGATGAGCAGAGCATCGCGCAAACCCTTTCCAGCTTTAGCTGGCATATGGGCAATGTTGTCCGCATAATCAATCAGGCAACAAAGAATAGCCTGGTGCTTCTCGACGAGTTAGGCACCAGTACAGACCCTGTGGAGGGTTCCTCCCTGGCTATTGCTATTCTGCATCATTTCCTGTCGCGCCGGACGCTGACCGTAGCCACCACGCATTTTTCTGAAGTCAAAGTTTTCGCCCATACCACTGCCGGGATGCAAAACGCTTCTTTTGATTTTGACCCGAAAACACTAAGTCCAACATATCATCTGACAATTGGTACGCCCGCCGGCAGCAATGCCCTGGCTATCGCCTCACGACTGGGTTTGCCTCAAGAGGTTATCGCCGAAGCTCAAAGATTGGTGCCGGAAACCAGCAGACAATTGGAAACTATACTGGACAGCCTCCGTCGCGAGGAGCAGGAGGTTACTGTTCTTCGTCGCCAACTGGAAAAAGAAAGAGACGAGGCAATACAACGGAGTGAAGAACTGGAAACAGAGCGGCAGCAATGCAGAGTGGATATAAGCAACATGATTCAGCAGGCCAGGGACACGGTTGCTTCCGAAGTTGCCGGGCTGCGCAGGCAGGTCCGTGAGGCCGAATTGGAGTTGCGCAAGCAAAAATCTAGGGAAAGACTGGAGCAGGTTAAAAAGGCAATTACAACGGCCGCCGAGCAGCTTAAGAGCGAGATTTTGCAAACCGGTGACGAGGTCACCGACTCGACACCCAATAAAGAGAATATTTCCATTGGTGACACTGCCTGGCTCAAAGAGGTCGGTATAAAAGCAACGGTGCTGTCTGTGTCCGAAGAAAGACAGGAGGTCGAGGTCCAGGCCGGGCAGACCAGAATCATATTGGGTCTTGAGGAAATAGAGAAGGTAACGTCCCCAGATGGTCAAACGTCAGTTGAATACACACCGCATAGCAGGGGAATGACGTTCCGGCCTGTTTCCCGCGAACTCGACCTGCGGGGCAAGCGGGCCAGCGAGATAGAACCGGTTCTGGACGAATACCTCAATGACGCGGCAATGGCTAACCAGGCTGAAGTCCGGATTATTCATGGATTCGGCACCGGGACGGTGCGCCAGATTGTCAGGGATTTTTTAGCTACCCATCCACTGGTGAAATCTTCCCGCGCCGGCAAGCGGGGGGAGGGCGGCGATGGAGTTACTATTATTCAACTATAGACCCCAAAAGGACAGACGGCCATACTCCCGACTTCTATCACCTATGAAAAAATTAACTTCAAAATCCGATTATAGGGATACTAAGAATTTAATCTATCTCCTCTCCCTCGAGGGGAGGATTAAGGTAGTTGACTTTTTTATCTGCAAGGAATTGACGGATTACTGGTATCTAAACGAACCTTGACTTTAGCAGGGAATGGTAGTAGAGTGTTAGCGATTGAAACAGGCTTCTCGAACACTTCAAGATTTGACATAACCTCGACATTTCAAATGTAGCTGTATAATGAAAAACATCTAACAGGAGGGACAACGATGAATCTCGTTCTTACAAAGACTGAAATGAGTGATTGGGTGAGGCGGGAAAGGGAGAATCTTCTCACCAGTCCCGCTCAAATTGATACCGAAAAAACCAAATTTCTGTTGCAGGTTTACCGCGAGAATGAGGGGAAAGTCCCACCGGTGATGTTGAGGGCCAAGCTTTTCCATAAACTCTGTAGTGAACGAACTATCTTTATTGATGGCAATCCCCTTGCCGGAACTTTTACGAAATACAACTACGGCGCCTACCTTCAACCGGAATACAGTACTAAGTGGTTAGGGATTGCCGCTAACCGGGATGGGAAGATCAGGGTTTCAAGGCAAGAAGCCATTCTGACCGAAGAGGATAAAGATTGGATAAACAAATGTGTCGACTTTTTTGGCGATAGGACTACAACTGCCCAAACCGAGCGAATAGTGCGTGAGCACTACGGGATAAATGTCGCCGAAATTCTCAGGTGTGGCATAGTAGGGGAGGTTATTCCCAGTGGATTTGTGGTCTCTTGCCCCGATTTCAGCCTTGCTTTGAACAAGGGGTTAAAAGGGGTTATAGCCCAAATAGAAGCAGAGAAAGCAAAGCTGGATGTTTTCAAGGCTGAGGACTTTGATAAATGGCATTGGTATAACGCTGCCTCATTGTGCCTGGAGGGATTGATTATACTTGCCAACAGATACGCTGTACTGGCTAAAGAAATGGCAAGTAAAGAGGCTAATCCCGACAAGAAAAGCATACTGGAGAGAATGGCAGAAGCCTGCGCGTGGGCGCCAGCTAATCCAGCCCGCAATTTTTATGAAGCTTTACAGTCCTTCTGGTTTATCCATCTTGCAGGATGGATGGAGAATGTATATGTAACTGCAACCCCGCCTAATACCTTTGTCGCCGACCTTTATCCTTTCTACAAGAAGGATAAAGTCGAAGGGAAACTAACTGATGAGGAAGTAACCGAGCTTATACAATTCTACTTCCTGAAGGTTAATCAACTGGCATCGCCTATGTCCGTGCATGGAAAGGCTCAGTCACAAAGCCGTTTATCGGCCCATATAATGGTGGGAAGGCTGGATGCGGAAGGTAATAACGATTGTAATGAGCTAGACTGGCTTATACTGGAAGCTCAAAGACAAATCAAACTTCCCGAGCCGACAATTGGCCTGGTCTATCACGATAAACTTCCAGAAGACTTCTTACTCAAGTGCGTTGAGTTAATTCAAACCGGTATAGGGCAGCCTGCATTTCATGACGTAGAAAAGGCCATCCCACGCATGTTAATGCACGGCACTGGGACGTTAGCCAATGCCAGGCAGTTTGGCCTTATCGGCTGTAACCAGAGCGCATCACCGGGTTGCTCGAGTTTCCTGGTAACTGCGGGAGTGCTCAATGTTGCCAAGATGGTCGAGTTAGCCATGAATAACGGAAAGGACCCTCTAAACGGAATTCAAGTTGGGCCTAAAACCGGTGAGGCGGAATCCTTTAAAACCTACGGGGAACTATACGATGCTGTTCTCAAGCAGTCAGAGTATTTTATACACGTATGTTCCAGAATCGGGGGTGTGGCGGGTAATGTCCTCCGTTATAATTTCCCCACGCCATTTATTTCGGCTTTAACCCACGATTGTATCGAGAAGGGCAAAGATATTGCGGATGGAGGGGCGAAATATACCGTTGGCAGTGGTGTAGTCCTGATGGGCGCAATAGATGCAGGCAACAGTCTGGCGGCAGTAAAGAAACTGGTTTTTGAAGATAAGAGCGTTCCAATGAACCAATTGAAGAAAGCCCTGGCTGCTGATTGGGAGGGCCATGAGGACATCCACCGTAAATGTTTAAACGCTCCAAAGCACGGTAACGATGATGAATATATCGATTCGATAACCAAGGGTCTCTACGATGCTCTGTATGCTATATACGATAAGCACGATAAAGATTATCTGGGCAGACACAACCAGGCCGAAGCTTTCTCTGTAAGTCAGCATTTCTCCCTGGGGAGGTTTACCGGCGCTATGCCCAACGGCAGAAACTCCCGGAAAGCACTCACAGATGCGAGCGTATCAGCGCAGCCTGGCACGGATAAGAATGGCCCCACTGCCCTGGCCAAATCTGCTGCCTACGTAATAGATACCATTAAGTTCGGCACCAATCATTTTAATGTAAAAGTGCTTCCCTCAGTCCTGAAAGACACGGAGAGCAAGCGGAAATTTCTCTCATTGATACGGACCTACTTTGACCTCGGTGGTTACCACATCCAATTTAACTGTGTAGATAGAGAAACATTGATTGCAGCTCAGGCTAACCCTCTGGAACATCGGGATCTGGTAGTAAGAGTAGCTGGTTTCAGCGCCTTTTTTGTTACCCTGGATGCGGAAGTTCAGGATGAGATTATAAGGAGAACTGAATATAACACCTTTGCAGGATAGTTTACGTTAGCGACCTGCCACTAGCCTGCATTCATTTGAATGCAGGCTAGTTTTTTTCCTCCGGTGGCATATCTCACATGTGTAAAGAGTGTCTCGGCCCGATCCGCTGTGGTTATCCTCCTCCGAATATTTATATTGTTTTTCCGATGAGATATAAATATATCGAGCCGCTCCTTGCTTCAGACCATAAAAGCTATTTATCCAAGGATTCCTGTTATCAGGCGGATTTATGCGATTCTACTTGTTGACGTAAATTCAATAATATGCTATACAATGTAAACATATTTTCAGGTTTGAATTCCTGGATTAACGTAAATCGGAGGAAGGTATGACAATATCCCTGCTATTTGTAACAATTCCCATAAGTTTTCTACTCTTGTTTACCTCCTGTGCACCCGTGGCAACTCCTGCGCCTACCGTTGTGTCCGCTACCCCGCAATCGGTTGCAGCCGTAGCTCCCATCTCCAACATCCCACCTCTCACCTCTCAGGACGCCGCCTGGCAACAGATAGTAGAGGCAGCTAAAAAAGAGGGCAAGCTCACCATTTATTCCGGTAACTTTACCGGGGATATTGGTATAGCTCTGAGCCGGGACTTTAAAGAAAGATATGGTATTCAGGTAGATATCATCAGCGGGCGGGGGACTGAGTTCATTCAGAGACTCCAAACCGAAAAACGGATGGGAAGCATTCTGGCCGATGTGGAAGATACCAGCGGCACTAATGCCAAGATTATGAAACAACAGGGGCTTACAAAGAGCATAGCCCAGGAATTGCCCGTGTTGCGGGAGAAGGATGTATGGGCAGCCGATATTTACGGACTGGACCCCCAGGATAAACATGCTATCGCTTTTAACTTCTCAACCTATAGCCCATTTGTAAACAACAATCTTGTCAAGGTTGGTGAAGAGCCTAAAGTATGGAAGGACCTTCTGGATCCGAAATGGAAGAGCAAGATGATGGCTATTAATCCCACCTCCAGCGCCGGATTAATTAATACCTTTATTCCTCTGATGCGGGAAAAGGTGATAGATGAACAGTACCTCAAGTCTTTGTATTCGCAGGATATGCAGTTCACTGTCAGCGCCCCAGACGAGGCAGCCAGGCTTTCCCGTGGCGAACGTCCCCTCTCTGTTGCCGACATCAATATAAGCTTTGCCAAGTTCGTCGCCGAGGGGGCTCCTATCAGGGCTATAGAGATGAATGATGGGATGGTAATGAGTCCACTGCCGATAGTAGCCTTCGATGGAGGCCCGCATCCTAATGCCGGCAAGGTCTTCATCAATTGGCTCCTGTCACCGGAGGGCCAGACCGTGTGGAATAAAGCCAATGGCGCACCTGGAGTCCGCAAGGATGTGCCCAATTTTCTGCCAAAGGGCGCTCAGACTAACCCCAAGCGTCCCATCATGCAAACCAACGAGGATGCTGATGAAGCCGGTAAACTCTTTCAGCAGCAATGGTTGAATAAGCTGTGGGGGCGGTAATATGGAATTCAAAGACCTTCACCGGGATGTGATAGGACAGGGTTTATGCACAGGTTGCGGCTCTTGTGTTGGCATTTGCCCTACAAAAGGCACAGCTATGGTCTACGTAGACCACGAGCCGGAACCGGTGCTTAAAGGGCTTTGCAATGATTGCAGTTTATGCTATGACATGTGCCCCGGCAAGGATATTCCGTTTCCTGCTATGGAAAAACTTGTCTACGGAAGGCAAAAAGAGCCTGATAAAGAGCCGATGGGTATGTATAGGGCTTGTCTGGCGGGGTATGCCACCGATGACAAGGTGCGTGAGGCTGGGACGTCCGGAGGGATTGCCAGCGCTTTGCTTATATATGCCCTGGAACAGGGATTGATAGACCGGGCCCTGGTTGGAGAATGGGATACGGATGTCCCGTGGCATACCAGGCCGCTGGCAGCCTCCAACAGAGAGTCTGTTTTAAGGGCAGCCAAGACCAAATCCCAGGTGGTATTTACCAACGCTGCCATAGGGGAAGCGCTACAAAAGGGCGGTAAAGTGGCGGCGGTGGGAGTTGGGTGTCATATCGAGGCCATACGGAAGTTACAGGTTAAATATCCCTCCCACCGGCTTTCGAAATCGGTGGCCTTCACCCTGGGACTATTCTGTTACAGCAACTATTATACCTTTGCTACGGAGCTTATTATCCTCGAAAGGACCGGTATCAAATCGTTAGACGAAGTTGCCAGAGTAGAATACCGGGTTGGGAAGCCTCACGGCAACCTGCGGGTCACCCGTAAAGACGGGCAGGTGTATCTTGTCCAGGGTACTGAGGCCCATATGCTGTTCCGGGCCTTTTCCAGGAACCGGTGCGATATGTGTCTGGATTGGTGTAACGAGCTATCTGACATCGCTTTAGGCGATTATTGGGGCGCCCGTGTGGACGGCAAGGATATGAAACCGGGCTGGTCTACTATTCTGGTCAGGACGGAAGTAGGGGAGCTGTTGCTGAAAGACGCCGAGGCTAAAGGCTACATTGCCACTTTTCCAACCGATGCCAGCCATTTGTTGTTGACCGGCGGCTTTTACAAGAAGAAACACACCAATGTCTATAACATAATGAAAAGGCGGAGGTTTAACTATCCCACTCCCGATTTTGGCCGGCCTCTTTCTATAGAACCAATAAAACGCGACATTTCCTTCGACTTTCACAAAGCGCCCCATCTGAAATGGCGGGCTGAACTGGAGCATGCTGCCTAGTGTTTAGTTGTGTAGCAAACTAACCATTCTTGACTCCACTTTACGGTAGATAGGGTTAGAATGAGGGTGCATGTAGGTCGCGTTTTGATTTCACCCTCGCCTACGCCTCACCCGTCGAGGGAGAGGGAATTGTTGGATGCGGTTTTTGATTTAAAGGAGATATTGGATATGCAGTTAATGGATGTGTCTCATAGTAAATGTGTCGGTTGCAGGCTTTGCGGGATGGTATGCTCCCTGACTCACGAAAACGAGTGCAGTATATCGAAATCGCGAATCAAGGTCTTCCGGGATGAAGAATTCGGCAACGATCTGGTATCGGTGTGTATCCAATGCGCTGACGCCTATTGCGCCGAAAGCTGTCCCGCCGGCGCCCTCAACCGGGACATGAAAACCGGGGCAGTGCTGGTCAACGCTGAGTTATGCAACGGCTGTGAGGCATGTATACCTGCCTGCCCGGTAGGCGCTATAGCTTTAGACCGGGACAGAAATGTTGTTTTTAAATGTGACCTGTGCGGAGGCGACCCGGAGTGCGTGAAGTTCTGCAGTAGAGGAGCTCTTACACTAAAGGAGACTGACATTGCTTCACCGGAGAGGAAGTCCTTTATGGTAAACACCTCTAAACTACTTTCGCAGATACAAAATCTTCAAAAAATCGGGAGTAAACGTAGTTAAATTGGAAGGAATCGCCCATGCTCAGTTGTACTGAGCACAATGAAGGATGAAAATAGCGTACAAAGCCTCTCGCCCCATCGGTGGAGAGGCTTAGAGAGAGGGGCACATAATCTATACACTGGATTCCCGCCTACGCGGGAATGACATGTTGTTTGGTCGGTCGCCTATTTTCGGGAGAAGGGGAGTAATAAAATGTATGGATGGGCCGGTAAACGTCTTAAGGTATATTTAAGCGAAGGAAAAATAGTCAAAGAACCTCTTTCTGATGAATTCAGGTTGAATTACCTGGGAGGCCGGGGGTTTAACTCTAAAACCCTTTTCGACGAGATTAAACCTGGTATTGACCCATTAGGTCCGGATAACGTTTTTGCAGTTGGAGTAGGCCCCCTCAACGGCACCGCAGCGCCGGGTTCCGCTCGATGGACTGTCTCTGCCAGGTCCACGGTTACCGCCGGACTGGGCGATGGTAACGGCGGAGGAGACTTCTCTTCCGAGTTGAAATTTGCGGGATACGACCAGGTTGTCTTCTACGGGCGTTCTCCCAAACCTGTTTATTTGTGGATTTCCGATGATCATGTCGAATTGAGGGATGCTTCCAATATATGGGGTAAGACTACCAGGGATACCCATAACCTGCTGGTTCAAGAACTGAAAGACAGGGAGATACGCGAGCTTTGTATAGGCCCGGCAGGCGAGAACCTGGTTCGGCTGGCGAAGGTATTCGCCAACGTTACCCGGGCGGGAGGAAAAGGGGGGATGGGGGCGGTGATGGGTTCCAAGAACCTCAAGGCGGTCGTGGTGCGTGGGACGGGATCAGTCAAGATAGCCAGGCCCGCTGAATTCCTCAATGTGTTAAAACGTGACTACGAAAAACTCATGTCTTCGTCGTGGCAGAAAGTATTCCGGGAGCAGGGCAGCATGAGTACACTTCGCGGCGCCGCCATGAGGTATTCCCTTTCTACCCGAAACGCTCAGTCGGGATACTTCGAAGGCTGGGAAAATCTGACATCAGAAGCTTTTGAACGCCAGTTTGCAGTCAAGCACCGGGGTTGCGCCGCCTGTCCCATTTCTTGCAGCCATTACTTCCGGGTAAAAGATGGGCCGTATGCCACCCACGGCGAGAGCAATGAGTATGGCACGACCTATCCGTTTGGTTCTAAATGCGGCATCGATAACCTGGCGGCAGTGCTGAAAATACACACCATCTGTGACCAGTTGGGTCTGGATACCCACTCCACCGGGGGCACAGTATGCTTTGCCATGCACTGCTGGCAAGAGGGATTGCTCACAGCCAAGGATACCGACGGCCTCGAATTAAAGTGGGGGAATGCCGATGCGGTGATTCAACTGTTGCCCAAAATCGCCTACCGGCAGGGATTCGGCGCCTTGCTGGCTGAAGGTTCCTTCAGGGCCTCAAAACACATCAAAGGCTCAGAGGCTTGCCTGAGGACGTTGAAGGGGCTGGAGATTAGCGCTCTTTACCTGGGGCCTGGTGAGGAGATATCTCACGGCCTGGCTTATGCCACGGCTACAAGAGGTCCCGACCATCTCAGGGGGGGTGTGGGGATGTATTCATGGGGCATGTCCCGGCTGAGAGACATAGTTGGCGGCGAGGAAGGAGAGCAGCGGCTGGTGCGGGAGCCACGTTCCACTGAATTCAAAGCTATAGTAGTGGCGCTGGACCAGGATTACTCGTCGGCTTTTAACTCTCTGGAGCTTTGCACCCGTGTCGTTACGCGGTTGCGGGGAGGCCTGGAGCCTGACGAGCAGGCAGAGCTTGCTTCCGCAGTTACCGGGGTTGACTGGAATGGCGATGACCTGATGAAAATTGGCGAGCGCATCACCAACGTGGAAAGGGCCTTTAATATCCGCGAAGGTATGGGTAGAAAGGATGACATCCTGCCCGGTGTGTTTCTTACTGAGCAGCAGGGACCCTACGGACCTACCGGCATCAGCGAGGAAAAATTCCAGGCGATGCTGGACGAATATTATCAATTCAAGGGCTGGAACAAAGAGGGGATTCCAGGTAAAAAGAAGTTGAACGAGCTCGGCCTGGGGTATATTACTACCCAAATTGGCGCAACCTGACATTTAAACGTATCTAATGGTACGGTAACTTCCGGGTAAGGCGTTATACCCCGGAGGTGAAACCAATGGTTAACGACAATAGCAGCAACGACAAATACTAGGAGGAGTCCTAATGACCCCTGAAACCAGCGAATTGCTCCTGGAGAAGAAGAATGGTGTTCTAACCATAATCCTGAACCGCCCGGCAACGTTGAATGCCTTAAACGACCCAATGAGAGACGGCCTTACCAGTGTCTTCACAGAAGCAGCCGCCGACAATGACACTCGCGTGTTGCTATTGACGGGAATGGGAAGAGGTTTCTGCTCTGGCGGCGATACCCGTGGTATGAGGTCTCGCCAATCGGAGACAACCACTGGCCTGCCAAGTACGCCGAGGCGACCTATCGCACTGGCTATGCGGGAGTTGGGGAAGCCTATAATAGCCGCCATCAACGGTGCTGCCGTAGGGGGTGGCTTCGGACTGGCTATGAACTCCGATATTAGAATAGCCTCGGATAGAGCTGAATTAGGCCCTATTTTCGTCAGGAGGGCGCTGGCTATCGAATGGGGCTTGAGCTATCTCCTGCCCCGGCTCATTGGTCTGGGCAAAACCCTGGAGCTTGCCCTCACCGGCGACCTCGTTGATGCTAAAGAGGCAGAGAGACTGGGCCTGGTGAACAGAGTGGTGCCCCATAACGACCTTATGGAGGTAGCTCAGGAGTTTGCCTTGCGCCTGGCAAAAGGCCCGACTCTTTCCCACCAGTTTATCAAAAAGGCTATCTATGCAGGGCTGGATTCCTCTTTTGCGGCACAACTGAATTACGAAGCTAACGCCACAGCGCTGGCGCAACAGACGGAAGACCATGAGGAAGCAATGAAAGCCTTCAGGGA
>Ga0082335_1004659_pt1 | contig 20185 bp, 22 predicted proteins | sample Subgrocontami58m_FD_72375 | JGI IMG/M metagenome (GOLD analysis project Ga0082335, IMG submission 72375) | Subsurface groundwater microbial communities from S. Glens Falls, New York, USA - GMW37 contaminated, 5.8 m (SPADES assembly) (version 2) ... | reverse complement strand
GATATTTCGTGCCAGCAATAAGAGAACCTAAATCAAGCGAAACTAATTCTTTATCTCGAAGCGATTCCGGAACGTCTCCTCTTGAAATACGAATGGCAAGACCTTCAACCACTGCAGTCTTACCTGTACCTGCATCTCCAATCAAAATTGGATTATTTTTTGTACGACGAGAAAGAATTTGCATGATGCGCATTATTTCACTGTCGCGACCAATTACAGGGTCAAGCTTATCTTCACGGGCAAGGTCTGTTAGGTTTCGAGTATATTTTGAAAGCACGCGAAACTTTTTAGGAGAATCAACATCAACAACATTCTTGTTTCGAAGCTCCTCTAAAATAGTCATCGTCACTTCTTTGTTAACACGAAAACGATTTAAAATTTCTCTCGCTTGTCCTGGCACTTCACAAAGAGCCAAAAATAGGTGCTCGGTCGACGCTAAGTCGTCTTTCATGTACTGAGCAATTTTTACAGAACCCTCAAGAATTCGGGCAAGATCTGGCGTTAAAAACAAATGATATGACGGAGCCATTGTTGTAGCTGACTCTGGAGATTCAATTGCTTCAAGAAGAGAGTCTGTCAAAAGAGAGATATCAACTTCTAATTTTTCGAGAACAGAAATAACCGTGCTTTCATCTTGAAGCACCAAAGATGTTAGGAGGTGCACAGGAGTAACGTGATTTTGGCCACGCTCAACAGCAAGCTCGTGAGCTCTACTTATTGCTTGCTGGGCTTTTGTTGTAAATCTATCAAGTGGTGGCATTTTTATTTACTAGTTTATTAGTTAAAACAAAGCACAAATACGAGGAAACTATAACATTTAATTTTGATTTGTCAAAACTACTGAACGCTCTCACTTCCCTTATTTTTTGCCTCAGAAATAGCTGCCTCAATATAACTCCCGGGGACAACAAACTGTGCCATATCTTTTGATATCGCTACCCCAACGATATCTCCATTTAGATTTATCAATGGCCAACCAGTTTCCCTTGTTGTGGTAATGTTCGTCTTAATTGCACTTATGTGTGTTTTGTCGATTTCACCAGTTGTGGTCGTCGTGGCAGAAGAAACATTTTTCTCAAAAATTATACCGGAGATAAGACCTGTTGAGACTAATTCAGTCAGACCAATAACAGTTTGTCCAACTTTCACCGTTGTCTCACTTGCTGTAGTCAACTCTAAGAGCGCTGGAACATTATCAGTAGCACTTAAAACAAGTCTCATAACAGCTACCCCACTTCCACTAGCGTACACGCGCTCAATACGAACCATGCTTCCGTTTGCAAACTCAGCAACATATGGAATATCAGAGTCACTAACAATACTCAAATCTGTTACAACCAATTTTTCACTTCCTGAAAAAACAAAACCATAACCAAGTAACGTTCCTGGGTTATTTTTCTCTAAATCAACGTCTGTCTTAATTTTTACAACGTTTCCACTATTTTTTTCAATAGCAGAAACCACCAACTCCTCTTCTTTAATTATCTTCGTAACAATGCTTGTACTGCGTTCCGGGGCAACTCTTTCAATTGTTTTTTCGATAACCCTATTTATAGTTTGAGTGATAGGCTGTGGGGAATTCTCTGTGAGCTTAATCATCACAATACCCGTCGCAATTGAGGAAACAAAACTAACAAGAATTGCGAGAAGAACGAGTTGTGTTTTGTTTAGATAATCCATTCCTCTAAATATAAATGGTATTAAACCGCAGAGCAAGTCTTTCCCTATAAAAAACCTAGGAAAAACGTTTTTCTACTACCTCCCAATCAATTGCGGTCATAAATGCCTCGATATAATCAGCTCTTTTTAGTCCATAGTCAGAAATATATGCATGCTCAAAAACGTCCATAACCAAAATAGGTGTTGCTCCTGCGAGATGTCCTGCGTCATGTTCGTTTATCCAAGTATTAAAGACCATCTTTTTTTCAGAGTCATACGCCAAAACAACCCAACCAATACCGCGCATTGTCCCACAAGAAACAAAGTCTTTTTTCCAGTCCTCAAATGAACCCCAAACATAATTCATTACCTTCTTTAATTCACCGTCGTCTTTTAAAGCAGAGCCGTCTAGCTTCATGTTTCCAAAATAAAGTTCGTGTAAACGCATTCCGTTCCACTCCCAACCAAAGCGACGTTTAAGTTCGTTCCATTGCGGAGTTCCAGCTTCTACGGTTTTTAAGGTTTCTACAACCTTATTCGTATTGTTCACATAACCCTGATAAAGGGTGAAATGATTTTTTAAAAGAGTGTCACTAAAACCAGAAAGTCCTAACAGGTGATCAAAATTTTTTGCTTCGTAATTCATATGATTTTTTTTAATTAATATTTTTTCCAAATTTTTTAATTTCTTTAACAATGCGCACAAGCTCCAAGACAGCTGTGTCTAATTTGTCTTTTGTGGTATCGCGCCCTAGTGAGAAACGTAAACTTTCTCTTGCTAAGTTTTTATCGCCTCCTAATGCAAGTATAACATGTGAGCCTTTCTCATCATTTGTCTTACAGGCACTTCTAGTAGAGCACAGTATGCCCTGCTCTGCTAAACTAATCACCAAAAAATCGTTATCCACACCACTAATCGAAATATTAACGTTATTTGGCAATCGCTCTTTTGCGTGTCCATTTAAAACAGCCCCTGGCACATCCTTTAATAATCGCTTAATAAAATAATCCCTCAGGACTATGAGTCTCTTTACCTCGCTGTCCTTCTTTTGTTCTGTAATACGAAGTGCTTCTGCAAACCCTAAAATAAGAGCCACATTTTCTGTTCCTGGACGAATTCCACGCTCTTGCTCGCCACCAAAAAGAATTTGTTTAACCAAAACCCCCCTATTTATATACAAAGCACCTATACCACGCGGACCGTAAATCTTTTGGCTTGATATGGTCATCATATCAACACCGAGTGGTGGTACACGAAGTGGAAGATACGAAGTGGCCTGTGATGCGTCAGTATGAAAAACAGGATACTGACCAAGAATCGTCTTGTTATTTTTTTTATAGTGCCTAATAGTTTTTGCTATCTCGCGAATTGGCTCTATTGTTCCAATTTCATTATTTGCGTACATCACCGAAACAAGCACCGTGTTTTCTTGTAAAGCTCCATTAATAGCTTTTGGAGAAACAATGCCATCTTTATCTGGCGCAATATAACTAACAGAAACACCATCCTTCTCAAGTTCGAGAGCAACCTCAAGGACGGCAGAGTGTTCAATAGAGGATACAATAATGTGTAGTTTCTTTTTTGGGAATTTTTCTTGAGCCGCTCTCACTACCCCAAACAAAGCCAGATTATCACTCTCCGTACCACCACTCGTGAAAATTATTTCATCAGGAAGGACAGATAAAATTTTAGCCACATCGCCTCGTGCTTTTTCCAAGGATCTTTTTGCCAAAATCCCGTCATCATATAAAGCGCCAGGGTTACCAAAAATCCCCGTCATAGATTTTGAAACAAGTGTCACAACCTTTGGGTCTATGGGTGTTGTCGCCGCGTGATCTAAGTATATCTTTCTCCTTTTCTTCATGTTTCGATATTAACACGGGTTATTTATTTTTGCTTTTCCCGTAATTACCAATTTTTTGAGGATTAGTGAGCGCCCCGCAGGAAGGGCGCAAGCGCACAATAAAATTGGTAATTATTCAAAATAATTGTATAATCATAAACCGTTAGCAGTCTAAGAAGAAAAAGCGCCCCAAACGGGTGTTATCCTTATGTTTACCAACCCAAATATCGTCTTCCCAATACTTATAGGTCTCGTTGTGTTTTTAATTCTTTGGCTCGCGCGCATTGAATGGCGTTTACGCCGACTTATGAAGGGAAAATCTGGTGGTGACCTAGAGGAGACTATTCACGAAATAGAAAAGTACATCAAAAACCTAAGTAATTCACAAAAGGACGTTGAGAATTACTTAGTACAAGCAGAAAAACGCTTAAAACACGGCGGTAGAAGTATTGGCGTCGTTCGCTTTAATCCTTTCAAAGATGCTGGCGGTAGTGGTAATCAAAGCTTTGCTGTTGCTCTACTAAACGAAAATAATGATGGTGTAGTTTTTTCAAGCCTCTACTCTAGAGACCGTGTTAGTGTTTTTGCAAAACCAATCGTCGGGGGAAAATCTGAAAACGAACTTACGGAGGAAGAAAAAACGGCAATGGAGAAAGCGCGTGCTAATGCCAAAGAAAATTAGCGACAAAATGAAATGCCTAAAGAACAAAACAAAAATGAAACATCTATCGCAAGACCTCCTGTTATTGTTGTAACTGGGCATATTGACCACGGCAAGTCGACACTTCTTGATTTCATAAGAAAAACAAATATTGTTGAAGGCGAAGCGGGTGGAATCACTCAACACATCTCCGCATACGAAGTTGCACATAAAAGAGAAGACGGCAGAGAACAAAAAATAACTTTTCTTGATACTCCTGGGCATCAAGCTTTTGCTGGTATGCGTGAACGTGGTGTCGAAACAGCAGACATCGCTATTTTGATTGTCTCAGCCGAAGATAGTGTCAAAGCACAAACAATAGAATCCCTTAAAACAATCAAGGCAAGCGGTATTCCTTTTATTGTCGCCATCAACAAAGTAGACAAACCAGGCGCTAATGTAGAAAAGACAAAAAACGAATTAGTCGAGCATGAAGTTTATATCGAAGGTTACGGCGGTGATGTTCCATACGTTCTAATCTCAGCAAAAACCGGTGAGGGTATTCCAGAACTTCTCGACATAATTTTACTTGTCGCAGATATGGCCGAGCTTAAAGGGAACCCTACCATCCCGGCCTCCGGAATGGTTCTTGAATCACGCCTTGATCAAAAATGTGGAATAACAACAACCCTTATTGTTAAAGATGGAACTTTGAGCAAGGGTATGTTTGTTGTTTCAGAGGAAGCAATCTCCCCCGTACGTTCAATTCTAGATTTTCTTGGAAAACAAACTGATTCTGTTTCTTTCTCATCTCCCGTAAGTATTGTTGGTTTTAATAAAATACCTTCTCCCGGAGCTCCTTTTACTTCATACAAAACTAAAAAAGAGGCGGAGGAAGCCGTGCGTCTTTTTGTCGAGAATAAAAACACACAAAAGCAAACAAACGGAGCAAGTAAACGATCCTCGCCAACACAAGAAGGAGAAGAGGTTGAAGTAAAAAAAGCTATTTTCCCAATAGTTCTAAAAAGCGACACGCTCGGAACACTGGAAGCAATCGAGCGTGAACTCACTTTGCTTAGCCAAGATTTAATAGAAGTGAAGGTTATCCAAAAAGGCGTTGGAAGTATAAACGAGTCTGATGTTAAGATGGCCGGCTCAACGTCTGGTGGAGTAGTTATTGGGTTCAACGTAAAAACCGACAACACTGGTGGTGAAATCTCAATGCGAAATAATATTCCAGTCAAAATTTTTAATATCATCTACAAACTAACTGAATGGGTTAACGACGAGCTGAAGGAACGCAAGCCACGCATTGAGTCCGAGGAAATAATGGGTGTTGCTAAAATTCTAAAAGTATTTAGTTCAACAAAAAATAAGCAGGTTGCTGGAGGGCGTGTATTAACAGGTACTTTGATTTCTGGTTCAAACATAATAATCAAACGTCGAGAGATTGAGATTGGTCGAGGAAAAATTGTTGAACTTCAACAACAAAAATTGAAAACAAAAGAAGTTGAAGAAGGTATTGAGTTTGGAATGCTTCTTGAGTCAAAGATAGATGTGGCTCCAGGAGACACGATAGAATCGTTCATGATAGTTCAAAAATAATATGCCTCAAGGACGAGAAGAAAAAATGCTAGATGTCATAAAAGAGCTTGCCGCGAGGTTTTTGGAGCGCGAGTCTAATCGCACCTCGCTAATTACTGTCACCAACGCTCAGCTTTCAAATGACAAGAAAAAGGTGACTATTTTTGTTACTGTTTTTCCAGACACAAACCAAGAAAACGCTGTAATTGATTTTGCAAATCGCAAGAAAAGAGAATTTTATGATTTTATAAAATCAAACTCACGAATTTCTAGACTTCCATCAATTCTTTTTGCTATTGATGAAGGAGAGAAAGCTCGCCAAAGAATAGACGATTTATCGCGAAATCTGTAGAATGCCCTATGTGCTATAACACACTGGCTAATTGGCCATGTGATAATTAAGGCCTAGTAGCCAAGTGGTAAGGCGAGAGTCTGCAAAACTCTTATACGGCGGTTCGATTCCGCCCTAGGCCTCAAGGATACTTCCTAGAGGAAGTTCCGACGGCATAGAATCCCGCAACTGCTTGCGGGATGTGACGGAAGCGAAAGGCGGAGCGATATTTTGTCAGCAGACAAAATCGCGAGCCGGGGTCGAGAAAATTTTTGCAGGTAGTAAAAATTATTCGTGACCGATTCCGCCCTAGGCCTCAAGCAATTTTTGCTTAGTTTATTTAAGTAGAATAAAATATTTTAAATTTGCCCGGATGGCGGAATGGTAGACGCTACAGACTTAAAATCTGTTGGCCAATAGGTCGTGTGGGTTCGAGTCCCACTCCGGGCACTACAAGCAAATGAGCCTGATGTGTAAACATCGGGCAATTTTGTTTGTTGACTGGAGTGGGACTCGAAAGCGAATGCGGGGCACCCAGTCAGCAGACTGGGTCGCATAAGCATGGCTAAGAAATTTTTATAAGCGACGGCTGATAAAAGTGTTCTTAGCCGAGCCCCACTCTCGGCACCAAATTTAGACATTGTTAAAATTATTCGTGGCCGAGTCTTTTTCCTTATTTTCATTGAAAAATATGCAATAAATTGCTATGATTCAACTCGTTAGAAATATCCGCCCATACCCGCCCGAACGTACGTTCAGTACGGGCGGGGCTCAATTGCGACATGTGAAGCAATTGAGAGACGGAGCCTGACGAGGCGAGTCGGGGTCGAGCAAATTTCTAGCAAGAAATTATGAGTGACCAGTTGGTAGATGCTAACAAAGTTAGTATAAAATTATATATATCCGCCCATAGCTCAGTTGGTAGAGCAGTTGCCTCTTAAGCAAATGGTCGCAGGTTCGACTCCTGCTGGGCGGACATTGAGCGCAGCGAGATATCCGCTCAAGCAAGTGAACTGCTTCACTTGCGGGCAGGAGTCGAAAGGCGGAACCATGTTTTGTTCTTACAAAACGAGGTGAGCCGGGGTCGCGAAAATTTTGTCTTCAAAATTATTCGTGACCGACTCTTGCGATACGTGTAGTATTTTTATATTGGCAACAAACAACTTGCTGGAGTGGCGGAATTGGTATACGCGTTAGTCTTAGGAACTAATGCCGCAAGGCTTGGGAGTTCGAGTCTCCCCTCCAGCACATAATTAAAAAACACACTGTTTAGGGTGTGTTTTTTAATTATGTGCTGGAGGAACAGGCCAACTGCTTGGCTTGTGTGGAGACTCGAAAGACGGAGCATGTCGCTCTGCGACAGCGAGTCGTGGTCAAGAAAATTTTGTCCTCAAAATTATTCGTGATCGAGTTCCCCCCTCCAGTTTCTACGAGTGCCGTCGAGTAAAAATGTTCTTAGCCGAGTCTCCTTTCTTTATTCCATAACTCGTAATCGAGACCTTTTTAACACCCCTCCCTACCTTGACTTTTGGCTCATTTTATGTATAATTTGAAACAGTAATAGCTTAGCATTTTCGCTCAGCTAAATACCGCACATTGAAAGGAGAAGTTATGAATATCAACATTGCTCCAGCAGGAAAGCCGGTTCCTATGTTCCGGACAGACAAGGGGTGGGAGATAGCTCTCCTTCTCTCTTTCTGTGTGGCCTTGTTTTTGGTCACCAAGTTTTTGCTTTCCTTCGCGTTTGCAACGTTCGGCATGGAGATGTTCCAAAAAGAGGTTACTCTCTTTGCAATGGCCATTTGGCTTTTGCTTCTGGGTCGTTCTCTTCCCTACTTCCTTGTTTCCGTTCCGGAGGTGACATCGCTTATCACGGTCAACCTCTTCGGCGGAGAGCTCAAGGAATACCAAACGGGAATCCATTTACGGTTTCCCTGGGAACAGGTCAAGCCGGGAAACTACATCAACTTGAGGATATTCGCCAAGGATTTCGAGAAGGGTGAAACTTACCCAGCGCTCGACGGCGTAATGCTTCACGTGGTGTGGGGATTCCAATACCGTGGGATGCGTGGCAACATCGGCAAGTACATCGCGGTCGACAAAACTGTGATTGACGGTGGTTTGCACGATATCGGCTCGAGTTTTCTCGCGCAGATTTTTGCCAACCTCACCGCCGAGACGGCCAGAAAGAACATCAAGCGCATCGAAAACTGCATGAAGGGGCACTACGAGTACGAAATTCAACTCGAGCTACAAGAGCCGACCGAAAGTAATACGAACGGCGTCGCCCCCCTTGCCAATGTTTCTGACAAGGAGATCTGGAAGAAGCGAGAGAGCCTGGTAATCAAAGCCATCGACGAGTACCTCGGCAAAATCAAGGAACTCAACGAAAAGAAAGAGGCTCTCAGAGAAGAAGGTCGTTCGACGGCGCCAGCATCATACGAAGAGGCGTACGGCATCGACCTGATTCTCGTCGCAATATCCGACATCGACTACGATCCGAAGTTCCAGGAAGCTCTGGCAACACGGGAAATCGCCAAGAAGGTGAAGGAGACTGCGAACGTACTTCAACAGAAGAGCTCGGGCGGAGGTGAAGCAATCTCCGACAAGGAGGCGATGGAGGCGGCGATGGTGCTTGGAAAAGCAGTTACCAAAACCGTCCATCACAACGTTCAGGAAATAAAGGGTGAGGGAATGGAGGCAGTAATAAACTTCGTTTCCGGTCTTTTTGTCAAAACTCCCAACTCCGGGAAACCTGAGGGAAAGGGTAAGCCATGAGCGAAGAGCACATTGGTCGTATGAAAGAGCCGGAGATAGTGGGGTTAAGCCAAAAACCAATATCTCTGATCCCGAAGGCGTTCTGGTGGGTATCCATCCCGATATTCCTCTACGCCTTCTACTCCGTCACAAACGGCTACATCGAGAAGTATCGAACTGAAACTGAGAGTGTTACGGTGGCGGGGAAAGCGCAGGGACGGACCGGTGGTGGAACAGAGATGTTTTTCTTGGTCACCGCCAACTCGCCAGCGTGCGTGACGATTCCTGCCGGTGATTCAATACTGGCGGCTGTCGGAAAGGGTGGCAACATAAAGGTTTTCTATCCCGACGGAGAGGTGATGCGCATTGGTCCAAATCAACGGGCCCCTGTGCGTAGCTTTGAAGCGGGATCGAGAATCTGTCTCCTCCTCGACGACGGCGAGAAGCAGCCGGTGAAAATGCGCCTCAGGAGCTGAAGAGTTTCTTGTGGCAATACGGGCGGACGCAGCAATGCGCCCGCCCTTTCTTTTTATACAAAACAAAACAACTCCGATGAAAATCGGAGTTGTTTTTATGAGCACAAAACTTTTATCTAGCAGAACTAATAGTACCCTGAATTAGGCCTATAACGCCCCAGGCGCTCACCATGATAAACAAACCGATTAATCCCCACATCATATATTTCTTAGCTCGTTCTATACCATCCTCGTTATCAGAATTAATTATGAACTGAAGAACACCAAAAAGGAAAAAAGCTATTGCAAGAGCACCAAGAAGCCCAGTAATTGGGTTAATGATATTAACCACTAGTTTTTGAACAAGGCTATCTGCTCCGTTTTGTAATTGTGTTGCAGCTTCAGCAATCATATTAGAGTGACAAAAACGCGCCTAAAAGTGGCGCGTTTTATATCTTAAGATTTATTAACGAATTGGAATATTAATTCCACCTGAAACATTAATTCCACCTGAAACACCGCCAGTGTTAACTCCTCCAGTATTGACTCCACCCGTGTTAATTCCACCATATGTGCCAGAAATTCCAGGAATATTCACTGCACCTCCTTGTTGAATACCGAAAGTATTACCAACAACGCCAACAAGACCCCAAACTGAAAGCATCACAAAGAGAGCGAGGATACCCCAGATCATTATGTGACGTCCTTCATCTTTCTCTTCCCCTGCGTTAGTAATGAACTTAAACAAACCCCAGAAAAATGCCAAAACAGACAATGCCACAACAATGATCGTTAGATAATTGATGAGGGTCATGATTTTCACAAAAATCGCATCAACTGTTTGAGCGAGAGCGATTACAGGCAAACCTGCGGCTGCTATGGCTGTGACTACTTTTTTCATACGTAATATATTTTTAAATTAATGCTAAACTAAACGACTTTATTAAGCTCAATGTATTTTAACACAAGACAAAGGGTTTTTCGACAAGTCTGGGGATAATGTTGTTTTTTAGGAGGGATTAAACGCTATCAACAAAAGTTTCCTTAGTCCTAAAACACTCAACGACTATAGCGAGTAGCTTGACCCAGTTTTACCTGCTGGATAGGAACTTCCTACAGAAGTGTTGTTTGTTGGTAGTTGAAATGTATTCTCAAGAATTCGAACAATTCCGTAAAAAGAGACCATAACAAAAAGTCCTATAAGACCATAAAGAATGAATTGTTGTCCTTCGGCTCTCTTTGCTGGATTATCTGCATCCTTTATGAATTTCATTACACCCCACAAGAAAAATAGTGTCGCAAGTGCACCAATCAGTTTAATAAGCGACATGATTATTGTGTCAGTGATAAAATTTACAAGACCCGCGAAATCTGAGATGCCATGCGCAACCACTGGGAACACCATTAAACTAGCTAATCCTAAAACCGCAAACTTTCCTTTTTTCATTTTTTTCATAATTATTTATTAATTAGCTCCTTAAAACATCGATCGTCCCTTTTATGACTTCCGACAAAACTTTTGCCCCCAAAATTATAGCGATACCTACAAGCGCGTAAAAAAACGCTCTTTTTGCAACTTCAAGCTCAGAGGGGTTTCCGCGAGCTTTAACAAAAAGAAAACCTGAGTAGACAATCATCAAGGCGGCAATCGGGAGACCGACCGTCACCACTGCATCTACGATAGAGTTGGCAAAAGCAGTAAGGCTAGTATTGCTACTCCCGAGTGGGTTTTGAAGTTTTGGAGTAGTTCCCTGTAGTGGAATCTGTTGCGCCGAAACAATTGTGAAAAATGGAAGTAATAAAAATAAAAAGATAGTTAGATTTGTCGCGACCAAAGCAGAAATTCTTTTTACTTTATTTTTTTTCATTGAAACTTTCTTTAGTAAATTAATTATAAAATAATTATACAGCAAAAATCTAAAGTGGAACATATTGCCTAAAACCATCCCCCTTAAGCAACACACTCAAAATCGTGTCTATGATTAACCAAGCCGCAAGAGCGATAACTAAACCCTTCACTACATTCCAAAATATTGCTCTAGCTTTTGACATTGCCCCAGTATCCCCACCACTAAAGGCGAGGAGAAAACCAGCGTAGGTGAACAAAAGCAAAGCAATAACTACTGAGGCCTCAATTAGAAAATTAATAATTTTACCCCCCATTATAATAAGGTCCTTGTAGCCACACTGCGCCTCACCGTTTCCCCCACAAGGAACTAGTCCCGCTGAAGAAACAACAACTGGCGACAAAATTATAATTGCTGTTAAAACAAAAATTCCAATCTTTCTGGCTACTAAAAATTTTTTATTAAAATTCATATTTTATTTAATCAATCTTTCTAATTGCGACGCGGCATCTGATACAGCTTCTTGTGGTCTAAATCTTCCAGAAACAACATTATCAATCATGTTAGCAAAAATAATACTGGTTTCTTTTGGAGCCGGATCAAGCCAAGCATTGGAAATAATCGCCGCATCATAAAAAATTGAAAGGTATGGATCAGAAGGGCGAACTTGTAGCAAGTCACGACGTGTTGGCGGTAGATATGAATATGTTGGGATGTTTTTCATAAAATCAGATTGGGGCAACAGAACTTCGACGTAAAGAGCTGTCGCCAAATTCTTTGAGCTTTTGAGTGTTGCGAGGCCGTGCATTTTTCCAAACGTTGTTTTTTTACTAGCCCCTTTTGTTTGCGGAACCATTGCGATATCAAAATTTAAATGTGGATTTCGTGCTCGTAAATCTGAAATCTCGCTTGCGTATCCAAAATACATTGCCAAATCGCCCGCCAAAAACATACTCCTAGAAGAAGGTAGGGATTTATTCCAAGAGTAATGCTCCTTAACTGGATCAGAGAACTCTGAATAAAACTGTAGGGCTGCCTCACCAGCCTGAATACCGCTCGTATTGTTCTGACTCAAAGACACTTCCACTCCTTTTGAAGGAGAGTAGGCAACAATATTGCTTCCAGCCTGCATTATGAGCATCGCAAGAATATCCTTAGCGTTTGAAATATTTTTCGATTCGCCAAAAGCAACTCCACTTTTTATTATATTTGTAGCACCATCTTTAGAGGTGAGTTGTGGAATCATTGAAAAAAATTCTTCCCAATATTGTGGTGGCTTTGAAAAACCTGCCGCAGAAAAATAGTCGCGATTCCAATACAACATCATCGGGTCAATAATGAATGGTATTGCGAGAGCGTTTCCATTAAAGAAAAATAGTTCCCCTTCCTCAATGAAAGTATTTTTAAAATCTCTCTCTGAGATTGTCTGTAAGGAAAGAGGGTAAATCTTGCTTGAGTGGCGCAAAAAAAGATCCTGCGGTAAAAAAACAAGGTCTGGGCCAACACCAGCGGCAATTGACTCAACTAAGTTGCTATCAAAAGTACTCTGATCTTTTTCAATATAGCGAACAGAGAATGATTCTTTTTGGTGACTTTGATTAAAATCGCTAAATATTTTATCAAAATACGAAGTTGGTAAAGTCCCCCAAATAACAACTTCCCCTGAAACACCGTTATTTTCTCCACTTCCTGGAAGTTTTATAATCCCAGAAAAAATAAGAACCCCAATTATTAAAAAAACGGAAAATATCGCAAGAACAATAATCTGAAATGGTTTCATTTATTTTTTACAAAAGTAATACCGTAATGGTAATCACCGGCATCAAATTTATTATACTCTGCAAATGAAAAATCAGTAAAAAGTTTCTGTGTATTAGAAAGCGAAAAGACAGCGTTCTCTTTTGGCCCAAGCCCACCAAAAGAACCGGTCCAATCTATAACGGCAACCTTCCCCTTCATCTTTAGAATACGTCTAACTTCCTCAACCAAACCTTTCTTGTTTTCGGCCTGAAAAAGAATATTTGAAATAATAACGAAATCAACAGAGCTCTCTGCTAGTTTTGTTCCACCAGCCTGCTCCGCATCACCCCAAATAATATCAACATTAGAAAGCTGGGCAGAAGATGCATCCTTTTTTACCTTAACCAAAACTTCTTTATTTATATCAATTGCATAGACGTGCCCAGTATTCCCTACAAAATATGCGAGTGGAATTACGAAGGAACCAGAACCTGCGCCAATGTCGGCAACAACCATCCCCTCTTCGATAGAAAGATTTTTTACAATTTCATTAGGAACTAAAAAAGCCATAAATTACTTGCTTAAATTATAAAAGTTATTAGACCACAGAGCAAGCTTTTGTGTATACCTTGCTTATATAAATTTTGCTTTTATTTCCAAAAACACGCATATCCGCCTGCTGGCGGATTGCTATACTCGCGCCGTCGCGCTCCGTAATGTTTTTAAAAATAAAAACGGAATGATAAAGAAAAAAAATACCAACAAAAAACAGAATTAGATTAAAGACAAGTAAGTGAAGCTAAACTATCCCCCTCTCTTGGCTTCATAATACGCACACCTTGAGTAGCACGTCCCAAAACAGGAATGGTTGAGAGGTCAACTTTCACAACCTGACTCTTCTTAGACATCGCGATAACTTGTGTAAGCTCGTCGGTCACTATTTTGGCCGCGATGACGTTACCTGTTTTTGGAGTTGTTTTTGCTGTCTTCATTCCTGAACCACCACGTTTTTGTATTTTATATTCTTTCATTGGAGTACGCTTTCCATAACCATTTTCCATCATCACGAGCATGTTTGGGTTCTTAAAATCAGGGCGCACAACATCTGCCCCAACAACAGCGTCCCCTTTTCCAAGCTTCACTCCGCGCACCCCACCTGCAGCTCGTCCCATCTCACGCACATCAGATTCTTCAAAACGAATTGATTGTCCTTTTTTGGTTGCAAGAATAATACTATCTCCTTTACGAGCAAAGAAGGCTGAAAGGAGCTCGTCTCCTTGTTCAAGTTTGATAGCAATAAGTCCACTTCTTCGAACATCTTTAAAACTATCCGCGGAAACTTTTTTAATAGTTCCGTTCTTAGTGAGCATCGCAAGCGACATTTTTTCATCCTTAAGCGATTTTGGCATCGGTAAAATCGAAGTAACATTTTCTTCCGCAGAAAGCGACAAGAAATTCATAATTGATTTTCCGCGAGTTGCGCGTCTTCCTTCTGGAATATCGTACATCTTCATTTGATATGCCTTTCCTTTGTCTGTAAAAAACAAAAGGTCGCTGTGCGTTGATGTTGTAATCAAAAGCGAAACAATGTCCTCTTCTTTTGTGTTTAAATCAACAACCCCAACTCCACCACGTTTTTGAACACGGTACTCTGCTGGGTCGGTACGTTTAACATATCCGCCTTGTGTAAACACGAGCGCAGACTCTTTGTCCTCAACCAAATCTTCGTCAGAAATTTCTTTTACTCCACCGCGGACAACTTTTGTGCGACGAGCGTCTCCATATTTTGCTTTGATTTCAAGCATTTCTGTCTTAATCAAATCTAGTATTTTTTTCTCACTAGCCAAAAGTGTCTTCAGCTCTTTGATTAGCTTTTGCTTTTCTTCTAACTCAAGTTCAATATTTTTACGCTCAAGTCCAGCAAGTTTCTGTAAACGCATTTCAAGAATCGCTATTGCCTGTCTGTCAGAAAATTTAAACTCCTGCATCAAATTAGCCTGAGCAGTCGGAGTATCTTTTGATTTTTTAATTGTTTTAATAATTGCCTCAATATGATCGAGTGCTTTCTTCAAACCAATCAAAATATGCTCACGTTCAAGGGCTTTGTCCAAATCAAATTGTGTTCGGCGCCTTATAACAACTTGCCTATGAGCCAAAAATGCTTCGAGCATAGACTTAAATGAAAGTGTTTGTGGAACACCATCAAGTAAGGCGAGTGTATTGAAGTGAAAAGTTGTCTCAAGCTCTGAATGCTTGTAGATATAGTTCAAAACCTTCTGAGGATGAATACCATTTTTTAAATCAATAACAATGCGAATATCTCTTGTTGATTCATCTCTAATGTCTTTGATACCCTCTAGTTTTTTGTCGCGAACAAGATCTGCAATATGAACAATAAGCTCGCTTTTGTTAACGCGATAAGGAATGGAGGTGATTATAATTTGGAATTGATCTTGTTTTGTTTCCAAAATTTCTGCCTCACCGCGACAAACGACACCACCACGACCAGACGCATATGCGTGACGCATTTCTTTGTCAGCAAAAATCATTCCTCCGGTAGGAAAATCTGGACCTTTGATGTGCATTAAAATATCCTCGTTCGTCACATCGTCTTTATCTATAAGAGTGACGCAGGCATCAATAACCTCACTAATATTGTGTGGAGGAATGTTTGTAGCCATACCGACAGCAATTCCAAGGGTGCCGTTCAAAACAAGGTTTGGCATTGCTGCTGGAAGTACGATTGGTTCTTTTCTTGAACCATCATAGTTCGGACGAAAATCAACAGTATTTTTATCAATGTCATTTAGAAGGTCTCCTGAAAGACGAGACATTTTTGCTTCGGTATAACGCATTGCGGCGGCAGAGTCACCGTCGATTGAACCAAAGTTTCCTTGACCTAAAATAAGTGGGTAGCGATAGGAAAAGGTTTGAGCCATTTTGACCATGGTGTCATAAACAGCCACATCGCCGTGCGGGTGATACTTTCCCAAAACATCTCCAACTACTGCAGCTGATTTTCTAAATTTTGCAGAGGAATTAAGTCCCATCTCGTTCATCGCATAAAGGATACGGCGATGTACCGGCTTCAATCCATCACGGACGTCAGGAAGAGCGCGCTGAGTAATAACCGACATTGCATAGTCGAGGTATGACTCCTTCATTTCAGAACTAATATTGACGGGCACTACCCCGTCTTTTCGTTCTTCTTTTATTTCCAAATCCTTCTCTTTAGCCATATTATTTCGGATATTCTAGCACAAATGAGCTGATTTTGAAAGCAGTTTTAAAACGATAATTGGTGTTTTAGTTCTGAAACTAACCCAGAAACTCCACCCCAAAAACTAGAGGCTTCTTTACCAATAAGTGCTGTAGGAGCAGCTGCTGTCGCCGCAATCATCCTCTCTCCGTTTAGCTGTGCCAACTTCCCTTGAAATGAATACCCCCAAGTAATCGCAACAAAAAGTGTAATTACCGATGTGGTAACAACTAAAATCGCCTTTCTAACGTGTAGTGGTTTTGTTCGAAGATCTGCTAAAAATTTTTCTAATTCTTGCATGTTTATGATTGTGAATCTAAAACAACAATATCCCCTGCGCACCCCTCTAAATCTTTCCTCTTAACTGTGTACTTATCGAGAGCTTTCACCTCTTCTGCGTCCCCTTCTTTTAAAAATGTTTTGAGAGCTTTTGTATTTTCATCGTAATCCATCGGAATAATAATTTTTGGTTCAAGAGAAATAGCCAAAGCATATGCATCTGCTGGTGTCACTCGTTCATTTCCATCAATTGCAACAAAAAGAATATCAATCTCTTCGATTACTTCGTTCGTCACCGCTGGTAATTGTTTCCCCGCATATGCGCCAAGAAAACAAATCTTTATATTGTCGAGTTCAAAAAGATAAATTGTATTAATGTATTTTTTTCCTCCAATAGTTACTTCTGTGGGAATTCCCTTTATAAAAACTCCGCGTGTTTCATATTCTCCTGGTCCTGTAATTGCGAGCGGCTCTTTTTCTCCATACACAACAGTATCAACCCCGTTATAGTCGGGGTGATTAATAGAAGAAAGTGCAACATCAGCGCCAAAACGCGCAGCCTTTACTTTTGAATCTTTTGAAATTGGATTGAAAGCAAGCGTCGTATCTCCGAGCTGAACCTTGAAAAATTGTTTGCCGTAGTGTGTAATAATCATATTCCAATGACTATACCAAATATTTTGGTTGGTTTGAAGTCTTTTTAAAATACTCTTTCAAAACACGTATAATTTTCTGCTGAAAATTTACTATGCTCGCGTCGTCACGCTGCGCAATGTTTTTCAAGAGTATTTTGGGATAATTAAACACAAAGAGTCTTTCCAATTTTTATGCTCGCAAGAAAAAACCCTCTACTACCCATAATCACTATTGTCTTTATCGACTTGGTCGGCTTTGGTATTGTCATCCCAATTTTCGCCCCATTACTTCTTGATATGCACCAAACGGGGATTCTCCCCCCCTCATACGGCGTCGCCTTTCGTAACATAATTTTGGGTTTTCTTCTTGCGTGCTATCCAATTGCCCAATTTTTTGGTTCTCCTATTTTGGGTGGACTATCAGATAGAATCGGCCGAAAGCCAATTTTTCTAGCTTCCCTTGGTGGAATGCTCGCAGGGTACTTACTCACAGCTATTGGAATAATAACGGCCAGCCTTCCTGTTATATTCCTCGGGCGTATTCTTTCTGGGTTTTCTGGAGGAAGTTTATCTGTTGCTTATAGTGCCATTGCCGACATAAGCGATGAGCGCACCAAAGTACGTAATTTCGGACTTGTAGGAATGATGCTCGGTTTAGGATTTATTATCGGTCCGTTTTTAGGCGGGAAGCTATCTGACCCATTAGTCTACAGCTCCTTTAATTACGCAACGCCATTTTTATTCTCCTCAATACTTACATTCTTAAATATCATACTAATTTATTTCCAATTTGAAGAAACACTAAAAACAAGGATCCACAGAAAAATATCTATTCTGACCGGATTCAAAAACATAGAAAAAGCTTTTCATATGGAAAACCTCCGCGTTATTTTTATTGTCATTTTTCTTTTATCGTTTGGCTTTGCGTTTTTCACTCAATTTTTCCAGGTGTTTCTTATAAACAAATTCGAATTTACCCAAAGCAATCTCGGAAATCTTTTTGCGTACATGGGACTATGCATAGCACTGACTCAGGGGCTTATCGTACGTCCACTTTCGTTTAAATTTGCACCAGTAAAAATTCTTCGCTTTTCAACTCTTCTCCTCGGTTTAACTTTCCCTTTTTTACTTTTACCAGACCAAGCAATTTATATTTATCTAATCATTCCATTTATTTCAATTTGGAACGGGCTCACAATGCCAAACTACAACGCCATCGTTTCCAATTTGGCCGACAAAGAATCACAAGGTGAAATTTTGGGAATCAATCAATCTATTCAATCTCTTGCCCAAGCCCTCCCTCCAATACTTGCTGGATTTGCGGCAATAATTTCAATCAATCTTCCGATATTAATCGCTGGGTCTATGAGCATTCTCGCGTGGCTCACATTTGTTCTCTTTTTCGAAGAAAAGAAAAAGAATCTTTTCCACGAGATTTAACTCTTAGCCATTATTAATCAACCAGAAATAGCAAAAAATACCTTTAAATTAGGGATATTTTTACTGTTGACAGAAATGTAGTTATGTGCTAACCTGTTCCTTAGTAGCACGTTCCAAAAAGGCCTTTTCGGATTCCTTGGTTTGCATTAGAACCTAAATTCCGATGTCTGAAACATTCTTTGGGAGTACGCTATGCAAGGCGCTTCGCCGACAATGGAAAACAGGGATGTAAAGTTCAACTTCAAGTTCGCGCTGATCGACGGCAAGGCCGGCGGCGGCACGCCCTAACGCCAGGGCAAGCCACGGCAAGAAGGACCAACGAAAGTTGGCGTAGTATCAGTCGTCACGCCTCGCTCGGCCTAGATCCCTTTGGGGATAATCGCCATCGGCGGACGCCTGCTCGCGGGAACACCACCCGCGTTTGGAGAAGGCGGGGTAGACAGCGCTTACAAAGCCCCGCCCGCCCCGCCTCAATCTCCTCGTACCAACCTTCAACGAGAGAAAGGAGTTGTACAGATTCGAGGGTCCAACAAACCCCCGAGAAAGCATCCAACTTTTCCGGAGACCACCATGGTACGCCGAAACGAGCCCTTCCGAAGACCGCCCAGACGACCCTAAACCGAAACCCGGATTGGGGGAAGCCCGCATAATGCGGGCTTTTACTTTTTTATTTTTAGCACCACAAAACATTGAACTTTTATCCGCTTTGTGTTACCTTTTCGTCATTAACAGCGGATTTCCCAGTTAACCTCGCTTGGCTCCAGTTTTAGTAGTACACAAGCGAATCTGGGAGATATTCCGCTTCACCTGCATAAGGTGGCGGATTTTTTTTAATTAATTATTATGACTGCAAAAAAGAAAGAGAAATTTGATTTAGCTGATTTTTCGGAATTAGCCGAATACGAGGAGGCGTTAAAGAAAGCGAATGCGCTTAAGATGGTTGTTGAGCACAGTGGCGCAATGTTAAAAGACGAAGACTTAGTTGAAGGACCAGTCATCGGAATTGAGCGCGCAGCGGTGTTTGTCGACTTGAAGCCGTTTGGAACAGGTATTATTTTCGGACGTGAATTCATAAATGCCCGAGAAATTATCAAGAAGATAAATATCGGTGATTCTGTTAAAGCGAAGGTTGTTTCAACTGTAAACGAAGATGGATATATTGAATTGTCTCTCAAGGAGGCTCGCCAAGCTCTTATTTGGAGCGACGCAGAAGCAGCAATCAAAGCAAAGACAACTCTTGAGCTTCCAATTAAGGAAGCAAATAAAGGCGGTCTTATTATTGAATGGCAAGGTATCGTTGGATTCCTCCCTGCTTCTCAACTAAAACCTGAACACTATCCACGCGTTGAAGATGGCGACAAAGACAAAATCTTGCGTGAGTTAAAGAAACTTGTTGGAACAAAACTTGGTGTTTACATCATCTCGGCAAGTCCTAAAGAAGGAAAACTTATCTTTTCTGAAAAAGGAGAAGATCACAAGGAACGAGATGCCGTCCTTTCCAAGTTTGAGGTTGGCGACGAACTTCTTGGCGAAGTGACAGGTATTGTCGACTTCGGCGTCTTCATTAAAATTGAAGATGGTCTCGAAGGTCTTGTTCATATCTCGGAAATTGATTGGGGTCTCGTTGAAGATCCACGTTCAATGTTTAGAGTTGGAGATAAGATAAAGGTTAAGGTTATTGAAATTAAGGAGGGTAAGATTTCCCTATCCATCAA